>SDBV01006699.1_pt1 | contig 15877 bp, 10 predicted proteins | sample 2277081 | NCBI WGS metagenome assembly SDBV01 (sample SAMN10402039, study PRJNA504765) | marine sediment metagenome | isolation source: marine sediment core GS10_PC15, 223 cmbsf | place: Arctic Ocean: Southern Knipovich Ridge | collected 2010
CCCTGTTACAATTGCAGGAAGCGTACTCATAAAACCTTCGGGATCCCATGTGTATTGCCAGAAACGTCCGGGAAGAATGATCCGGTCGAGCCACGCAGTAATATTCACTCCGGGTTCATAATTGGCGCCAATCACCCCTGCAGAGACCTGTTTGATTTCACCAATGGCCAATTGTCCTTCGCTAAATTTAACATGGCCGGTTTCCAGGGCGGTTTGTATTACAGCATCAATCGGTACGGGGATCAAGGTCATCAATCCCCAGTAACCTAATAAAGTAAGCCCGCCAATCCATACCTGGTGCTTCCAGTTTGTATTCAAAAAGATGAGTGCACACGCCAGGTACACGATCGCAATACGAGGTAAAACCCCCGTGTACCGCATGTCTCCGAATTCAAAATTGGGCCATAACCATAAAAACCAACCAAGCAACATGATCTTTGCTGCCCTGATCCAGAGTTTTTTATACATTCCCCCTTTGGGTATTCCCGCATCTAAACGTTTGGTGAACGCCAAAGTGATGGATACACCAACCATAAATAAAAAAAATGGGAAAACAATGTCGGTGGGAGTGATTCCGTTCCATTCGGCATGTAGTAAGGGCCCATATACATGGCTCCACGAACCGGGGTCGTTTACAATCACCATGCCTGCGATAGTAAATCCCCTGAGAGCGTCGAGTGCAATGAGTCGGGTTGGTTTAGTGGTCAGGTCGGTAAGATTGGTCATGGTATTCTTATTATGATATATTGCTATTGTATCAGACTGGTTTTTTTAAATTTTTTTCTATTGGAATAATGGAATAATTTTTTTTTTAGGATCATACAAATTTTTTCTAATTCAAATTACTATTTTCCAACATTCCAACATTCCAACATTCCAACATTCCAGCATTCCAGCATTCCAGCATTCGAATACCCATGTTTTTGCTAAATCTTAGTCAGTTCTAATTTTCATTGTATTTAATAACCATCTACTTCAAATTTATCACTGTCGGTAAGCTTACACGACCACGGGAATCAAAAGTGCTGAGCGAAATGGTTTCAAGCCCAACTTCCAACGGGCCATCATAGATGGGAGATTTTTTGGTCGGTGTTGATCCATCGGTTGTATAACGTACCGTCATTCCGGGATAAGCAGTATTAATTACGAGTTTCCCATTTTCAACTTTTGCTCCGGGAGGTGCCAGGCGGTAATTATAACCACCATACAACATGTCGAGCCGTTGGAATTCGTATTTTCCCAGGGTATTGGCAAACCTGTTCCATGCTTTATCAGTAGCTGCTGTACGTTTTGTCCGGTCACTTATTTCTCCCCAACCGGCTTGCCCATACCAGGCTCGTTCGGCCAGTGCCAGCATTTTTGGAAGGTAATAGTGCTCGAGCATATCCTGCCCTTTGATGGTTTCGGCCCAGAGCTGTGCCTGAAATCCCAGGATATTTTTCCGGGCCTCTTTTTTCAATGGTTCCAACCCTTCAAAATCTGCATCGGTATACTCCTTCCCAGATGCGCCAACTTTAATTGAATTGAATACATTATAGGGAACAAATTCAAAAGCATCACGGGTGTCAACAAAACCCGCCCAGTACAATCCCGGCTCCCGGGGGTCTTTGTTATACGCCAGATCGAAGTAAAAATTCGTCACGTTACACAATACTACCGGATAGCCTGCATTGGCCAGTTTGTTGCCCAGGTCTTCAGCGCCCCACAGATCATTCCAGACGTATGGAACCACATTACTATTGGAAAATTCTTCATTTGGTGACCAGGAGCCGTCTTCCTTAAAATTAAGAGCAATTTCTTCCCAACCACCGGCGTTCAGGCCTTTTTCAGCAATGTAGGTGTTTATTTTTTTGAAAAATTCTTTCTGCAGGTTTTTGGGATTGTCCACTTCGGGATGTTCTTTCATGTACTCCCGGCAAATGGGTGATCCCGCCCATACTCCGCGGGGTACTTCATCGCCGCCTGTATGCATCATCGTCAATGGTACACCGGCTTCTTTGTACATTTCCAGAATATCATCAAGTACGGTAGTAAAAAACTTAAAAGCGGATGGTTTGCATACACAGATTACATTGTCGGTATACCATTGTGCTGACCTGTATTCCGAGGTGTCATCGGGATCGGCCAGACGATATTCCTCCGCTTCTTCCTCTTTACCGGCTTCCATCAGTTTTCTGTATCGATGCTCCATTGCTTTAATAGCCGCACGCGAATGGCCCGGTATGTTCACTTCAGGAATTATTTCAATGTGACGGTCCCAGGCAAACCGGATCAGGTCTTTGTATTGCTCTCGTGTGTAATATCCACTGCCGTATCCTTCTTTGGTGGAGGTGGAAGGGCCCGATCCGTACGAGGGTTGTATATTTTCAGAATCATCGAGTGTGTGCCCCCGGAAAGCTCCGATTTGGGTAAGTTCGGGTAGTTCCTCAATTTCAATGCGCCAGGCTTCGTCCTCTGTAAGGTGGAGATGAAGCTTGTTTAACTTGTAAAAAGCCATCGCGTTAATAAGGCGCTTCACAGTTCTTATTGAATTAAAGTTTCGGGCAACGTCCAGGTGCATGCCACGGTATCCGAAAGCAGGCGAATCCTCGATGTGCACAAAATAAAAAGTTATGCGTTCTCTATTTGTATCCAGGTTCTTTAAGGGCACAAGGGCCATAGCCATAAGGCTTTGCGTACCATAAAATACACCGGCTTTATCTCCGGAAATGGTAATGCCATCAGGAGAGATGTCCATACTGTACGATCCTGCGGTTCCTGTATTTATTAGCTTCAGAGAGATATTTTTTTTACCTGTGGAGTCTGATTTCACTACTGTTAATGTCGCATTTACCAGGGGATTCAGGTTTGAAGCCAGCATGTTGGCTTCGGTATCCAATCCATCTTCATAGTAAATTTTAGATTCAGGTCCTATTTGTATTCTACCCTTGACTTGGTTGAATACCCGGGGTGTCGGAACGATGTGAGCGAACTTCCCCACCGGTAAATCTGTAATCAATGTATTTTGGCCGTACAACCATTCTGCCGTCGGGATAGGTTCTTCATCACCGGCATTCCGGTTGATTTGATCCGCAGTGGTAAAAGGAGTAATGACATAGTCTGTTACTGCAAAAGTTTTATGATTTCCATCACTATCATAAAGTACGGAATAGACTCCGAGTGGTCCATCGCTTTCTTTGATCATAAAATCAGAGCCTTCGTATGCTATCTCCAGTTCTTCGCCGGGAGCAAGTCCAAATCCTTCTGTGGGTTTCATCCTGTAAAAGTCACCATTGATCCACTCAATCGTTACCGGGGCTGCAATACTGGCCGCATTCACTGTCCTCGGGGCCATGTTCCAGTACAATTCCCAGTTCCCAGGTGTTAATGTGGTCTGGCTGTTATTCCTGATCGTAAAAACCGCTTTGTGGCCACCGTCATCAACAAAGTTTGTTTCAAGACTCCATTGAATGGCAAGTTCAAGGGATGAAACTTTACTTACATTATCACTGGGGGCACATCCTGCCAGCAAAGCAAAGAGGATTATTCCTGCGTGTCGTTTTAACATAATAATATTATTATAGTCTGTTGAATTGTTGTTTTCGGAAATACCGGAGTAGTTTTCAAATGAGCCGCCAATATAGTGAATTTAGGTTCGTTTTGTAAATAGTATTATGTGAAGAGGTGAGTAACTATTACTGTCGCGATTCGATAAGGTTGATGTTGAATGAACAACAGTCTAACTTCGCGAAAAAAAACTCTGCACTGTGTCCTTTGATCCGTTTCAAATTGATCTTCCCATCACCGATGTGATTGCCGATGTCCGCCAGCGTCTTGTTGATGGCAATACACTCATTTTGAGTGCACCGGCCGGAGCGGGCAAAAGTACCGTGATTCCCCTGGCACTTTTTGAAGAATCCTGGATGAAAGGCCTGAAAATACTCATGCTGGAGCCACGCAGGCTGGCAGCACGGGCCATCGCTATGCGTATGGCGTATCTTTTGGGTGAAGAAGTAGGGGAGACCGTTGGTTATCGTATCAGGTTTGAAAACCGTGTAAGTAAAAAAACAAGAATAGAAGTCCTGACAGAAGGAATTTTAACCCGGATGATCCACCGTGATAATGAGTTGGAAGGCGTTGGTATCGTGATTTTTGACGAATTTCATGAACGAAGTATTCATGCCGATGTGGCAATGGCTTTGTGCAGGGAATCGCAACAGGTATTGCGGCCCGACCTGCGTATGATGATTATGTCGGCTACGCTTGACCTTCCGGGATTGTCACAGTTATTAAAGGCCCCGGTGGTAGTCAGCAAAGGGAAACAATACCCGGTCGATATAAAATATGTAGGGGAACAGGACCAGATGGTGCTTCCGGAGCTTACATCACGGGTAGTGGTGCAGGCCACCCGTGAGCACAAAGGAGATGTCCTGGTGTTTTTACCCGGCCAGTGGGAAATCGAACGGACGGAGGAAATTCTTCTCAAATCACTTCCGGGTATTCGTATTCATCCGCTTTATGGTATGTTGCCACAAGGCAAACAGATTGCCGCTATCCTTCCCAATAAATCAGGGAAGAGGAAGATCGTTTTGGCCACTTCCATTGCTGAAACGAGTTTAACCATCGAGGGTATTACCGTTGTGGTAGATTCGGGGTATGGCCGTACTTCACGCTTCGACATGAAATCGGGGTTATCACGTCTGGAGACTGTACAGGTAACCAAAGATTCTGCAGACCAGCGTGCAGGAAGGGCCGGGAGGCTTGAACCGGGTTTTTGCTACCGTATGTGGTCTTTAGCCACCAATGAACGATTAATTCCGCACCGTATTCCTGAGATCCTGGAAGCAGACCTGGCCTCCCTTGTTTTGGATATGGCAAATTGGGGCGTAGCTAATGTGCAACAGCTCACCTGGCTTACACCTCCGCCAACCGGGGCTGTGGCACAAGCTTCCAATACGTTACACTTGCTGCAGGCGTTGCAAAACGGGAAAATCACAGACCATGGCCGAAAGATGCACGAATTGCCTTGTCACCCACGTATTGCACACATGCTGCTGATGGCAAAAAAAGATGGGTTACTTGGAATAGCATCGGACATTGCAGCACTATTGGAAGAACGCGATCCGTTGGGCCGCGAAGCAGGTATTGATCTGAACCTGAGAATTGAATCTTTAAGAAAACATCGTAGCGAAAACCGGAAAGGCCGTCGAATGGGTCGGATTGAAAGAGTTGCAGATTCATATCGTAAGCTGTTTGATGTTGTTGCCGACAATGGTCCTGTTGACCCTTACGATACAGGATTTATGTTAGCACAAGCCTATCCGGAACGTATTGCATGTGCCCGGCCGGGGAATAATGCGCAGTTCCAGTTGGCCAACGGCAGGATAGCCGCTGCCGGCCATCGCGATGATCTTGCCCATGAACCCTGGCTCGCTGTATCGCATGTGGATGCCCGTGATGGTTTGGGTAAAATATTTATGGCTTCACCCCTGAATCCCAAAGACCTGGCCCCTTTGGTGAAAGAAGAAGAAATTATTACCTGGGACACCCGTAAAGGCGGATTGATCGCGTCCACCGATTTGAGAATTGGAAGCATCGTTTTGAAATCAACCCCTCTGCCTCATCCCGATGAAAGTCATCTGGTGAAAGCCATTTCGGATGCTGTTAAAAATGAAGGGGAGCGATTACTCAATTTTGACAAGGATGTGGAGCAATGGCAAAATCGTGTTTTGAGCCTACGGAAATGGCATGCTGCTGAAGGATGGCCTGATGTGAGTATGACTACCTTGCTGATCACCAATGAAGAGTGGCTGACACCTTATTTGAGCAATGTGAAAAAGCCTGAGGACCTGAAAAAAATAAATTTGGTTGAGGTCCTGCATCATCATCTGGATTTTGATAAACAATCAGAGTTGGAAAAACTGGCCCCGCAGAAGATAAAGGTTCCCAGTGGTTCAGAGGTGAAGTTGAAGTATCAACCCGATGGTGCGTCCCCGGTTTTGGCAGTCCGGTTGCAGGAGGTGTTTGGTTTGGCAGAAACCCCTTGTGTAAACAATGGTGAGATACCGGTATTGATGCATTTATTGTCTCCCGGGTATAAGCCTGTCCAGGTCACGTCGGATTTAAAAAGTTTCTGGGATAATACCTATTTTGAAGTAAGAAAAGAGCTTCGCCGCAGATATCCCAAACACGCCTGGCCCGATGATCCCTGGGGAGCGGAAGCGGTGAGAGGAGTGAAGAAGGTTCAAAATCCGAAATTTTAAATCCGAAACCCGAAATCCGAAGCCCGAAATCTTAAATCCGAAATTCGAAAATTTGAAACTGAATCAACGGCGACTGCTGCATAAACTTTACGGCCTTGTAGTTTAAATTAGTAATTACAAACTCTGTTAAAGTAATAACCAAAGTTCGAACATTCGATATTCTGATTTCTTAATTTATTTTTAATCTACTCTTCATAAATCACATCTCTCTCATCATGAAACCAATCTCCATACATGGGCATATGTATCTTCTCAATCTGGTTTCTCCTGGTTTTAAATGTAGGAGTCATTAAGCCGTTGTCAACCGTCCATTCTTCTTTCATGACCACAGCTTTTGCTAATTTCTCAACTTTTTCCAGGCCCGGATTTAAAGTATTGATTGTTAATTTCAAACTTTCAGAAAGTTCTTCCCTGCTCTTTTGCTTTCCTGCCTCTGAAGGTACGATGAGTGCGATGGGTTGGGGTATTCCCGTTCCAACAATACAGATCAGCTCCACATCGGGATTTTTCATAAAGTCCAGTTCAATGGGTGCCGGGGCAATGTATTTGCCTTTATCGGTTTTAAACATGTCTTTGACCCGACCGGTAATGGTAAGGAACCCATCATGGTCGTACTCTCCCATGTCCCCTGTTTTTAAATAACCTTCTTCATCAAAGATTTCGGCTGTCATTTCGGGCTCTTTATAATATCCTTTGGTGAGGCAGTTACTCTTGATGCAAATCTCATCTTCAGGTGTCAACTTTGAGGTTACACCGGGAGCCAGTTTTCCCACGGAACCTATCTTGTTAGCCTCTGGTAGATTGTAATGCGATAGAATGCAATCTTCTGTCATTCCGTAACCCTGCAGAATGGTAATCCCCAGCTTTCCATACCAATTTATCATACTAACGCTAATGGGTGCAGCACCAGAAAAAATAACTTTAGCGTCAGACAGTCCAAGCTTTTTAGCAATCTTTTTCTTTACAATGGAACCAAGGATCGGAATGCCGGTAAGTCTATCTAGTTTCGACTGTGGCATTTTTGCAAGTATTGCTTCCTGGAATTTGGCATAAATCCTTGGCACTCCAAAAAACAAATGTGGTTTTGCGGCTTCCAGATCAGCGGCAAAAGTGGCAAGCGATTCAGGAAACGTCATCGTACCACCGGCAAAAATTGCCCCCATTTCAGTAATGATACGCTCGGCAATGTGTGATAGAGGTAAATAAGAGAATAGGCGGGAATGCTGCTCTATTTTAAGTAAATCAATGGCAGTATTAATCACTTCGGTAAATGCTGCTGTGGTATGCATCACACCTTTTGGTAATCCCGTGGTACCGGAAGTATAAATAATCGAAATCAACTCGTCTTTTTGTTGTTGTGGTACCTCGGATTGAGGTTCATAGCTTTTAAGGATTTCTTCCCAGCTGGTGCCCACTTCTTCGCCGTATGCTTCCACACTTATGGCAGGTATATCAGGTATGCCTGCTTTTTGTGATTCAAAATCATCAAGTTTTCCGATAAAAACGAGCTTTGATTCGCTGTGCGTTAAGATATGACTGATGGAATCTGCGTTAAGCGTAGGATAAATGGGAATAGATATATGTCCTGCCATCATGATCGCCAGGTCAGCCATGATCCAGTGGGCACAATTCTTTGAGAGCAACGCAATATGTGACTTTTCGGGGAGGTTCAGTGAACTCAGATAAGTACTTAACTTCCGCACTTCATTGCCGACTTTCTTAAAACTATATTCATGCATAATGCCCGATATGGGCTGCCTTAAAAAGATTTTATCCGGAGTATTTTTTTCCCAGTGCAAAAAGGCCTCAAGCGGTGACTCAAACTTCATAATGATATATAGGTTGGTTTCACGGGACAAGATATTTGAAAGTGTGGTAAAATACAAACGGGAGGCTCATATTTCCCCACTCTGATCAGTTGTCAGTAAAAGGATCTGGTTGTATTTATAATTAGTAAATTGGCATATGAGTAAATTAAAAACCGCCATGAAGAAGTTTTCAAAAGATTGTTTCATTATAATATTCTTGCTCCTTTATGCCTGTGGCGTGGAGGAAGAAAAAGGGTTTAAGTTCGAAGTGCTATTGGGTGAAAACATGGTTCCGGTAGCCGGGAAGGGCAGGCTTTTCATTATACTTAATGCGGATACTACTGTAAACCCGATTCAGGGACGAGGTTGGTTCAATCCTCCCCCAACATTTGCAATTGATATTGATGATTGGGAGAAGGGAGACCTGAAAATTATAAATCGAAGTGCTCTTCATTACCCCATTCACCTTGATTCGTTGACTCCCGGGAAGTATGCCGCCCAGGCAGTTCTGGATATCAATAAAACAGAACGTGATTTTGCTAACGGGCCAGGTAACTACTATTCAACTACGGTGGTTGCATCGATTGACCCATCTGTGGGGTTGGTTTCTGTCGAACTTTCAAAAATGATGGAAGAGCGAAAGTTTGAGGAGACAGAATTTTTAAAGGAAGTTCGGGTTGAAAGTAAATTACTTTCTGAATTTTATGGATTTCCTGTTACCATAAAAGCAGGAGTTGCATTGCCTGATTCCTATTTCGAATACCCTGAAAGGAAATATCCTGTATTATATATCATACCCGGTTTTGGTGGCAGGCATTACAACATCAAACGTTACAAAAAACGAATGGATGTTGAGGGCTCCACGGAAAAGATATTTGTAGTGCTTGATCCTGACTGCAACCTGGGACATCATGTGTTCGCCGATTCCCGGAATAACGGGCCTCGTGGGCAGTCACTTATTAATGAATTGATTCCAGTCATTGAAAAGGAATACCGTGCCGTTGGCTCACCTGAATCACGTCTGCTTACAGGCCATTCTTCAGGTGGCTGGACGAGTTTATGGCTTCAGGTAACATACCCGGATTTTTTCGGGGGCGTGTGGTCCACCGCACCGGACCCTGTAGATTTTCGAAACTTTCAGAATATTAATATTTACACCGATGCCAACATGTTTTATGACAACGATGGGAACCGCCGGCCACTGGGGCGTCGTGATGGCAAACCAGTGCTTTTTTATGATACTTTCTCAGAAATGGAGGAGATCTGGGGACATGGAGGACAACTACAGTCATTTGAAGCTGTATTTAGTGAACAAGGCCCCGATGGTAAACCCGTGCAGCTTTGGGACAGGGAGACAGGTGTAATTGATCATGAGGTGGCAGCGCAATGGAAAAAGTATGACATCTCCCTTATTTTAACGACCCACTGGGAAATTATTTCTCGTTCGCTGGAGGGTAAGCTGCATGTGTACATGGGTGAAGATGACACATTTTACCTGGAAGGTGCAACGAAGCTAGTGAAAAGTGAACTGGATACCCTGGGAAGCGACGCGGTCGTGGAGCTGTTTCCTGGCAAGGACCATGGTACCTTGATGGATGAAGCCATGATCAAAAGGATTGCCAATGAGATGGATGCGCAGCTTGAAAAGAACGGGGTGATGGGAAAAACTGAGTAATTCATTACAGCGCAACTATTAATCGACAGGGGCATTCGATAAACTATTTAATACGTTTTGGGGTTATAAATATTGTGGAAAACAAGATCATATATTTTGCTGATCCATTGTGTTCGTGGTGTTACGGATTTGGCCCGGATATTACGGAAGCTGTGAAGGTTTTTGATGGCAGATTTGAATTTGAGTTGGTGATGGGCGGATTACGTCCGTATGGAACAGAGAAAATGTCCGGTTTAGCAGCAATGCTGAGTCACCACTGGGAGGAAGTGCACAAACGGACCGGGGTCACTTTTCAATATGATATTTTAGAAAACGAGAATTTTGTTTATGATACGGAACCACCCAGCAGGGCCGTTATTGCTGTTAAAAACCTTGCTCCCCAGAAGGAATTTCAATTTTTTAAAGCAGTCCAACGAGCGTTTTACCAGGACAATAAGGATACGGGAGCTATTGAAACATATATTGGGTTACTGGAAAAATTTGAAATAAACGAGGGTGATTTTACCGATGCATTTTTATCAGAAGAAGTGAAAGAACAAACCCGTTCTTCATTTCAATATGCCCAGGAACTGGGTATCCGTGGGTTTCCCTCTACCGTTGTACAATTCGATGGGCAGCTTTACCTCATAGCTAATGGGTACCTTGACGCGGCTTCTTTAGAGGAAGCTATCCACCGGGTAAGCCCCAAAACGACTGGGAAGCACAATAATTAATACTGTGAATGGGTACCGTCAGGTAAATGGAGACTTACGTCGAAACATCATCTTTATATGAGTAATTTCAAAATTAACAAAGTGATGTCAAAGCATCTCTTTATGTGGTTGCCGCATCCTGAAGCTTTTCAAGGTCATTGATGATAATTTTTTTACCATGTGTGGATATTATTTTACTCTCTTTTAGTGTAGTTATCTCTCTACTTACTTGTTCCAGGGTGATTGCTGCTATTTCAGCAATCTCTTGCCTGCTTATCGCCACAGAAATACTATTTTTTGAGTCAAGGCCGAATACTTCAACGAGGTGAACCAGCGTTTCAACAACTTTTACCTTGACAGGCATTTGACCCAAACACTTTATTTTATTCCCTGATTTCTGCAATTCTGAGGCATAATATCTCATTAATTGAAAGGTGAATTCAGGATTGGCCAAACATACATCATGCAAAAGATCATTATTTATAAAACAGATAACCGAATCTTCCAGGGCTACGGCACTGTTTCCATAAATGTCGTCCTTATCGCCCCAACGTCCAAGTAAATGTCCATCCATAGCAAGGCGTACAATTTGTTCCTTATTTCCAGAAACTCGCCTCACAATCTTAACTTTCCCCTCGGTCACCAGATGCAAACCAAATACGGGTGCTCCTTCATAAAAGATGTATTGACCCTTGTGATACAATAGTTGGTTCTTACCTGTGTCAACTTTTAATATCCAATTCGGAGAACAAAATTTACCTATCATGCAATTTTTACAATCTGTACAGTTTTTTTGTTGATTATTTTCCATAGTCAATGTGGTTCACAATTCGCAAAATAGGAGTCAGACGAGTATCCTGAAATGATCCACATCAATATAAAATGTGAAATATATCAGTACACCTATTGTTGTCAATCTTATATCCGAGTTGCATTCTTCGATCGTTACCATTATTATCTGATTAGCATCAAATATATTACTATATAGTATAATTAAAATTGATATAAATCATTTTATTAACTGATATATATCAACGTTTATTTTGTCTTTCTTATTGAAATTTGTAGTGATGAAAAAATGAAAAGAAAATAAAATCAATTATTAACTAAAATAATAAAGTAATGAAAACCTATTACAAATTTTTGACAATTATACTTGCGGGGCTAATAAGCCTTCCAGTATTGGGACAGCAACGTAACCTGTCTTATTATCGATATCCCGATCAAAGGGGTGTAAATGTATTTGAAACAAACAAACTGGATACGATTGGATTCGACCAATTAAAAGTCCGGTTGGGTGGTGCCTTTGGTATTCAATTTCAATCCTTGAGCCATTCTAACAAATCAACATTCCTCGATGACGGGGAAGGTAATAATAAGAATGAACTGGTTGAAATCGGACAAAATTTTAACCTGCCCACTGCAAATTTTGACATTGATGTACAGCTGGCAAGGGGAGTTAGAATGAGCCTTCGTACATATCTGTCTTCCAGGCACCATAAAGAAGCCTGGGTGAAGGATGGATACGTCCAAATTGACCGGTTGGATTTTATAAAGGATGGGTTTGCAGAAGGTCTTATGGATATGGCAACGTTTAAAGCCGGACTCATGGAGATCAATTACGGGGATGCCCATTTCAGAAGGTCAGATAATGGAAGAACTATTCACAATCCTTTCGTAGGCAACTATATTTTAGATGCTTTTACTACAGAAATAGCAGGAGAATTTTATTTACAAAAAAACGGATTCATTTCTATGTTGGGGGTTTCCAACGGAAAATTAAATCAGGGAGTCACCAGTCCCGGTTCAACGACCCCAGCTTTTTACGGAAAAATAGGTTATGATCAACAATTAAAACAAAATCTACGTGTAAGGCTTACCGGATCAGCATACTACCAGGATAAAGCTTCAAGAATTTATCTGTACAGTGGTGACAGGGCCGGATCCCGATATTACACCGTAATGCAGAGTGTGACAGACCAGGGCGATAACTTTACATCAGGGCGGTGGAATCCCAATTACGGAGATAAAATCACTGCTGTTATGATCAATCCTTTCGTCAAATGGAATGGATGGGAATTATTCGGAACCTTTGAAAAATCCACCGGTGCTGATTTCAAAGGATCTGACGAAAACAGATCATGGAACCAGTTCGCTGCTGATTTGATATACAGGTTCGGACCCAATGAAAATCTTTATGCCGGTGCACGATACAATACAGCAAGTGGCAAGCTATCCAACAGTGATGTCAGTGAAGTTACAATCAACAGGACACAGGTGGGATTCGGCTGGTTTATGACGCGCAATATTTTAACTAAAATTGAATATGTAAATCAGACCTATAATGATTTTGCTGCCGACAGTAAATATCAAAACGGCAGGTTCAATGGGATTATGGTTGAAGCTACCATTTCGTTCTAACAAAGTCAATGATCAGTTAAGGGGACTGCCCATGGGTAGTCCCCTAATTTAACTTCCAGGGTAATGAAAATTCTACTAAGCATATTTCTCCTGAACATTCTCGCCTTCTCATCGGTAAAGAGAAATGACTACATGGATCTTTCACTGGTATTTAGCAGTGAGATCAATATAAACGGAAAATCCAACATTAACAATTTTAGCTGCAAAGCATCCACAATTTATAAATACGACACACTTAATGTAAGGTACATGAATGAGAATAGCATATACAGGGTCGAGAACGCTTTCATTGAAATTGATCTCACTGAATTTGATTGCGGCAATCCTTTAGTGGATAAGGATTTTGCAAAATTGCTGCAAATGGAAAAGTATCCTATGCTTAAAATATATCTTAAACAAATAACACTGAATGAATTGAATGCTGGCAATCTTCAAGGCAAAGCTGATTTTGAAATTGAAATTGCGGGTATCAATAAGCACTATGAAGCAAAATTCATTACATCAATTACAGAAGGCATGAGATTGGTAGAGGGTGAACTGGAACTCAACATTTCAAATTTTAACCTTACACCTCCCAAAAAACTCCTAGGCCTGATCAAAGTTTCTGAGGAAATCAGGATTGAATTCCGCTACTTAATACAAAAGACAAGTACGGCATACAATCTTAGCCATACAGATTGAAAAATGGAGGAGAAATTTTAACACATTAAATAAATAATCATGAAAATTTTAGCAATTATTATCATATTTCAATTCCTGGGATACAATTCCCAAACTCTTAACAATATTGAGGAAGAAAAATCATCTATGACTATTTCGGGTACTTCATCATTGCATGACTGGGAGTCATCGGTAGAGGATTTTAAACATACTGCAGATATAACGGTTGATGGAAAAACACTATCGAAAATCAACCAATTGGAATTTACCGTTGTTGTAAAATCAATTAAAAGTGGTCATAATGGAATGGATAAAAAAACATACGAGGCATTAAGGGAATCTGATCATCCGGAGATTACTTATAATCTGATTTCCGCAATACCAGCGAATGGCAATACTGTTAATACCACAGGTGAATTAACAATAGCCGGCAAGAAAAAGAAGGTTATAATGGAAGTCAACTACAAAGTTTTTCCAAGTGCTATTGAATTCCATGGTGAACTCACATTAAAAATGTCAGATTACGACATCTCGCCACCTACGGCAATGATGGGAGCTATCAAAACCGGGAATGAAGTGACAATCAGGTTTTCCCTCTCGTTACAAAAGTAAATACCAGAATCAATTAATGACGATAAACTAAGATCATTTAATGGATGGAATAACCATAGATTTTCTTACAAACAATCTAGATTTTATTGTTTTATAGATGGAACTCCATAACTTTGCAATCCCATTGGAAGAAATGGACACTATATCGCGGGGTGGAGCAGTTGGTAGCTCGTCGGGCTCATAACCCGAAGGTCGCAAGTTCAAGTCTTGCCCCCGCTACACTGAAAGGCCGTTTTTGACGGCCTTTTATTTTTACCTAAAACATACCTAAAACATTAATGTACTTTTCCTGCCACTGGAGTCGTTATGATGTTTACATTCCAAGACTGATTATATGATGATATTCTACCTTATAGCTCCGATTATCATTAATATATGTCCAGCAGACTGTAGACACGCCTTACAGGCAGGGGGGTACTGGTTTGAATCCAGTAGAGCCCACGTAGATTATCAAGGAGTTACGAATTAAAAAATCGTAACTCCTTTTCATTTGTAAACAATTTGTAAACACTTCTCAGGAAGATATATTTTCAATTAATCCAAGTATTTAAAATGAATCGTTTAGGATTCGGGATTTGAGCATATCCAGGCTCCCATAATAAACACCCTCTTCCGCAATCAACTTCCAATCCTCCTTTTCCCATATATAAGATGTGCTTGACAAGGAAATTGTTTTATTCATAGTTGCCTGATGGTCTGTACTCGCTAAAGTAAAAAGCGTAATGCTACTTGATCGTGACACCTGTCGAATGGCTTTCACAATCTCCTTCATGGTCGTACCAGTTGTAAGAATATCATCAAGGATCAGAATTTCTTTAAATGAACTTTGTCCTGTAAACGCATATACATTTTGTAATTCCTTAATCCTATCATACAAGGACAAAAATTTCATACTCTTCGTTTTCCGGGTTTTATAAAGAAGCTCGGGTTGGTAGGTTCCGGTAACAAGATTTGCTAAACGCAATGCCAACTTGTCCAATTGTGTTCCATTTGATGAGTAAACTTTCATTTCATCACTTGACAAAGCCCTTAAAACCAATATCTCTTTCTTAAAAGAAAGTTTTTTTATTTCTGACAAAAAACATTCTGTCCATGCTTCAACATCAATTGGAGAACCTGATTTAAATCGGATAAGGCTTTTTGAAAGATCATCGTTCCCCTTATAGGTCGGGAGATAGTTGCATAGATAATAGTGGTTTACACTTTCTACTTCGAAATCAATATTTTGGTGTTGGAGAGCCAATCTATTTGGTAATGGTCATAATAAACATATATTATTTTAGTAGTAGTATCATTTTGAGAGTCAACAATCGAAGATATAAATAAATATCCCTATTGAGCTTGAGATCAAGCACATTCTGAATCAAAAAAACTCAAAAAGAGTACTAATCTCTCAGTATAGTATATCTACTAATAATCCATAGTAGATATACCCGACTTTCATTTCTGAACTGATTGTCCCAGGTAGATTTACTACCTTCCCTAAGATTTTTTAACCTTAATCCATCCCAATGGCAAAACAAAGAAAAACCGGTAAAGCAGCAGGAAAAGCAGCTTCCAAAGTTCTCCGAGATAAACGAACCGGAAGAGACAGTAAAAAAGCGGCAGGTAGTGCACTATCTCAAAGGGCACCAAAAAAGGGTAGAAAAAAGTGATAACATTCTTATATCTTGTCAAAAGATATTTTCAGCTGTATGTTAAATTCAACCAAACGTAAAAAAGGCCAACAGTCAAAAAGTATAGATGAACAATTGGACGATCTGAGAT
>SDBV01006700.1_pt1 | contig 15875 bp, 13 predicted proteins | sample 2277081 | NCBI WGS metagenome assembly SDBV01 (sample SAMN10402039, study PRJNA504765) | marine sediment metagenome | isolation source: marine sediment core GS10_PC15, 223 cmbsf | place: Arctic Ocean: Southern Knipovich Ridge | collected 2010
ACAGGGCTGACATTTTGGGGATTTGTTTTTCCCAGGGGTTCACCCGGTCTCCTTCGGAGCCCCAAGCTGGTATATTACGGGCCTTCAGCCCTAAGAATTGGTAAGGGTTAGCTTCAGGAATAAGCCTTTCGTGGCGACGGAGAAAAAAGAGTGACTCATGGAAAAGTACTCTAAAGTCGGATGAGCCATCTTTATGCTTTCGATGGGCGCTTTTCGCAAGTATTGGGTTTTTAGTTGGCCAAATGCACAATGAAGGTTTATAATGAAGCCCTGATTTCTTAATTACTCGGACGTGTCGAGGGGAAAGTCCGAAGGCAGGGGACCAATCATGGGGGGGAAACCATGAGCATGGGACTGACTATTGAGGAACTGAAGGCCCTTATCGAGGTTGGTAAGATGGTTAACGCTCATCTTGACCTCGACACGGTTCTCAAGACGATCATGGCCGTCACCGAGAAGGTTATGAAGGTTGAGGCGTCGTCGCTAGTTCTGGTTGAAGAGGAAACCGGTGATCTTCTGTTTCACTTGGCCGGTGGCTCGAAGGCCGAGGCGATTAAACCCTTGCGAATGAAACCGGGTGAGGGAATCGTTGGTCAAGTGGTTCAGTCCGGGGAGTCGATGATCGTCAATGATGTGGAGAATGCCCCAGGTTTTTGCAAGAGAATAGACGATACGAGCGGTTTCAAGACTGAGGCGATTCTGTGTGTCCCATTAAAAACCGAGAACCAAACCATGGGCGCTATAGAAGTTCTCAACAAAACCTGCGGTGGCGATTTTGACGAGCAGGACAAACTGCTTTGCGAAGCCATCGCGGGCCAGGCTTCGATGGCGATTAAGATGGCGATGCTTCATGAGCAAGTTGTGAACGCCGAGCGTTTGGCGGCGATAGGACAAACAATGGCGGGTATGGCGCACTGCATCAAGAATGTGTTGAGCGGCCTGCACGGCGGCTCATACATGGTCGACCTTGGCCTGCGCAAGGACGACAACACGATGATGTCCAAAGGATGGGGCATTGTTAAGAAGAGCAGCTCCTTCATAGAAGACCTTGTATTAGACATGCTCACCTACACCAAAGAGCGCGAACCTGAATACGAACCGACGGACCTGAACGAGATCACAGAGGCTGCCTGCGAACTGATGAACGAAAAGGCCAGCGCGCAAGGGACAAGCATCGCACGATCGCAAGGCGCCGGCTTGGAAAAGGTTCTCATCGATCCAAAAGGGATTCAGCGATGCCTACTCAATCTTGTTTCCAATGCGGTAGACGCATGCAGTTGTAAGGAAAATGGGCGGGTGGATGTTTGCACGGAGAACATCGAAGACGAAGTGTGTCGAATAAAAGTTTCTGACAACGGAGTGGGCATATCGGATGAGGACAAGGCGAAACTTTTTCAGGTTTTTTTCAGCACGAAAGGCACGAAAGGCACGGGGCTGGGCCTTGCTGTAACGCACAAAATCATCAGCGAACACAAAGGCAACATCACCGTTGAATCCGAATTCGGCAAAGGGACTACTTTTACAGTTACTTTGCCGATGAGGCACGAAGCGGGTTGTTCTTGATAAGCAGTATCAGTTGGGAAGTGTACGAATGACAAAGGGGATGTAGTATGTCAAACGCAAAAACAATTCTGATCGTAGATGACGAGCCTGATGCCATAGAAATCGTAAAGGCCATGTTGAGCGAAGTAGGGGAATTCGAAATACTGACCGCCAACGACGGCGCAAGTGGATTCGATAAAGCGAAGGAAGCGCACCCGGATCTGATCATATTGGACGTGCAGATGCCCGGCAGGAGTGGGTTCTTTGTGTTTTACGACATTCGAAAGGAGCCTACTACTAAGGACATCCCGGTGATCATGCTGACAGGTATTGCGGAATTGACGGGAACGCATTTTTCCGGCGAGGAAATGGGAGACCTGATGGGCGAGGAACCCGATGCCTATCTCGAAAAACCCGTCGATGCGCTCGAACTTCAAAAGGCCGTTTCGGAACAGCTCGGGATGTAGACGGACGCTTTAGTTTTTCTGGTTGGGGCGGAAAGCAGGGACAGACCCGTCTTCGCTCGGGGACTCGCTTCGCTGGGGTCAGTCCCCGTTTTCCTCAGTTTTTTTGGTTGGGGCGGAAAGCAGGGACAGACACGTCTCCGCTCGGGGACTCGCTTCGCTTGTGTCAGTCCCTGTTTTCCTCAGGGTGTCTGGTTGGGCGGAGAGTTGCGGTGGTGCGGCTTTTGCTTAGAATGATTGGCTAATACCGAGTCCTTGCACATCGAATCCGTCCTTGTTGAGAGTCACGGCCGCTTTGCCTTCGGGTAAGGTGAGTTCTACGCGTGTCACTCCATCGGAAAGCGTTTGCCGTATGACATCCACATCGGCATCATCAATAATCATAAGAGTCACGAACTCGGTGGAAACAGCTTTCTTTTTGTTGGTCGCCGTCAAGTGCCACTCGACCAGCTTACGCCGCGACCAGTTTGCAATTGGTGGATCGAAGTTGTTGTTTTGAGATAAGGCCAGGTCTTGAGGGACTAGAAACTTTAGGTCAACGCTGCCGGGCGCTCCCTGCCATCGTATGCCGTTCTGGCGAATAGTGAATTCGCTGGGCGCGTGCAGAAGCCACTCATATGTGGACGGTTGGGGCGCTTCCAGTATGTCGTGTATAAGGATGGCGTTGGGTTTGAAGAACAGTATTCGGCGTGTCCAGCGGTCGAGATTGTCGTAAGCGCCGCCGGCTTCTCCCACCACCACGTCCAGACGTTGCGATGTGTGAAACTTTGTAATCTCGCCCTGTGATGCGGCGCTGTGTACCCTCTGTCCTTTTCCATTAACGAGGATGGCGTTGTCCGAGCGCGTCTCCCACATCCAACGTGCATGATGCGGGCTGCCGTAGACGTCGCGTGTACCGGAGCGGATGAAAACACGTTGCCCTCGCAGATTTAGCAGGAAAGCGTTGTTTGCGTTGTAGCCGTGACTTTGGCGTCCGAAAGGGCTGCTCTTGAAATGCACCTGTACATTTTCGCGGCCGTCCAACAGATTCGAATTTAGCGCGGCGAGTCCGGTGCCTCGAAATACGCGTGAAGTAGGGAGATCTTTAGGCGGAGTTGGGTTCAGCGAGTGTGCGCGTACGGCAAGGATAAAATCCAGGTAGTCGCGAACCGGAGCTTTTCGGTGCTCGCCGGCATACCATTGCCAGTGCGGATTGCGTGCACCTGCGGCGAAGTACGCCATCACGCGTGCAATGTTATCCGAGCCAGACCTTTGCGTAAGATCGCCGAATGCGCCGGTGCGGGTGCCTGGAGGCATAGTGTAGAGGCCAAAATACCCGGTTTGGTGGAAAAAAGGTTTGTCGAAGGGATCGATGTCGAAGGCAGCTTGGGAGACGGCCGCCCAGTACATGAACCGTCCCAAATAGCTTGCCCAATAATTTGTTCCCTCGTGCCAGCCGCCGTCTGCGCCGCCCCAAACCGGGTAGCATGTAAAGAAAATGGTTGTAGAGTAATCGAGCCACTCGGCCGCCTCTGGAATATCGCCATGAAATGCGATGGCAACTTCACCGAGCCAGTGCCAGGCGCGATTGGAATGGCTGTTAAGTGGCCGCCAGAGGTGGTTGGCCTTGCGAAGGCGCTCAAAACAGTCGCTGCCGCGAACGCGCATCACGGCGCGCAGTGTTTCTCGTTCGCCTGGTGTGAAAACGTCATAAGCCCACGTGTACACGCGCGACGGATGGTACAACAGGGGCATGGCGGCCTCGTCGTTGTAATTGTAGTTCGTGGAGCCTTTCGGGTCCCATTCGCAGAAGGCCATTATGAGGTCGCGCGCCGCTTCACCGTAGCGCTTGTCGCCGGTGATTTGATATGCGAAAGCCAGTTTCGCAGCCGAACCGGTTAGCGCAATTGAACGTTCTCTGTTGCCCCACCAAATACTGCGCCACTCGCCACTTTTTCGTTGCATGTTCTTGGGGTACTTGGCCGGTTCGGTAGTGTCGGGCATGCGTTTGAGGATTTTATCTGCTTGTACGCGCAATTGCTTCCAGACATCCGACAGGGAATCTTGGGCAAGGTCCCGCAAGTGGTCTACCCCTTCCGGACGCATATAAAGCCGCGGATGACCATCGGGGATACGTTCAAGCAACGCGTCCAGGCCCGGTTTTGGAAAAACCGGAGCGTCCGAGCCAACAGAAAAATGGCGCGCCTTGCTCCAGCGCGTACGGGCGCCCTTGTTGTCATAAGCGGCATACCGCCAATAATAATCGCCCGCCTTTAGGGGTATCGGTCCACAATGGGCAGACCATTTGGTCTCTTTGACCTCATAGGCCAAAGTGCTGAAATTGGCGTTGTCGGAAACCTGTAAAGCATAGCCACGAACATTGCGCTGCGGCCGCCAGGTGAAGGAGGGGGGATTCATTTCCGCATTAGTGCCGTCGGCAGGACGGTATCCCCAAGTGCCGGGTTCCGCCGCCGACTCATCAAGCTCGACTGCGCGAGCGGACGAAACAAAAACAACAAGGAGCACAACGAAGATAACTGAAAAAGTATAGGATTTCATAGGGTACCTCTCCTGACAAAGGTTTCATTAACGCCAAAACCGAGTCGATGGCATTGTTGCACAGCGGAAACGGGCAGTCAACAATGCGTAGCGTTACTCTCTTTGCCCCGGAATGAAAATGCCGGGGATTTGGTTTCATCTTACAAGGGGGAATATCTCACAAGAACCACGACAGAGGATTGTAATATGAAATGCAGAACTTCAAGACGACATCTGTGCGGACAAGCCAATACTCTTTGGGTATTGCTATTGGGTACCTTCGCGGCCGTCTTCGTTTTAGTGGCGGCCTTGGGCCTGCTCTCCAAAAAAGAGAAGGACACGACCGAAACGTTGATGGTGTATTGCGCGGCGGGACTACGCGGGGCGGTGGCTCCGGTGGCCGAGCAGTACAGAGCTGAATACGGTATAGAAATTGACTTGCAGTATGGTGGCTCCCAGACTTTGCTCGGCCAACTGGAGGCAAATAAGAACTCAACGGCGGACCTCTATATCGCAGGCGACGGCGCGTATGTAGAACTTGCCAAGAGCAAGGGCCTGGTCGAAGAAATAATCCCCGTGGCCACCATGCGTCCGGTCATTGCCGTCGAGCGGGATAATCCTAAGAACATCAAGGGCATCAGCGATCTCTTGAACGAAGAAATCCGAACCGCTTTGGGCAACCCGGATCAGACGGCTGTTGGCCGTTTGACACGGAAGGGCCTTCGGGAGTCCGGACAATGGAAGAAGCTCGCTGAAATGGTAACGGAATCGGGGGTCTACAAACCCACGGTAAATGAAATCGCCACTGACATAAAGATTGGCGCTATTGACGCCGGGATCATCTGGGATTCAACAGCCGCCATGCCGCAATACCGCGACCACATTGACATTATCGAGGCGCCTGAGCTCGCCGGGCAAACGAGCCTGGTTACCCTGGGTGTGCTCAAGTCCAGTGTTGCCCCAACAAGCGCCCTGCGCTTCGCCCGCTATCTGACCTCGAAGGATCGCGGACTTCCCGTCTTCGCTCAAAACGGTTTCAAGCCAGTTGACGGCGATCCCTGGGCGCTAAATCCCGAGATTACCTTTTTCTGTGGCGCCGTAAACCGCCGGGCCGTCGACGAAGTCATCAAAGAATTTGAGCAACGGGAAGGCGTCACGGTTAACACTGTCTACAACGGCTGCGGCATCCTGACCGGCCAGATGAAAGCCATCAATCTCGACCAGGGCGGTGCCGGTTTTCCCGACGTCTACATGGCGTGCGATCGCTACTACCTAGACAATGTGAAGGAATGGTTCCAGGAAGACGCCGACATCTCGGATGCGGACATAGTGATAGCCGTACCCAAAGGCAATCCCAAAAACATTCAATCTATTGATGACTTAACCAAACCCGGTATCCGCGTGGCGATCGGCGAAGGCAAGCAATGCACAATCGGAGCCTTAACCACCATAATGTTCGAGAAAATGGGGGTGACGGAAGACATCAGGCCTAATATAGCCGTTGAGACCTCTTCTTCCGGAATGTTGATACCAAGCGTCGCCACAAAGTCCGTGGACGCCGCCATCGCTTACGTGACCGACACCAAGGCAGAAAGCGACAAGGTGGACACCATCTTTATTGACTCGCAATACGCCAAGGCCGTACAACCCTTCGCCATAGCCAAGAGAAGCGAGTTCAAGTACCTTGGACGCCGCCTGTTCCAGAGCATCACCGACGCCCGTGCCCGATTTGAAACAGCCGGCTTCAACTTCCGTTTCGATGACGGCAAGAACCCGCTCGGAGACTTGTAGTGTCGAACAGGGACAAGACAGGCGCCAATTTGAATAGCCATCGATCACCCGTGGCTATTGCCCTCTCCGACACCTTCTTTTATCTAAGTATGGGAGTTATCGGAGGGGCCTATGTCGTGCTGATTCTTATGCTCCTTGGAGCGGATGTGGCGTACATGTTACAGTCAAGCAACGCATCGGAAGGTCTCACTGCCTGGCTGACTCAGAATAATCCCATAATTGAGGCGCTGAACAAGCCCGAGATCCGATACTCAATCAAACTCAGCATGATCTCCTGTACGCTCTCAGCCATCCTGTCCCTCTTCGTGGCCGTGCCCATCGGTTACCTCTTGTCCCGGGTCAATTTTCCGGGACGCAATCTTGTCGATGCTATTCTGGATATACCTATAGTTCTGCCGCCCCTCGTAATTGGGTTGAGCCTGCTGATTCTATTTCAGTTCTGGCCATTTATCGCGAAACTGGGGGACCTACTGCCCTTCGACACGCCCTGGGACAACAAGTCGTTGAACACCCTGGTCGTATATCAAGTACCCAGCGTTGTTCTAGCCCAGTTCATGGTGGCTGCCGCCTTTGCCGTGCGCACCATGCGGGTCACCTTCGACCACATCAATCCACGGTGCGAGCAGGTTGCCCTGGCCCTTGGCTGCTCACGATTCCAGGCCTTTGGATACGTCGTGCTTCCAGAAGCCCGCCGGGGCATGTTGACCGCCATGACCCTTGCCTGGGCCCGTTCCCTAGGCGAATTTGGACCCTTGCTCATTTTCTCGGGCGCCACGCGCAACAAGACCGAGGTACTATCGACCACGGTGTTCCTCGAACTGAGCATCGGCGATCTCGAGGCTGCCGTGGCAGTATCCCTTATTATGGTGGCGGCGGCCGTCACTGTGCTTTTTGTCGCCCGCGTTTGGGGCACTCGCGGACTGAATATCTAATGGGGGCTCCTGAATGATTGAAGTTGATAAAGTAACCGTCCACGCCGGCTCCTTCTCCCTGCGAAGCGTCTCCATCGAAGTTCCCACCGGCGAATATGGCGTTCTGATGGGTAAGACCGGCTGCGGCAAGACCACTCTGCTCGAAGCGGTTATCGGGCTCAAGCGAGTGAGCGAAGGGAAGATCCGTTTATCAGGCGCCGATGTGACCAATCAAAAGCCCGCCGTGCGCGGCGTCGGTTACGTACCTCAGGACTTGGCGCTATTCAGCACGATGACCGTTGAAGAGCAGATCGGATTTTCCCTCCGCATCCGCGGTCGATCACGAAAGGAAATCCGCGACAGGGTAGAGGAAATGGCCCAAATGCTGGGCATTACCTATATTCTCAAGAGGAGTCCTCACGGCCTCAGTGGCGGGGAACAGCAACGCGTTGCCCTTGGCCGGGCGCTATCCGCCCGCCCACACGTACTTTGTCTGGATGAACCTCTCAGCGCCCTCGACGAAGACACCCACGAAGAAATCTGCGAACTTCTGAAGCGAATTCAGAAAGAGACTGGTGTTACCGTACTCCACGTGACGCACAGCACCAGAGAAGCCGAGCGTCTAGCCGACAGAATCATCCGCCTGCGCGACGGCAAAATTGATAAGGTGACAAATTGCGCTAATGCTCAAAGGTCTTAACTTAACACTGACACCTTCTTGCCTTTCGTCATTCGCGCCTGATACGATCACGGTTTGAACAACATCATATTAGCTATCAGAAAGTTTGGAGACACTCATGCCCCTTTTTGGATATCATTGCGATAAATGTGAGACAGAGTTTGAGTTGCTGGTGCGCAGCGATTCAAAGCCGAAGTGCCCTGAATGCGGCTCGGCAAAACTGGTGAAACTTGCAAGCGCCTTCGCGCCTATGGAGAGCGGGCCAAAATGCGACTTTTCGTCTGCTTGCGGATCCGGTGCGATGCCTGGTTCCCCTTGCGGAGGAGCCCACGGCGGCTGTCCATTACAATAAGTCCACCCTATGGTATAATGCCACAGGAGCTTAGAGCGAATGGAACATCAGGAAAAGGAGATCAAGACGAGCAAGAGCTTGACGCAACATTTCTGCGCTGCGATGCGAAAGGCGGCGGCGCGGCGTCCGGTGAGCTTTTACCTTTTGGTGGCGATCCTGGTGATGGTGATGCTAGGTTCGCCTTATCTTGCGGGTAAGGAGAACCCTAAGAAGTTCGCATTTTTTCTCATCTTGAACTTCATTTTCTTCTTTTTTGTGACCGTACGCGCCATAATCGACTTTTTCGAGATCAGCAAGGAGCATTTTTCAGAAAGCCACAAGCTCTACGGCGATACGATTGGCGACCAAGACTTCGCTGAGGAACTGGGCCGGAACGTTACGAAAAACCTCAAGAAGTAGACATTACAGTCTGGACACTCAAAAAAAGTTGGCCCATCCGCTTTTTAGCGTACTTTTGACTGTTGGAGCATAACTGGAACGGCAAAAGAAGAATATTTTTTGACAGGATTTACAAGATTTACAAGATTTCAGTTTTTTCGCGAAGGATATATTGCCGTGTTAGTCATAAGTCTTCCAAGTTGTGATTTATTGAGCTGCAACTGCTTAGATTTGGGCCAGCGCAGGGAGACCAGACAATTGAATTTCTTTTTGTTGGGAAAATGCGCTTTCAAATATAAGCATAAGGCGATTCACCAAGAAATGTTCTGTGCGAATTGAGCCGATTCTAATGCCAGAATGGTGGTAATATGCAGCCCACAGAGAAGAATTGGCGTGATGGCGGTTTGTTTTATTTGAAGGAATTGGATATTCAGGATTGTTAATTGATTGACGGGATAGTTTGCACTCATACTAGAATTTAAGAACCTTGTTGTCATGTCAAATAAAGAAGAGTCTTTTTGAAAAAGTACGCTTTAGTCGGATGAACCAAAGAATTGCCTGACAATATCGAAGCCAATAGAATTTTTGTCTTTCTTCCAAACTGGCTGGGCGACGTGGCCATGTGTACTCCCGCGTTGCGCGCCATTCACAACCGTTTCCCAGAGGCGCAACTTAGCGTGGCAGGCAAGGCAAGTTCGGTAGATCTCGTACGGGGGCTGCCTTGGATATCAGACTATGCGTCAATCCCTCATAGACCGGGTTTGTTTGAAATGCTCAAGCTGGGCGCCAAGTTCAAGGCCCTGCGCGGGGACATTGCGGTAATCTTCCCTCACTCAAGCAGACCGGCTATTATAGCCTTTCTGGCAAGGGTCAAACGCCGAATCGGATACGACCGGGGAGCCAGGTCCTTTTGGCTGACTGAGCGCGTTCCGCCGCATCGCGTGGACGGCAAGATCAAACCCATCTACATGGTTGATGAATATCTTGGACTGCTTAAACCGCTTGGGTGTGCAGATGACGGCCAAGGACTGGAACTTCATGCTGACGCCACGGCCGTTGAAACCGTTCGCGCCCATATGAGGGGGACTGGTCCGGTAGTCGGGTTTGCGCCTGGCGCGGCTTTCGGTCCAAGCAAACAATGGCCCATTGAAGGTTTCATATCCGCGATTGACGCACTTGCCGACAAAGCGGGCGCTCAATGCGTCTTATTAACGGGGCCTGGCGAGGGAGAACTGAAGGAAGAGATTTGCGATAGGACCAAAGTGAAAATCATATGTTGCGATGATGGCGAGCCGTCAATCGAAACTCTCAAAGCTACGATTTCTCAATTGGACCTGCTGATCTGCAATGATTCCGGGCCTAGACACATAGCAATATCCTTCGACGTGCCGGCAATTTGCGTCATGGGACCCACGTCGCCGGACTATACGGCAGGACCTTACGAAAAAGGCGAGGTCATACGCATAGACGTCGACTGTGGTCCGTGCCAGAAACCCGTTTGTGAAACGGATCATCGCTGCATGACAGGGATCTCGACGGAAACGGTGATAAACTCGGCTCTTAAGTACCTTCCCAGAGATTGATATCTGGTCTGCTGCCAGCCTCTCCAATGCCACTTTGTCACTCACTAGGCGAGAGTGCTAATAAATTGTCATTTTGGCATCAATGCGTGTGGAATTTATTTGAAATGACTACTCTTTGCTGCCATTTTGGCACTCTCTTCCTTGAAGAATGGGCGTTGCTTAAAGGTTCATTCACCTAAGTCCTGATATAACAATACTTTACAAAACACTTGATCTTTTGGCCCAGGACTTGCTACTATATGTCGGGCAAGAGGGGCGCATGTCATTCTTGTGCCAGTTTTTTAAGTGACGGCCATGCCAAATTGGCCAAGTGTATGTATCAACAACAACTAGGAGAAGTGATAATGAAAGTGCGACCGCTTTCAGACAGAATTCTTGTGAAAAGAGAAGAGCCGAGCGAGACGGTTCGTGGCGGAATCATCATTCCGGATACCGCTAAAGAAAAGCCCCAAGAGGGCAAAGTCGTTGCCGTTGGCAAGGGCAAGCTTGACGAGAGTGGCAAGCGTGTAGCCCTTGAACTCAAGAAGGGTGACCGTATCCTTATGGGCAAGTATGCCGGAACTGAAGTGAAAATAGACGGAGTAGAACACCTGATTATGCGTGAAGACGACGTATTGGCGGTGATCGAATAACTTTAGGGCCAGCAACAGCTCTGAAATTGATTAGGAGAAAAAGAAATGAGTGCAAAGCAAATTGAGTTCGGTGAAGACGCACGACGGAGCGTACTTGCCGGTATAACCAAATTGAGCAAAGCCGTCAAGGCTACTCTCGGCCCGCGCGGACGCAACGTAGTGCTTGACAAAAAATGGGGCGCTCCTACCGTAACAAAAGACGGTGTGACCGTAGCCAAAGAGATCGAGCTTGAAGACAAGTATGAGAACATGGGCGCGCAGATGGTCAAAGAAGTCGCTTCGAAGACTTCCGACATCGCGGGCGACGGCACAACGACGGCCACAATTCTTGCCGAGGCCATTTACCGCGAAGGCCTGCGCAATGTGACGGCCGGCGCGAATCCGATGGCTCTTAAGCGCGGCATCGACAAGACCGTAGTGGCCATAGTCGCAAAACTTGCCAAGATGAGCAAGAAGGTCAAAGACGACACTGAAGTCATAAGGAACGTTGGCGCGATTTCGGCCAATAACGACATGGAAATCGGCCAGATTATAGCCGATGCGATGGAAAAGGTCGGAAACGACGGCACCATCACCGTTGAAGAGGCAAAAGGCATAGAGACTACTCTTGAGGTAGTTGAAGGCATGCAGTTCGACAAGGGTTACCTGTCTCCGTACTTCGTGACGAATCCCGAGACCATGGAAGCTGCCTTTGAGGGCGCGTACGTTCTGATTCACGAAAAGAAAATCTCGAACCTTAAGGACCTTCTTCCGCTTCTTGAGCAGATCGCCAAAAGCGGCAAGCCGCTCGTCATCATCGCTGAAGACGTTGAAGGCGAAGCGTTGGCGACCCTCGTTGTCAATAAGATTCGTGGCACATTCCAGGCCGCGGCCGTCAAGGCCCCTGGTTTCGGAGATCGGCGCAAATCCATGCTCGAAGACATCGCGATTCTCACCGGCGGTTTGGCCATAACTGAAGACCTTGGCCGTTCGCTTGAAAGCATCGAGCTGGCCGACCTTGGTCGCGCAAAGCGTATCATGATCACCAAAGACGACACAACCATAATCGAAGGCGGAGGTTCGAGCGCGGACATCATGGGCAGAATCAACCTGATTCGCCGCCAGATCGAAGAGACGACCTCCGACTACGACCGCGAAAAGTTGCAGGAACGTTTGGCCAAGCTTGCGGGCGGCGTAGCCGTCATCAACGTTGGCGCGGCAACTGAGATCGAAATGAAAGAGAAGAAAGCGCGAGTCGAAGACGCATTGCACGCAACACGCGCGGCAGTCGAAGAAGGCATCGTTCCCGGCGGCGGCATAGTGTTGCTGCGTTGCCAGGACACGGCAAAGAGGCTTGCCCTGGAGGGCGACGAAGCCATCGGCGCCAAGATCGTCATTCGCGCCCTCGAAGAGCCCCTTCGCCAAATCGCTTTTAATGCGGGTGAAGAAGGCGCTACCGTTGTACAGAAAGTTCGCTCCAAGAAGGGCAACATCGGATACAACGCTGAGAACGGCAAATACGAAGACCTTCTTAAGGCGGGCGTTATCGATCCTACCAAGGTAACACGTTGCGCGCTTCAGAACGCTGCGAGTGTCTCGGGTCTGTTGTTGACGACCGAAGTGCTTATAGCTGAACTCCCCGAGCCCGAAGCCCCCGCAGCACCAGGCGGCGGCGGAATGCCCGGCGGCGGAATGTACTAGACTGCATTCTGTGTGGATGATATTGGGGGGAACTTCTTTTTGCGAAAAAAGAAGTTTCCCCCAAACCCCCTTCAAGAAAAACGACTGTCCTGCCTCTTTCTCTACGCTTGTTTTTTGTGAACCCCAAACCGCCTTCGCCTGAGATTCACAAAGCGGCACAAACCTCGTCTACCCAACCCATTAGCAAAACTCCCTCCCCCAACTCGTCTTTGCGAGGAGGAACGACGAAGCAATCTTCTATCCTTACCCAGTGCAGCTCAACCAGTTAAACCAAACGCGTCCACAAACCTAAAACCCCATGCCCTTAGCAGTATGCAAGTGTTAGTGTGTCAAAGAGCCTCAAGGCTATTGGACTCCGGTGAAGAAAGTCCATAAGAGTAGCTGCCTTCAAAATACGAAACATCGTATATCAATTCCCATTTCAATTCCCGTTCATACGTTCCACTTGCGTATCTAACAAGTATGCTAACCGCTGAAAATGAAAGTTGATAGCTCGAATCAACGCGTTCGTAGCCAAATGGCTTTTCCAGAAAGGGGTCCAGAGGTAATACCGTTAAGCAATCGGGAGTGAGGTCATCGAGTTGTTTGGGGTAAACATCGTGTATGCGCATGTACAGCTTGAGCGCCAGGATGAGTTGTACCTTTCGCCGATCCTGTCTGAATTGCCCTTGTTTTCTCTGAACTTCTGCGACAGTCTCGCAAAAATACACAGCCTCCCCGGTATCCTTTGAATCTACAGGATAGCGCTCGTGTACGAATTCAGGAAAAGGAAGAGCGACCGCATTCAAAAGGTCTTCCTTGTGTCCGCTGAGAACCTGCTTGTATTTGCGCAATTCTTTACTGATGTGCGCATCAAGATAAGCGTCCTTTGCACCCAGGTTGTTCAGAAAGTTGTTTACAACCATCTGTCTGTAGGAGAGTTCCTTGTCCCAGCGTGGCAATCGTTTTTTTGGAGACTGTTCCAGCAAACGCCATTGTGTCTCAAGTAAATCACGCGGGCTTCTTTCCCAGCGCTTTATGGCCTCCAAGCGAGCGAGGCCATTGCGCAAGACTTCCTCAGATTGAACCTTGGAAGCGACCTCATAATAGCAATCGAAGCGTGTTAAGCCATTAAAACGTCGATGATTATCACCGTCGTTGTTCAATATAGCGTCAGTTTCCAGCGCATCAATTAGGAATTGAAGCCCTTCATCATGCCGATTCTCGCTCCGAGACAGAAAAAGTCCTCTTGCGAATTGTGCGGCCACAATGACATCAAGAGGGTTCCGCTTAGTGCCAGGCCAATCGAGTGACGGATAACGAAAATAGTCCGCGCCAAATGCTTCGCGTGCCTTTTCGGTCGCCAGAGCGCTGCCTTCGACATAGTTTCTCATTGGCGGGTTCATTATGCTGAACTGCACATTGATTGCATAACCCAATAACGTCTGTTCTGGATTTTCTAATGTGTCGGGTAATAGCTCGACGGCCTCGCACAAGGTTATGTAGGCGTTCTCGTGGACATTTAGCGGAACCGGTTCTTCTGCAACCTTGGTGGCCTGTTCAACAGGCTCGGCGTGCTTGTCTACCCATTCATGCGCGGCTTGGCGCTGGGCTGCTATTTCGACGGATTCGGGCGGAAGAATAGGGGGCGTGCTGCGGAATTTTACGTAGCATACAAGCGATGCGACGATCGCTGCCATCAGTATTAAGATGCGGATGGAGCGTTTTTCTTTGCCGGGTTTTCGCAAATCTGTTGGTCCTTTCAGGGAATCTATGCAGGTACGAATCTAGCATGAAATGCTGTGGCGGTCAAGGAAGGTGATGATCGATCTGCTTGCTGGCTCCTGCGTTTTTTGCTCAGTTGCACTTGATGGGTCTTCGGCGCTGGAGCGCCAGGGTATGCATTCCCACGCAGAGCGTGAACGAGAAAAAGAGAAGCCGACCCCGTGGACGAAGACACGCCCTAAATAGGAATTTAGAGCGTGCCACATTGGTTTCCGTAGCTGGATCTTTATTCTTCCTCTTTTTATCTTCAGATTGTTCTTGTAAAAAACACTCTTGTCCGTGCCTCCGTAACCTCCGTGGTAATAATCTTCATGCTCTTCATGGTGAGCAATCATTCCCGGTTATAAGTCGCCGAAGAATTTGTTTAGAATGATTGTGATCAGATTTATCTGGAAGAGCAGTTGTATGGCGGCTATTGTTATGAGGACGAATATGATTCGTGTGAAGAGTTTTTCTGAGACCCGGTGGTGCATCGATTTGCCGAGGAATGATCCTATTGGAATGAGCCAGACGAGGACGAGGTCGAATTTGAGTACGCTAACGTCGATAAGCCCTACGTAGAAATACACGGGCAGTTTTGTGAGGTTGATGAGTGTGAAGGTCCATGCTACGGTTCCTACGAAGAGTGTTTTGCCCATGCCTTGCGCGAACATGAAGAGGCTCACAATTGGGCCTGCGGCGTGCGCGATTGTGGAAGTGAAGCCGGCGAGTACGCCTGCTACGCAGCCTGTTTTCACGCCTGGCTTGAATCGCTCGATCCAGTTTTGGGCGGCCTCTTTGCACAGGATGTATGCGGCAAACACCAGCGCGATTACCCCAACAAAGCGCTTGATAAGCGTTGAATATTCCGCGACCCCTTTCTGTCCGATCTTCCACCACACAAGGGCGCCTAAGGCGATTCCGACGATGGACGGCAGATAGATCTGCATGATTTTGGACCACACTTTGTTGTTTCTGTGATGGTAAATCGCGTTCATGTCGCACAGGATCAACAAGGGTAGCATCGTTGCGGCGACTTTCTCGACGGGCATTACGAGCATCATTAGCGGAAGCGACAGAATTCCTGCTCCACCGGCAAAACCGGACTTACTGATACCTTGAACAAGTATTGCAAAACCGACAAAGAGCCAGAACACGGCGGCCGGAACCTCTGGATTTATGTATGAATCAAACATTAACTTGCCTATGGGTTAGGAGCATCAGACACAAAGAAAGCGTTAGAACGAGAAGATATCATTTTTATATGGGGTGGTGCCAGAAATATCATGCTGCTGTGCTCAGCATGATATTGCCGTTCGAAGATTTCTTTCGAGAATAATCTGGTCTAGAAAGGCGGGTTCTTCAGGTTTTAGCGTACTCTTGAGTATCAAAGCTGAACTGAAGGGGCAAAAGAAGAATATTTTTTTGACAGGATTTACAAGATTAACAAGATTTGTTTCAAAGGCCATATATCATGTTAATCATGAGTTGTATTGCGATGTTTTCAGTTAGCTCGGTTTGACGCTTAGTGTCATTTGCTGTTCTTCAATAGCTGAAACCCGGCGCAGACCAAGGCAATAAATTGAATCTATCCCAGACAATG
>SDBV01006701.1_pt1 | contig 15875 bp, 15 predicted proteins | sample 2277081 | NCBI WGS metagenome assembly SDBV01 (sample SAMN10402039, study PRJNA504765) | marine sediment metagenome | isolation source: marine sediment core GS10_PC15, 223 cmbsf | place: Arctic Ocean: Southern Knipovich Ridge | collected 2010
GGTGACCGTCTACGGCAGGGACGAGTTTCGGGCCGATCGTACGGTGTCCATCGGCGGGATGGTGAACGAGCCCGGCGCGTACCCTTACAGGGCGGGGATGACGCTCCGGGACCTGGTGCTGATGGCCCGGGGGTTCCGGGACGGCGCATACCTCGACACGGTGGAGGTCTCCCGGCTGCCGGCGGATCGCAGCGGGGGGCAACTGGCGGTACGCCTGCGCGTTCCCATCGACTCAACGTACCTGTTCGAGCGTTCGACTACGTACCCGCTGCTGCCCGGGCCCCCGACGGTTGACGACGGAGCGCCGGAGGTAGAGCTGGAGCCTTTCGACTGGGTTACGGTTCTCAGACAACCGGAGTTCGAACTCCTGCGCACGGTTCAGATTACGGGCGAGGTTCGCTTCCCGGGGCCCTATGCGCTCACACACAAAGAGGAGCGTGTGAGCAGCCTCATAAGCCGGGCCGGAGGGCTCCTGCCAACCGCATATGCGGACGGCGGACGGTTTTTCCGGAGCCTCGACGCAGCCGGAAGGGTCAACATAGACCTAGCCAACGCACTGCGCGCGCCCGGTGGTCGTAACGACATAACCTTGCAACCTGGTGACTCGCTCCACATTCCGGAATACGTTCCCATGGTGTTGGTGCAGGGGGCGGTGCTTTCGCCCACGAGCGTGCTGTACGAGGACGGAGCGAACCTCGATTACTACATCGGCAACGCAGGCGGGTTCACCAGGTTTGCGGACGAGGGAAGGGTGAGCGTGAGGTACGCGAACGGGTCGGCAAGGGTGAAGAAGGGGGGCTTTCTGTTCTTCGGCTCGACGCCGAAGCCGGGGCCTGGTAGCACGGTGTTCGTGCCAACGAAGGATCCCTCCGCGGAGGGCTTCGACGTAACCAGTTTCGTGCGAGATCTGGTGGGGATAGCTGCGTCTGTTGCGACGGTGATCCTGGTGATCGACCGGACAAGATGACGGCGAGTAGGTACGCAGGCGTGTTGAAGGCACCATCGCAAAGATCTTCAACGGACGAGGGGCGGGTGAGCGTGACGTATGCCAACGGGTCGGCAGAGGTACAGAAGGGGGGGTTCTTGTTCTTTGGGTCATCGCCGAAGCCGGGGCCTGGCAGCACGGTGTTCGTGCCAAGGAAGGATCCCTCCGAGGAGGGCTTCGACGTTGGCCAATTCGTGACAGGGCTTGTTAGCGTTTTGGCATCTTTGACAACTGTTATTGTGGTGCTGGCCCGGTGAGTAAAGAGGTTTTCGTTCTTTGGATCGACGCAAAACCAAGCCCTGCTAGTGCGATGATCGTAACGAACGAATTGAAGCGGGCCGCAGGTATGGCGTTAGTCTGTTCATGCGGGCTGACACACTAAAGAAGAGCGAGTCAGCAGCTTGATCAACAGGGCTGGGGAACTTCTGCCAGCCGCCTACGCGGACGGCGGCCGGTTTTTCCGGAGCCTTGACAGAGCCGGGAGGGTCAACCTTGAATTGCCAGAGGCACTCCGTGAGCCAGGAGGCCGAAACGATATCACGCTGCAGCCGGGAGATTCCCTTCACATTCCGGAGTTTGTGCCCGCCGTTCGTGTTGAGGGGGAGGTCAAAGCGCCCACGAGCGTGCTGTTTGAGCACGGGGCTGGCTTGGATTACTATATCGGGAACGCCGGGGGGTACACGCGCAGTGCGGATGAAGGACCAGTGAGTGTGAGGTATGCCAACGGATCGGCGAGAGTCAAGAATGGTGGCTTCTTGTTCTTTTGCTCGTCGCCAGAGCCCGGGCCGGGGAGTATGATCTTCGTGCCCGACCCGAAAGAGACCCACAGCACCGATTTGATGCGCGGGGGCTAATTGCCGACTTGGTGGGGATCATCGGATCAGTTACGACTGTGATTGTGGTGTTTAACCCGATGACGTAAGGCCCTTTCGAATTCGCGGTTGGCGCAGCGCGGATCTGTCGATTCGAAAGTGAATGCCTTCAAGCCGATACATCAGCCGCGTACAGATCAAGCTGCTGGACATAGGCGAGAGTGACTGATGCACTTACCACAGATTCAATGACGCAAATGCTAGGGTCAGGGCTTCAGTCAGGAGACCCCGACGATGAGGCGCATACACTTCGGGAATTGCCAGCTAGCGGGGCAGTGTCGGCGTCGTCGCCGGGCCGGACCACGACCCCGATACCTGCAATGCCAGGGGTCGGCACCCTGAGCTTCCTCGAGTTTCTCAACATTCTGTTGAGGCAGTGGAAGTTGGTCGTAGGTTTTCCACTGCTTACCGCGGTGGCTGCGGTGGCGTACTCGCTCGTACTGCCCACCAAGTTCACCGCAACCGCAACCTTTGTCCCCGAGAAAACGTCAAACCAACCCAACGTTGGCGGCGGGCTTGCAGGCCTTGCAGGACAGTTTGGGATCGAGGTCTCTGGCGGGGCCGAATCTCCCGCATTCTACGCCGAGTTGCTAAGGAGTAGGACTTTGGCGGACGAGCTGCTCGAAACCAAGTTCGCAAGCCCCCGCCCGGACACAACCAGTGAGCGGGCGACATTGCTCGATATTCTTGACGTCGAGGGCTCGACGAAGGGGGAGCGGCTAGCAGAGGGCCGCAAAGCACTGGCCGGCGCGTTATCTGTTTCGGTCGACAACCAAACCAACATCGTTGCGTTGTCGATGGAAGTTTTCGATCCGGTGCTCTCAGCCGATGTAGTTAATGCCTTGATCGACCATGTGAGCCGCTTCAACTTGGAAACCCGCCAGACCAACGCGCGCCAACGGCGACGCTTTATTGACGGACAATTAGCCGATGCGGCGCGCGAGCTTGAGGGCACCGAGGAACAGCTCAAGAGTTTTCTGGAAAGGAATCGGCAGTTCGTAGGATCGCCGGAGCTGCAGTTTCAGCACGACAGACTCCAGCGACAAGTGGCGATTCGCCAAGAAGTCTTCACGACATTGCGCCTATCATACGAAGAGGCGCGGATTCAGGAAGCTAACGACGCGCCGGTAATCACCGTAATCGATCGAGCTGTACCACCAGAGGAAAAGTCGAGCCCTAAGCGGAGGCTGAATGTGATGCTGGCATTCGTGCTTGGTGGGGTGATTGCTGTTCTCGGTGCGTTCGGTCGCGAGTTTGTTGACCGCACCCGCGAGACCGAGAAAGAGGCATTCCAGGAATTTACCTCCCGCTGGGCCGGGATCGCCCGGGAGATCCGTTCAGTGACGTCTCGCACGAAACCGTCCTCCTGAGCAAACCGCTTGGCGTAGGACCATTCCCGAGAAGGAATCTCGTTTGTCGCCGAATCGTCTGGACGTGACGATTCGGACATCCGGAAGTTGTGTGGCCTCGACCTCCATACTCCCACCGACCTAATCGACGACCGGCGCGTCGGCCGCGCCCTTGTCATCGATAACTTGCCACTACCGCATCGCATACACGGTCTATGTCAGCGTCGCTGAGCTTGGCAGAAGAAGGCAGCCACAGGCCCCTCGAAGCAACGGAGCACGTCACGGGAAAATCCTCATCGGAACCGGAATAAATCGGCTGGCTGTGGATCGGAGGATAGAACGGGCGCGTTCCAATGTTTTGCTGCTTGAGGTTTGACACAAGGTGCTCACGGTCCTCCACGACAATATCCATGAACCACGGCGTGGTATCTTCTAGATTGGTCTTCAGGAACGATACTTCGGAGACCTCCTTCAGGTTGTCGAGGTAGCGAGCGAAGATCTGCCGCTTCCGCTTGATTCGTTCCCCGAGCTTTTTCATCTGCTCGATTCCGATCACGGCCTGGATGTCCGTGAACTTGAAGTTCCAGCCGAGGTCTGGATGAATGTCAGCACCGCCGGCGTCACGTCCGAAGTCCTTGAGGCGGCGGAGGCGGCGATACAGCCCCGCGTCACCGGTCACGATGGCCCCACCCTGGCCAGTTGTTACGATCTTGTGAGGGCTAAACGAGAACGACCCCATGATGCCGAACGTGCCGATCTGGCGTCCGCGATGGCAGGATCCCAGAGCTTGGGCCGCATCCTCGACAAGATGGATCCCCCGGTCTCGGCAGAGCTCCATGATCTCATCGATGTCATTCGAGAAGCGGCCATTCAGACTCACCAGCATGACGGCGCGCGTCCGAGGTGACAAGGCGGCGGCGATCCGTTCCCGCCCAAGGCACAACGTGTCCTCACACACGTCCACGAACACCGGGGTAGCACCTACCAACCGCACGACATTGGCCGTGGCGATCATCGTGAGGTCAGGGACAATGACCTCGTCGCCCGCGCCAATGTCGAGGGCGAGCAGCGCCAAGGCCAGGCTGACGGTTCCGTTGTTCACGACACAGCAGTATTCCGCCCCTGTAAACGACGTGATCTGCGCCGCGAACTCCTCGGTTTTCTGGAACTCGGTCAGCCACCCTCCGCTGCGCAGATATTCCGCCATGTGCTCGACTTCCGCTTCGTCGATCCATGGCTCCACTTGCGGTATGAACGCTCCGGCTTCCATTCGTGTCCTGTGATAGCAACCGGTTACGGTAGTCTCAGCAGCCCCTGCTGGATCGCAGTCGCCGTTTCCCGCACCGCCAGCTCCGCATCGAGCTGCGGCCGGATCCCCAGCGCTTCCGCACTCGCGGCGAATGAAACGCAGTAATCTCGGAGGTCTGACGCCTCAGTGGTCTCGATCTCCGTGCCCGGCATGTGTCTCGCCACGATCTCCGCAAGCTCAAGTTTTCGGTAGTTGCCTTGGCCGATATTGAAGACGGCACCCTTCACACGCTCAGCGGGAGCATCCAACCAGGTCAAGATGGCGCTGGCCACGTCTCGCACGTGGACGAAAGGCCGCCAAGCTTGTGGGCCATACAAATCGATGCGATGCTCCCTCGCAGCGTCCAAGAGAAGCTGATTGAGCAGGGCGGTGAATCGTGTGGTTGGCGACAAACCCATCAAGGTCGCGAGCCGAAAAATCGTCGGCGCGAAGTGCTCTTTCTCGCACTCCACGACTGCTTCCTCGGCCCGAACCTTGGTCTCAGCGTAGAGGCTCAATGGATTCAGCGGCGTGTCTTCCGACGCAGGTTCCGCCGCACTGCTCGTTCCGTAATTGCTGGCGGAGGAGGTGAACAGAAAACGGGATACGCCCAACTCGGCGCTCTGCTGCACCAGACGCCGCGTGGCCTCGTAATTCACATCCCATGCGACGTCCGGATCACGCTTACAGGCCGGCTCGCCCATGATCGCGGCGAGATGGACAACCGCATCGATCCCCTGCACGAGTCGTCCCATCTCCTCACCATCGCGGATGTCAGTTCTCGCAAAGTCGAACCTTTCGTCCCCAGCCACGTGGAGAAGGAACGATCCGTCAACTGAGAGGTCGTCCACCACCGTTACCGCGTGCCCTCGACGGAGGAGGACCGGGACCAGCCGGGTCCCTAGGTATCCCGCCCCGCCCGTAACGAGGACTTTCACAGCTGTTCTGCAGACAGGGCTCGATACCAGTCAACCGTACGACGCAAGCCCTCCTCGAGCGTGGACTGCGGCTCGTAATGAAGGAGTGCGCGGGCTCGTTCGATGCTCACCGACCGCCGAGGATCGCCAGACGGCTTCGAGCCGTCGAACTCGATCGCGCCACAAAACCCAGTCACGTTCGCAATCACTTCTACGAGTCTCCGAATAGTTGTTTCGGCTCCGGAGCCAATGTTGATGCAGTTGCCGGCCGGCAGGGCCTCCGCGGCTAGGAGGGACGCCTCGGCCAAATCCTCGACATAGAGGAAATCACGAAGTGCGGTTCCGTCACCCCAGACCGTCAACTTGTCTTGTGTCAAACATTTGTGGATGGTCGCGGGAATGACGTGGGATTTCTCCGGGTCGAACTCGTCCCGCGGCCCAAAGACGTTGTTGGGGATGAGGACGCATGCATCAAGGCCGAATTGGTCGGCATAAAGCATCGCGCACGTGACCAAGCCCCTCTTCGCCGCACCGGTTCCCAAGTGCGACCGTCGAATCGATCCGGCGAAGAGCGTGTCCTCCGTCAGTGGCGAAGGCGCGGACTCCGGATATGCTGTCGAGCAACTGACGGCCACGACCTTCTGCAACGCGTTTCGCCGTGCCGCCTCCATCACGTGCAGGTCAATCAGCGAACTGTTGTAGTATTGGGTGGCCCCATGGGTACGGGAGTACGCCAACCCGCCCATGTCCGCGGCCAAGTGGATCAGAACATCGGCTCCGGCCAGGACCCGTACAGCTTCATCCAGAACTCGCAGGTCCCCTGAACCTCGGCCCAAGGCGACGGCGTTCCCCCGATCCACGCCCCTCGTGGCGACCAGCCGATCGACGACGTGCGAACCGACGAACCCGGTTCCACCAGTCACCACCACTCGTTTGTCACGCCAGTAGTCGCTCGGGTGCACTCTCGTTAGATCCAGTCGACCCGACCGATCCAGCGATCCCGGTTGTCCACGTACCATCGGATGGCCTCGCGCAGCCCGTCGTCCCATGAGTACTGCGGCTTCCAGCCCGTGAGCCGGTTCAGCTTGGCGAAGTCCACACGCAGTTCTTCGACCTCGCTCTTCCCCAGCCGGCTGCGCCCTCCGGTGTCCGCCTTCAGGGTCTTGTCGCCCCAATACCCTTCTTGCTTGCCGATCCCGATGATCATCTCGTACCATTGCAGCATCGACACATTTTGGCCGTATCCGTAGACATACACCTCTCCGGGATTGCCGTAGATTGTCGTGTGAATGTGGCCCATGGCTCCGTCTTTAACGAAACAAAAATCGCGCTTCGACTTCACGTAACCCAGTTCCACGACATCGCGTGAGAGTGCCTGCGTAATGATGGTGCCGGTAATGAAGCGGGGGTTCTGTCGCGGACCGTAGTTGTTGAACATGCGAGTCACGACGGTCGGGACCCCGTAGGCCCGGTGGAAATTGCGCGTGATGAAATCAGCACCCAACTTGGCGGTGGCATACGGGCTCTGCGGATTGATGGGCGAACACTCATCCAGGATGAGTGCTTCCCCTTCGAATCGGTAGTGGCCTCTCATCTCTTCCTGCACATTGCCGTACTCCTCTGACGAACCGGCCGTGTCTACACGGTAGACATCGAGCCCGATGTCCACCACGGACTGCAACAAATTGATCGTGCCGAGAAAGTTCGTCGCTACCGTTTCGTATGAACGCGCCCACGATTCGCCAACGTGGGCCTGTGCCCCCAGATGGAAAATGACGGGCTGGCCGCCGTCCGATTGGAGCGCCCTCAAGGCCACACTCACCGCCTGCTTGTCGGTCAGGTCCCCACGATGAATCACCACCTTGCCTTGAAGGTGGCCGATGTTATGAAGCATGCCGGACGACGTTGCCCGCACGAATACGTGTACTCGAGCTCCCATCTCCAAGAGCTTCTCGACCAAGTGCGAGCCCACAAATCCGTCGCCTCCCGTGACGAACGCTGGACGTCCGTCGAGAAAGCTCTTGATGTCTTCGTCCGTCACCGGCGAGTCCGGCGGTTTCACCCCTCCCTGTGTCATTTCACTCCTTTTTCGCGCGCTGGCTTCTGGTTGTCAGAAGCGGCTTAGGACCGCGGTGACCCTGCAGGCCGACCGCTTTGTTAACTGAACTGCCGTCGTTCGCCCAGACCCGGCGAAACGGCACGTATGGGCTGAAACGCATCGGAGGTTACGGCCAGCGAGACGCTTGCGCAAGCCTCGGCCGCGGGATGGTGGACCCCGCACTCGTCCGAGAATTCGCGACGGTGGCCGCCGATGCGGGGGGCAAAGCGGCGCTACGACGACCCTCGGAATCGCGGCACCACTGATTGGATCTCGGCCTTCACGCCAGACCAGCGGGACGAGAGTTCCTCGAACTCCTCGTGGTCGGTGTCTCGAACGCGCTCCAGGTATTCTCGCGCAACGTCCAGATAACGGCGATCACGCTCGTTATTGTTTACAGAAACGCCATGATTACCTTCAATCTGCACCTCGGGCTCGATTTGTCCTCTGGAGGCACCGCCCGGTCAATCACGGTAATCGTGTGATGCAGGCCTACCAAGCATGGGCGTTAGATTTGAGATCAACCTCGCCAGAGATCTTCTCAACGGAGAAGGTCGGTGCAGGCACGGCAGGACCTGGATGGCACCTGGCCAAGGCACGGAAGCCTCGCTGGGGAGCACTGGAGGCCGGTCAGAGTGCGGAGCCCCACTGGCCCCGCGAATGACCCCATCGCCCTGAGGCGTACCGGGCGGTGGGCATGACATAAATAATTTAATGACAATAACTTACAGAGGTGGTCTAAACATTTGGGATCGCGGCCGTCCTTCGCCTAGGACCTCCACACCAATCCACTGGCTGCGGCCGCCCAGGCCAGCCAACGCACGGAAGCCTACCGGACGGAGGGAGGTTTTGCCCCGCGGAGTTCCTTTTTGACGCGGACCATGTTACATGAGATGACGCGCCCTGGCGTCGCACAAGACCGCGCTCCTCGAGGGCGCTGTGACCGTGGGGTGTGGGTCAACCTCGGCGCGAGGGGGGACACAGCTACCTCACTGCTCTTCACTGGCCCGAAAGGGCCGGTCGTTACACGCCTTCGTGAGGGGAGTCACCGAAGTCACAGGCCGCGGTTTCACGTTCCCGGGTGATCGACATGGCACTCAAACTACATCTCGGCTGCGGTAAGCGTTTCATTCCCGGATTCGTACATGTGGATTTGGATGACTTCCCTCACATTGATTACCAGCACGCGGTATGCCCTCTGCCCATGTTCAACGACGCGACGGTCGAGCTGATCTACGCCTGTCACGTTCTGGAGTATTTTGATCGAGTCGAGGTCGTGGACGTTCTGCGCGAGTGGCGCCGCGTGCTCATCCTGGATGGCACTCTCCGCCTCGCCGTGCCGGATTTCGCCGCCCTCTCAGAGGTCTACCAACGACACGAAGATCTCTCCCTCATAAGCGGCCCGCTGTACGGGCGCATTAGCATCGACGCCGACGAGAGCCCCCGTACCCTTTATCACCGAACCGTGTACGACTTCCCCACCTTACGAGCCGTTCTCGAAACGGCCGGCTTTCATGATGTCCGCCGTTACGAATGGCAACACACTCTCCACAAGGATCACGATGATTTCTCGCAGGCCTACATTCCGCACATGGACAAGGAACACGGTACGTTGATCAGCCTGAATGTCGAGGCGAAGAAACATGGCGGCTGACAGAATGACCCAAAAACTCAACGTGTTTGGGCACAACAACACCTCCCAGCACGGAGAAGATGGCATCATTCAATACATCCTCCAACACATCCCGCCACCTCCTCGAGTTTGCGTAGAATTCGGCGCCTGGGACGGCAAGTTTCTGTCCAATACGTACTCCCTTTGGCACGACCAGGGCTGGCACGCGATCCTCGCCGAGGCGGACCAAGACCGCGCCGGGGCTCTCCGGCGCGATTACACTGCAACACATGACGTCCGGGTCCACCACCAGTTTATCACCCCTAAGGGGGAAAACAGTGTTGATGCGCTCTTCAGGCGTGAGGGGATCGATCCCGACATCGGGCTCATTTCCATCGACATCGATTCTTGTGACTACCACGTGTGGAAGAACATGGAATACGTGAGTTCCCACATCGTAGTAATCGAGCACAACCACACAATCCCCGGCTACGTTGATTATCACGACCCTGAGGACGAGGTGTTCCTCCGGTGCTCGGCGAAGTCCCTTGAAGCGCTTGGCCGGGAGAAGGGATACCGACTCGTGTGCTGCACCCTCACTAACAGCATCTTTGTCAAGAACGCGATCTGCGACAACCGGTACCTTCCTGACATGCCCGTCGAATTTTTGTTCGATTACAGTGCTTGTTATCCGGCCAAGCTCTCGGCTAATATCGGCACCACGAAGAACAATGTCGTTGACGTGTTTGTCGGCCCTCCCCGCAAGGCGCAGCGATTCTGTGGGCACTTGACGAAGGGCCTTGCTATCGTGACTCGCCGCACCTACAGCCGTCCGTCACGGTCGGTCCTCGAGGCATGCAACCGAGCGGGCATTACAGTCTTTTGACTCCCCTGCGGTAGGACTGATTCTCATCCCGCAGAGGTTACACCATTTGATCGAGATTTCAGCATACCGGCGCCATGATTCTGACCGTTGCTTGGGTTCACCCATATAGTGGATATCACAATAACTGGGTCTTCGAACCCGGCCGCGACCGTGATTTGGCGACGTACAAATGGCAGTACCTACGCGCCTATCTCGCGGAGCGCCAGATTGACCTACAAACCTTCGACGTGTTGGACCGCCAGGGTCGCCAGGTCGATGTCTACCTTTTTGACAACCTCTACCCCTCTTCCCTGCGTTACATCCTCCGCCGTGGTGTCCGACGGCACCAACGCATGCTTCTGGCTTCTGAGACGAAGATACGGTTGGGTCGCTGGCCGCGGCGCCGCTTCATGTGGCGGTTTCTGGACTCTTTCGCAAACTTTTTCCCTGTCGTTCTCACGTACGATCCACGGCTCATTGATGGCGTCCGATTTCGGAAACAACTCTTACCCCAACCCTTCCTCGAGTCTCACCGTCAGTTCTGGGCGAAGGAGAAGACCCGTTTCGCAACGATGATCGTTGGGAACAAGCGCAGTGCGGGCCACAACGAACTGTATTCCATACGACGTACGCTGATCCAATTCTTCGAAGAACAGCACCCCGAAGCATTCGACCTGTACGGAACGGGGTGGAACCAACCTCAGAGCCTCTTCGAAAAGTTCTTCCGCAACCGAGCTTTCACCACCTCGCTCTACCGAGGCATCTGTGATTCCAAACTCGACATCCTCGCGGATTACAAATTCACGTTTTGCCCGGATAACCATGAACACGTCGATTATATCGACGAAAAGCTCTTCGACGCCCTATTCGCGGGAAGTGTTCCTGTATACATCGGCGCGCCCAACGTGGACGATCACATCCCGGAGACGTGCTTCGTATCCTGGGAGCGCGCGCAATCGCTGCCGGAGCTCTACGACCGCCTCGCCGCCATTGCGGGCTGCGGAGATCTCGCCACCATGAGGCAGAGCGGTTGGGATTTCCTCACTGGGGACCGCTTCGAGCCATTCAGCATCGAGCATTTTTCCGACGCAATTTACCAGGCGATTACCGAGCTGCGCCCTTGACCACTCGCACCTCGGACCCTGCCGTCGCATCCCAATTCCGGCTCGGCAAGAATTTCTCCGTCTATGCCGTCCGCCGACTGGTGGCCATGCTCATCTCGGTGGTCCTCCTTCCAATCTTCACCCACGAGCTACCGCCGGCCGAATTCGGTGTCATCGGAATTCTCTGGCTCGTTGTACCACTCCTGTCGCGCGCCATCAACCTCGGGCTCGACGTTGCCATGAGCCTGAAGTTTTTCAAGCTCAGTCATGCACAACTTGCGTCACATCTCTACAATACTCTCCTCGCCATTACCGGGAGCGGCCTCGCCGTGTTGCTGCTCGGCTGTTGGCGCCTGGAGTGGGTGCAAGCCGTTCTGCACCCATCCATCACACGTGGCATCTTTGCGCTCCTTGTCGGATCCATCGTGATGTCGATCTACACGACCATGATGCAGAGCTTCCTCCAGCTTTCCAACAAACCCGTGCATAACGTCATTGCGACGATCTCGCCACCTGTACTCATCGTAGCCATAACCTACCTCCTGATCACAAGCGTAAACCGAAGCTATGTATCGTACATCGTCGGTATGGCGGTTAGCTACGGGCTCTTCGGAACTCTTGCACTTTCATATTTCCTGACCCGTTATCCGTTGCGGCACTTTCGCCCGTCCTTCATCACCCTGCGACAAATGCTACGGATTGGCCTGCCAGTCGTACCCGGCACCGCCGGAGCGATCATCCTTGCGTCGGGGGACCGGTATATCATCAAGGAGTTTCTCGGCCTCGAAGCCGTGGCCATTTACACGTACGGCTATCGGATTGCGGAATATCTGTCAATCGGCTTGTACGAACCCTTCCAAAAGGCGCTCGCCCCGATCATGTACGAACAAGCCGCAAGGGACCTCAACACAGCCGCCGAATACAGCACTCAAATCGTCCGATACTCGCTCACCGTCGTCCCTCTGGTTCTTGCCCTCTTGATCCTTCCGTCGAAAGAGGTGTTGGAATGGCTCGGGGGGAACGCGTACGACGAGTCGTATGCTGTTTTTCTCCTTGCCGTCTTCGGGGTCCTACTGTACAGTACGGCGCAGATTAACAGTATTCTTCTCAATCATCTCGAGCGCACCGAGCTCGACATGATCGCCGTCCTGATGGGAGGAGGACTGAACATCGCACTGAACCTCTGGTTCGTCCCGCGCTTCGGATTGATCGCGGCGGCCGGTACCACCATCGTTTCGTACCTCTTCATCTTGGGCTTCGTTGTGGTCGTCCTCAACCGGCTGGTCCCGAAACAACTGCGACTCGCGGGCGTGGCGTCCATGCTGTTGCCGTTCCCGGCTTATCTCGCTGGCGTCTTCTACGTGGATGTCGTGGCGGGCCTGCCGGCCGCCTATGCCTACCCGATCAAGGTGGGCCTATTTGCTTTGATGCTGGCGGTCACCTGGATTGCCTTCCCCGAGCCACGGCGCCAAGTTATCGCCATCGTGTCCCGTCGCACGGCATCTAACGCTGCCTCCCCGCAGTAGATACGCAATTCGAGATCACGGCGCGCTGTCGCTTGCGATGGCCCCCGATCCTCGTTTTGGGAGAACTAACCAGGCTATGATTAGGCAATGGATCACCGAACGCATGAATCCGCTGCAACGCAGGGTGTACGCGTTCGCCGATCGATGGCACCGGAACTACGACCGGGTGTTGGCCCGGGAACTCGAACTCACCTGGCTCCCGCCACCACGCCACTCACCTTCCACACAGATCATCAAGAACCCCGTCAGACCGTTACGCATCCTCTACCTCGTTCGCCGATACGTCGACGCCAAGCCTCGCCGAGGAGTCGGCTACTCCGAATACAATTTCTTCGCGTCGCTCGTCAACATGGGCCACGCCATGATGCGCCTCAGCTTCGAGACGCGTGCGAGGCCCCGTCGGCAAGCCATCAACAGCATGCTTCGGGACGCAGTCACCATGTACCGGCCGGATGTGCTATTCACGATTGCCCGGGACGACCTCGACATGGATGTGATCCGGGATATTAGCACGCACACGGAGACGGTAACCCTAGCCTGGTTCGTCGATGACGACTGGCGATTTGAGAGTCACTCGCAGTACTGGGCACCGTTGTTCAATTGGGTGGTAACCAATGCTAAATCGGCCCTGCCGAGATACGACGCCATTGGGTGCTGCAACGTCATCCATCAATATTTCGCTTGGAATCACTTCCTAGCGCGCAAGGGCGAGGGTGCCCCTCGGTATGACGTGTCCTTCGTGGGTTCAGCACACGGAATCCGCGGCGAGATCATCCGCGACCTCCGCCGACACGGCATCGACGTTGCCACCTGGGGAAGTGGCTGGCGCAATGGCCGCCTTTCACTCTTGGAGATGATCAGAGTCTTTCAACAATCCAAGATCAACCTCAACCTCAGCGCCGCGTCGGTCAGCGGTGTGAACGAGGTGAAAGGCCGCGATTTTGAGATTCCGGGGCACCGGGGGTTCATGATCACCGGAGCACCGAAGGATGAAATATCAGAATGCTATCGGATCGGCGAGGAGATCGAGCACTACGAATCCGTCACCGAACTCGTCGATAAGATCCGCTATTATCTCGAACAGGAAGAGGAGCGAGCCGCTATCGCTCACGCCGGACATCGGCGAACTTTGGAGGATCATACTTACGCTAAGCGGTTCAATGACATTTTCCGGACGATCGGGTTTTCAGACCAGTAGTGACCCGTATCGGGATCTCACTTGGAGTGGTTCCCCAACAAATGAGCGTCATCCTTCGTAGTCGGCGCATTGTGGCCCGACCATGGTACTTTCTCAGGCGGCTCCTGACCGATTCCTCGGCCCCCCCGCGGACGTTTCCACTCACAGAGCCGGAATCCGACCGCGTCCGAGACTCTTCGCACGCCCTCTGTGTTCGGAAATTCCAGCACATAACCCACGGCATTCCCAGTATGATCAGCGTCGGAGAGGCTGAGCTATTGCTCTACCTCAGTGCCCTCTCCGACCTGCAGGGTGACATCGTGGAGGTCGGATCCTGGCTCGGGAAGTCGACGGTACACCTCGCCCGGGGCTGTATGATATCGAACAATGGGGTGGTTCACGCCATTGACACCTTCAAGGGAAATCCGGGAAGGGAACGCCTTTATTCCAGCCATCTGGCCCGCGGGGAGACCATGTACGATCGCTTCTTGAAGAATCTCCAGCTCGCCGGTGTCGAACGCTTCGTCGTTCCCCACCAAACTAACTCCAGCGACGCCCGGCAGCTCATCCGCGAGCCGGTCCGCATGGTATTCATTGATGCGTGTCACGACTATGAGGCTGTCCGACAGGACATCCAGCTATGGAAGGATCTCGTCCTACCGGCGGGATATCTCGTCTTGCACGATTTCAGCGACGCCTTCCCCGGGGCCGCTGCCGCAGTTCGTGAAAGCGTGCTGATGTCCTCCCAATTCAGCTGCATCCTCCTACTCGACGCCCTTCTCGTCGCCCGCCGCCTTGCAACTTAGGTATTCGTCGATACACCTCCAACACGGTCCCGCGCCCAGAACACCCTAGCCTTGGCGTCCACCTGACACCACACTGCGACCGCACACACCGCTACCATAGTTACGCGTCAGATCCGATCTGGGGACTCAATCGCCCGCGCCAACACCATCAACTCAAATCTGGGCCCTCGCGAACGCACCTGGAAGGCACAACCGACCGCCTGCGTTGCGCCAGCCGCAACTGGTTTTCCCCTGATTTCGCGGACACTTCTAAAAAGGCTCATATTGAGTCAGGAGGAGTGTCATGGGAACGCGGAGAAAGTTTTCAGCTGAATTCAAACGAGAGGCCGTGGCGCTCACGGCTCAGCCGGACGTGAGTGTATCCCAGGTGGCCCGCGAGTTGGGGATCGCGCCGAATCTCCTGAGTCGCTGGCGTCGGGCGCTGCACACGGAGGGGGCGAAGGCGTTTCCGGGAAAAGGCGTGGCCCGGGATGAGGAGATCGCTCGGCTGAAACGGGAGTTGGCCCGGGTGCGGCGCGAACGCGATTTTTTAAAAGACGCGGCGGGGTACTTCGCGAAAGCGTCCAGGCGCGATACGCCGTGATGGCCCGCCATCGGGACTATCCGGTGCGCACGATGTGCCGGCTGCTCCGCGTGTCACCCAGTGGGTACTACGGGTGGCGGGGACGCGAGCCAAGTCGTCGGGCCGTGGCGAATGCCCGCCTGGTGGACGGGATCCGAAGCATTCATGCCGCGAGCGACGGGACGTACGGCAGTCCCAAGATCTGGGACGAGCTGGTGCAGCGTGGAGAGCCGTGTGGTGTGCACCGGGTCGCACGTTTGATGCGGGCCCACGGGATCGTGGGGATTCCCGCTCCACGGCGCTGGCGGTCGCGGCGATCGGGCACGCGTCCGGCCGGTCTCGCCAATCACCTCGCGCGGGACTTCGTGGCGCACGCCCCCAACCGGAAATGGGTGAGTGATATCACCTACATCCGGACAGGCGAAGGGTGGGTATATCTCGCCGTCGTGCTCGACCTGTGCACCCGCCGGGTCATTGGGTGGTCCATGAGCGATCGCCTGGCCCGCGAATTCGTCATGCAGGCGGTCCTCATGGCCCAGTGGCAGCGGGTCGGCGATCGCCCAGTCATTCTGCACTCGGACCGCGGGACGCAGGGTGGATTCAAGGGGTCGTCGCAACACCTCAGGGAGGTGTGGCGATGGAGCCAAGCAGGCCTCGACGCTCGGATCGAGCTTTGCGTCGGCCGATGCGTTCACCCGGTCGTCCCCCGGTGGGA
>SDBV01006702.1_pt1 | contig 15874 bp, 41 predicted proteins | sample 2277081 | NCBI WGS metagenome assembly SDBV01 (sample SAMN10402039, study PRJNA504765) | marine sediment metagenome | isolation source: marine sediment core GS10_PC15, 223 cmbsf | place: Arctic Ocean: Southern Knipovich Ridge | collected 2010
TTTCTTTTGTTTTATTTTCCATTTTATGTGATTATGAATTTTTATTCTTTTTTCCTGCTTCAAATCCAAGTATAATTGCTTTCATTACAATGAAGCTATCATTTCCAATAACATTATATTTCTTTAATTCTAACTTGATTCTATTGAAAATCTTCTCTTCTTCTTTATTCAAAACTTGTTCTTCTATTTCCATTTTATGTGATTATAAAACACCCCAGAGCTCGATTAAGGTGAGGTGTCTTTTGGGTTTCGTTCCAAGTGGTTAGATGCCACGGTGTTTCACCCAATGCCCCTAGTATCTTTTACAATGCTGAGAGCTTAATCGGAGAGTGTTGGGCTCAAACCAACTCCACGCAATCATGACCTACGTATCTCGTGGCGATTCAATTCAACTCCCCATATGCCCCCAGCAGGATATTTCACCTTACTAAGTGCTATCTCTCAATTACTTTATAATATTCTCCAAGTAATTTTTGAGCATGCTTTTGTTGAGGTTTTAATTTCTCTCCTTTATGTTTTATTTCAATTAATATAGGTTTTCCATCAATAATTGCTATCCTATCACAAATACTTTGAGGTAAAAACATTATTTCATAATCTAAACTATCTGCTACTTCATTTTCAAATGCTCTACTATTCTTACCCATATTACTTACTTGGCCATCCTTCATTCGCTTACTATTTTCAATAGCCACCTTTTTTCCTCCAAGTCTTGCTATTCTTTTTCTTTCTTCTTTACTTCTATTTTGAAAACTTGTTTTATTTATTGTCATATTAATTAAAAGATTCCATCATTTATAAATTAACCTCCATTGTATATCCACAAAGACAAACAATCATAATAATATCTCTTTCAACTTCTAATTCTCTTTTACAATTACCACATTTCATCATCATCATCATTACTATTCCCTCCCCATTTAATTTCATTTCCGCACTCACAAATATATCTTTCTCCTTCAATATCTGTTTCCATATGGTTTTCACATTTACATTTCATCTTTATCACTAACCTTCTCATATATATTTTTTAATAAATATCCAAACTGAAAATCATCCTCACACCATAATAATTTAATATTATGCTTTAAAATTAAACTAACACACTTCCCCAAAATACAATTCTCATTTATATTAACTTTCCTATCCTTAATATTTCCAACAACAATCAAAAAACACAACTTGCCATATTTCCACAATTCCTTTTTCATTACTTCAATCTGATTCTCCATCCTTCCATCCAATATGCTAGAACAAAAATCATCAATTGACTTCCTCTCAATCAAAACATTTCCAAAAGAATAATCACCAACATTCATTCTACATTTCTCTACTTCAAATCCTGAAAGTTCCATTATAATTTCCATTCCTTGCTCTCGGTCGTCCATTTTTATTTTCATTATCATTCTCCTGCCCTATATTTATATTTAATTACTTCTGGATAAAAAGAAACATCACCAGTTTCAATAACCTCATATCTTTTATTTTCCATATAATGAGCCAAAACTATTATATCCTTCTTACTCATTATTTCTTTTCTTTCTTCTTCATCAAATAAATGTTTTAGTTTTATCATTTCAAATCCTCTTCTGAAATATTGTGAAATTCTATAAAAGGTTTAGAAAAACCATAAATTCCTTTTGAATGCATATCTTTAACCCACTTAATCGCTTCTTCTTTTATATCTTTTTCATACATATATCCTAATCCTAAATCCTTCAAAGTTTTTAATCCTTCTTTTGCCTTCCTAATTGCTTCTTTATTTTGTTCAACCATAACATCTCTTGTTTCTTTATTTGTTATCATTCTTAACCTTCACCATACAATTTAAAAAATCATTTCTATTCCAATCTTCAACTTCAGTTAATTCAAATAACCTAATCCATATCCTAATAAATTCTCTATAATCAACATTACTCTCTTCTGCTCTTTTCATTATTGCTTTGCATATATTTTCGTATTTCATTTTAATCCTCCTTCACACCCATTACACATACAATAACCATCAACTATGTTTGTTTCCTCTATTTCAAACATTTCTTTACATTTATCACACTTCATCTGCTCCTTAGATAGTGTTTTTTCGCGTTTTAAAGCATTTGACGAAGTTTTTTCATATTTATCACTATAATACTCATCTATTCCTGATTCTAATAGAAAATCCTCTTGTTTTGCTGTTAATTCATTCATATTGTGGTTCCCTCATTTTTATTTCTTCCATCATTAATTCTTCCATTGTCATATCTTTCCATTGTTCCATTGGGTCTGAAAATCTCTCACATTGACATTGTCCTTTGAATTCTCCACAATCTTGGCATTGATAACAATATTCACTCATTTTTTATTCTCCTTAGTTATATTAAAATAATCTCGTTTAATAAATTTAAAATGCTCATCATTCTTTAAATCATATCCTGCTTTCATAAACAAATCAATTAATCTTTTGAATCTTATAATTGGAATCCCCATAATAAATTTAAAATTCATATTTGATATCGTTTGTTTCTCCATTGTATTAATATCTATAATAAATTTCCCATGTCTTACTAAGTTATAATAACTTTCAGTTATATAATTATAATCTGAACACTTTTTACAAATAGTATTTTCTTCTAAAGTCGAAACTTGAGATTTACATTTTGGACACATTATAATTTCTTTTCCTTTAATATCCTTCAAATTTTCTATTTTCATCTTAAACCCCCATTATAAAGCAAGGAGGAAGAGGTGATAAGAAACCCCCTTGCCCCCCATATGGGAACATAAAAAGGAGATTTCTCTCCCCGAAAACTAATTTTAAGTATCATTTTGATTCTCCTTTTGTTATCTCATTCTTCACTATAAATCCTGTAAGTGCAGTAACTTTTTTATTATGAATATTTATAATTCCAATAATTATTAAAGGAATTCCAATCAAAGCTCCAATCAAAGTTAAAGTTAAGATTGTTCCAGCGATAATTAATGCCCAACCTTTCTGTTTTTGTCTTTTTATTCCTGCTTCATAAAGTACGTTTTTGTTTTTCATTTTAAACTCTAACTCCTCCACCTTTAAAATTTTCACAATCACATTCAGAACACATAAGCAATCTATCTAAGCCTGTTTCATCTTCATTAATACCTAAATCTCCAACTGTTCCAATATGTGTGTGTTTACAATTCTTACATTTTATATTTGGGTTTGTGTTTTTTGCTTTCATTTTTGATTATAAAAGGACAGGGAGTTTTATCTCCCTGCTCAACCACGTGGTAGTTGAGTGTGATGTTTTAATCTTTTTCTTTTAATGCTTCAATAAAAGAAGGTATGGCTTTTTTTGGTAATGAAAAACAAGTAAACTTGTTTCTCTTCTTAAATCTTGGATATTCCATTACACTTATTTGTAATGCACTTTCAGGATTTTTCTTGGATACATTTCTTACCTTTATTTCTATTGTTCCAAATTGGTTTTCAACAACAAACTTTGTATATCCTCCATCTTCTTTCTCTATCTTCCATTTTGTTTCCATTTTATTTATTTTCTCCTCCCAATTTCTTGAGTATAAAATGGCAAGCCAAAAAGCTCACCTCTAAATTTAAATATCCATCCGTTATTCCAGTATCTGAAAACTTGGTAATTGTCTTCATTCATTTTACCTTATCCCCCTTTGGATATTTGTTCTGCATTCACTAACTAAGTTAGTTACTTCTCTCAATGTCATATCCACAAAATCTTGTGCTATGACATCATTCATATCAATTCTTTGTTCTTTTTGTTTCATCTTTGTACCTCTATAAATTTTTGGTACGCTACTCCATCTCTATTAATTTCCAATTCATTCATTTTGGTATTTATAGATTTAACAACTTTTCTTAGCCATTCTCCAGCAGATTCAGTATCTTTCCTCTGTATCTTTCTTGTTACAGAAAGTCTTATCTCATTGTATTCATCTTCTGTTACATATGTGTAACCCATTCTTTTTGTTTGTTTTTTGTTTGTCATTCTTTATCTCCTTTTTATTTAATATACTTAATATATATTACTATATAAATATATCTATACTACACTATATACATCAAAAACAGCAGATTTTATTGTTTTAAGCTCTAAAAGTATTAAATTTAACTGATTTGACTTTGTATTTTTTATCATATTTATTTATTTTCTCTATTTTTGTTATTTCTATAAGGTATATAACCATTCAATGATACTATATAACAATATACTATATTACTTCTTATATTATTTTAAATCACTATATACCCTATATAATCTAATATTATAATCTATACAATCCTTATGAGATTTCATATCCTAAGTCCCATAATAGGAAAAACCTCTTTTATTTTTACCCCTTTTATACCAAATATATTTCCCCTATTTATTCCAAATTTACCAAAGTTGCAATACTTCCTTATATCCTTAGCAAATTTCTGGTCTGAATCTGGTGTTATATCATTCAATCCGCAATATTCTACATAATTATCATATAATTCTTTATTTGATACCCAATCCTCTACACTATATAACAAACAATCATTAACAAATCTAGCAACAGAACTTGATTCCCCTTGCATTATTCTTCGATTCTTTTCCCAATTTCTTCTATAAGAAAAATATCCTTGTTTTTTTATTCTTTTAAATCCTTCAATTGCCCAATTTAATAATCCAGAAAGCTCATTATCTGTAACAATCTTATGAATAATCTTATTATCAGTATATTTATTCTTTTTATCAAAAACATTATCAAAATCAAAAATCAACCATCTATCCCAATATGCTTTATCATCAATATCAGAATTAATTGCCGGTATTTTATTACAAGCAAAGTTTAATTTAGCATAATTCTCAAAACTAAGTTTTCCTCCAAACTTAATCTCTGCATCAATTGGACTTCTTCCAGTAACTTGCTTAAATGTTCCAGAGTCTGTAATATCCTTTTCTGATAGGTCATCGCAAATATTTGCATGTTTATTATACAAAGGGACAAGCTGCCATTTTCCTTGTGACAGCAATTGAAGACTTACTCCACTATAATTCTCCTCACCAATAAATGATTTAAGAAGATTCATAAATGTAGTTTTTCCTGTATCTGGTTCACCACGAAATATCACTGCTTTTTTTATAAAATATTCTCTGTAAAGGTGATAGCCAATCCACTCTTGAATGCAATCCATATCTTCTTCCAAAAATACATCATGTAAAAAGTTAAAGATAGTTTCACAATATGCTTCAGAAACATAATTTATTGGAATCTTACTCATAAATCGATATTGTTCAGCATGAGCAGAAAGTTTATTTGTTTTCAAATTTAGCACCCCATTATTCAAGCAAATTAAATTATAATCATTACACCCCATTTTCTTTCTATCAACTTTGGTTAACCTCTCTATTTTATTTTTTATCTCTTTAATCATATGTGAGCTTGACATTTCTTCAAGTATCTTTTCTGATTCTTCTTCTATAATATCTTTTCCTTTTTCAACGAATATTCCCCCCTCATAAATATAAATTTCATTCATTGTCTTTCCAGGTATTGTTTTAAAATTATGTTTCTTTATCAAATGTTTTGCAATCACATCTCTAATTTTAGAGTTTGGCCTTTTCATCAAAAACATTTGCATTATTTTAGCTTTCATCGTTCTCTCATTGGTTCAATATTTATAATCAATGAATATAAAATAGGATAATCACCAAGTTTGTCGTCGGTAAATTCTAAAGTATCCTCACCACATATAGAAACAAAACCATTATAAAATCGTCTAGTGCTTAAAGATATATGAAGTTTCCTTTTCTTATCTTTTTTTAATAAATTTTCAATAATTAGAATAGCTTCTTTTCTTAACATATCATTCTCCTTTGAAATCCAAAAATGAGCAGGAACGGCTCATGGATTATTGATATAAAATAATCATAGTATATAAATATAAGTATAACCCTAATATATATATCGTAAAATATATTTTAGAGTATATATACATTTATAAATATTATTTCTTAAGTTTATAAATATAAAATGAATTGTAAAAAGTGTGGAGAAAAAAATATAATAAATAGAGTTAGTAGTGAATTTTGTAGAAGATGTTATTATAAAGATTATTATCAAAAAAATAGCAAAAAATGTATAAATTCCCAAAAAGAATATAACAAAACAGAAAAAGGGAAAAAAACAATTGAAAAAAATAAAGAAAATAGAAATAAAATCACATATAATATTCAAAAAACGAAGATATTTGATGAAGTATTAAATTGTGTTATTACTAAGCATACAATTTACATTAGAAGAGCGCGATTAAAAAAGATGGGAACGACAGAAAAAGAATTTATTAAAAAAATAAAAAAACAAAATTATTGTTGTGCACTTTGTGGAATTAGATTTGAAAATAAAAAGACTAATTATCCAAATCAAGACCATTGTCATAAAACAAAAAGAATAAGAGGTATTTTATGTTCTAAATGTAATTTAAGTTTAGGATTTGTTAATGAAGATATATCACATTTAAAAAAAATGATTAGGTATTTAGAAAAATTTAAATAACATATAATATAATAATAAAAATCTATATACTAGACTATAACAATATTTAAATAGTAATATAAATTAAATTATTTATGGAAGAACATAGAATCAAAAAAGTAGGAACAAGTAAATGGCTTCTTATTCCATATGAATATATAAAAATTCATAATCTTGATAATTACATATATAATTTAGAAGTTTCCAAAGATGGAAAACGAATTTTATTTTCAAGAATGAGAAAGGACGAAACAAAGGTGGAAGAAATTGAGTGATTTCAAACAAGCAATTGAGTGGTTAAAAGAAGGGAAGAAAGTTAAAAGAAGTTCAATTTCAAATAAAAAGTGGTATTTATTTGCAAGTGAAAAAAAAGGAGAAGAAGGATTTATTTATTTACATCATAGTATTCTTCAAGAGCCAACAATTAATAGTTTTAATTTAGAATCATTTGAAGCAACAGATTGGGAAATTTATGAAGAATCAAAAGAAAGTTTGAGTGATAAATTTTTTACAATATCAAATGCACCGGGATTTCATAAAGAACAAAAAATTGTAACTGAAGATGATATTAAAGAAAAAATCCAAAATGCTCAAAGAAGATTAAAAGAAGAAGTGTGTGATAAACCATATGGGGATGAATGTGGATATTGTAATAGATGTCAAAAAACAAAACAAATATTCAAAGAAGAATTTGGAGATAAACTTTCACAATAGAGTTGAAAGGAGGAAAAAATGAATAAACAAGAATATTTAAATAAATTTGCAGAAAAACTTTCATTAACAATTGAAGAAGTAGAAGCAGAATTCAAAGAAGTTTATGCTGATATAGTTTTGAAATTAACAGACTTATCAGAAGACCAACAAGAGCAAAGAGCACTTCAAAGATTAGCTTTGCTATATAAAAAACAAATGAGAAGTCCAGCTATAGGATTTGAAGGAGTTATTATAGCAACCTCAGATTGTGTTGATGCAATAGCAAGAAAGAAACAAGAAGCCAAAGACCTTTTTGCTGCCGACCCACAAATGTGTGTTGAATCAGGAATTACAGATAACGAAGGAACTCCATTAGACCAAAAAAAGGAATGGAGTACAGGAAGGCCTAATCCAAGTTATGGAAAACCATTGCCAGAGCACAATTACCTTAGAAATGTTTGGGGAGTTGCTAAAAAATCAAAAGGCGATGAAGAACCAAAGTTCTTTACAATGTTAATTTCAGGAGAAAAAGCTCAAGATGAAACAATTCCAATTTTTAAACCTATAAGATTCATGGCAATTGATAAGGGAGAAAATAAAATAAATGCTTCAACATTTACTCAATTCAAAGTTGATAAATTAATTGATGCTTCAGATATAAAAGAATTAATCAGTAAACATTGTATAGCAGTACCTATGAACAATCTAGAAAGTTACCATGATTCAGAAAAAGAAGATTGGAATAGACTTTGTGTAGTAGAAGGAGATGTATCAGCATTAAACCTTGAACCAACGACATTTGGAAGTAGGATTATGAACCTTGAAGATACAGAAGCTTCACTTGAGGACCTAGATGCAAAAGGAGTAACATGCTGGATTCCAGAAAGAATCAATATTGATTTTGCTGAAGGAAGTAAAGTTCTTGTAATTGGAAGAACTGCTCAGGGAAAGAAAAAAGATGACCAAGGCAATCCTACAGACGAACCTGGAGATGTATCTATGAATGTCTATGGAGTATATGCTATCCCAGAATTTAAAATAGAAATTCCTGAAGAGATAAAACCAATTACGGAAGAATCATTGGATATTGAATAATGGAAACTGAAATGGAAACACCAGAAGAATCTGAAGATGAAAAGTCTGAAGATTCCGAAAACGAAGAATAAAGGGACAATTTATTTTTTTATTTTTTCCTTTATTTTTTATACTCACAAACAAAATGACAAATAAAGAAATAGAACTAGAAATTGAAAACATAAAAAATATGTTAGAGAATGGATTTGATAAACTTGAAAATCTAATAAATGACATTAAATTAAAATGAAAAAAGAAGATTGGATTTGGATGCCACACCCAGCACATTTTATATGTGGACAAGATTGTCAGTTTATCATGGCAACTTATATAGGGAAATATATTGTATCAACAGTCGGAGAATATTGGCCTGACCAAGAAATTAGGAGAATACATGCTAAAGTTTTTGATTTAGAATGGTATAAAAAAAATAAGAATTTGAAGGGAGATACTTTTGATTTTGCTTATATGAAAAAGTTTGGGTTTAAAGAAATTGGAGCATATAGAAAATATGAAACAATGGTATTTAAAGCAAAAAAAATGAAAAAGAATGATTGTAAAGCTTGTTTGTATGAAATAATAGTAGCAAAAGAAGTTGAATGTGAATCATATAATGACGCAAAAGACGCTTATGAAGGGCATTTAAGATTATGTAATAAATGGAGTAAAGAATGACGATTAAAATAACAGATATGCCAAAATTAGAAAGCCCCTTTATAAGAAAGGAAATTAATAAAATTTATGTTGTAACAAACGAAATAGCAGAAGGATATGAATGGGTTTTTGAAGATAAATCAGTTATGGCAATAGAAAAACTTCATGGAACTAATGTAAGTATTTATATTCAAGATGGAATTATAACTGCTATTTTTAATAGAACAGAAAGAATTCCATTTTTTAATAAAGGGAAACAACATATTGTCATGGGAATTATGAATTCATATTCAAAAGGTTATATGGAATTCTTACCTGATGGACAACACTTTGGAGAACTTATTGGACCAAAAATAAATGGAAATCCATATAAGTTAGATGAACATGTTTGGGTACCATTTGAAACATATGGACAGAAACATCTCAAATATAAATGTTGGGGAAATTATCCTAAAACATTTGAGTCAATATCAGAATGGTTTAAAGAACTTATGCCATTATATAATTTAAGAGTTCATGGTAAAATCATAGCAACTAACGGAGATAAGAAAGTTGAACAAAAGCAATTTGTAGAAGGAATAGTATTTACTCATCCAGATGGAAGAATGGCAAAGCTCAGATGCGATATGTTTGACTGGTTTAAAGGAAAATCATCACATAGAAGGAAATCAAAATGAAACAAGAAACAATTAACAGAATGAAAGGATACATAACATTGATTATAGCAGTATTAATGGTAGATTGGTTTTGGATATTTAAAGATTATTGGTGGAGATGGTTTGGATTAATAGGATTTGGTATGATGGGATGGTATTGGAGAACATGACATGGGAACAAACAAAAGAAGTTGAAAAAGAAAAACCAAAGATAGAATTTAAAAATCTATCAGAAGCAAAGAAAGACAGAGGAATCAAAATTCTTTCATATGGAAACTTCTCAACTGGAAAAACTCACTTTGCATTATCATCAAATAATAAAACATTTATTTTAGATACTGAAAATGGTGCAGCTCCATTAGCAGACAAGTTTCCAGATATAAAAATATTAAATATTTGTGAATTTAATGAAATTGGATTAAATGAAAAAGATGATATTAAAAATCTAGAAAATTTTCAAGAAGCTGTTAATTATCTTATTTCAAGTAATGAACCAGAAACAATTGTTGTTGATAGTGTTTCTGATATATGGGGATGGTCCCAAGCATTTGCAAAATCAGAAATATTTAAAATTCCAATAGAAAAAAGATTTGTTCAACAATGGGATTGGCAAGTTCCAAATAAAATATATTTAACTCAAATTAGAAAACTTATAAATAAAAATTGTGATATAATTTTTGTTGCAAGAGCAGGAGAAGAATATGCAGGAGCAGGACAACCTACAGGAACATATAAACCACAATGCCAAAAAACAACACCTTATTGGGTAGATGTTGTATTAGAACACAGTATAAAATATACAAATAAACAAATTCAATTTTTTGCAGAAGTAAAAAAATGTCGTCATAATGGAAAAATCATTGGAAAAATTATTGAAAATCCTACATTAAAAAAAATTAAAGATTTAATAAATGAAAAATGAGTAAAGGAGATGTTGAAATGACAGAATTAAAAACTTTGAAGGATTTTGATTATTATGATGGGGTATTTATAGAGCTTAAAGAACTAAAAAAAGAAGCAATTAAGTGGGTTAAGGAAAGAATGTTACAAGGCTCAAGTGTGTCTGAAGATATATTTTGGATGGATAAATTCAATATCTCAGAAGAGGATTTAAAAAAAAATTAACTAAATTTATAAAAAAAATATAAAAATTATTAATTAATGAAAAAAATGATAAAATCGGAAAAAAAATGGAATACAAGAGAAAAAGATTTGAAAAGGAAAATCATAGATGAAGGATATTTAGAAATATTGGCTTTAAGAAATGGAATTAGTGATTCATACAAACTTTCTGAAATTTTAAGAACATCAAACAAAATAATTTAATATTATACAAATAAATATGGGAGAGAAGATATATGATAAGCATATTAGAAATAATTGCAACAGTAATTGCTATTCTTGGAAACATCTTTATTATTTATAAAAATAGAATGGGATTTATGATTTGGATTATATCTAATGTATTATGGATAATCTTCGCAACTCTAAATCAACATTATTTTATGTCTATTTTGTTTTTCTTTTATTTAATATTATCAATAATAGGATTTATCAAATGGAAATAAAAGAAAAGCGTAAAGATTAAATTATATAATTAAAATAAATAATATTATAAATTTTGCATAACTATAAATAACATGCTGTTAGCCAATTCGTGCCCTTCTACGATTAACATGATTTTAAATAAATACGGGAGGTTAAAAAAATGAAAAAAGTTAAAGAAACAAAGTATAAAAAGCCAATTCCAAGTGGACTAAGTAGAACAATAGGTAAATCTGACAGATTTAATTTGGGCGCAGCATTGAAAACATTAAACAAAGGAAAAAAGACTCTAGCAATGATTGTGTTGGGGGCAGGACTTTTATTTGGTAGTGGAATAAAAGCAAATGCACAAACAGAAGATTATAGAAAACATTTGGTACATGAAGAATGGGTTATGGCTTTAGGCGGGATTTTTTATAATAGAGAATATGATGTTAACAAAGATGGAATTACAGATGTTGGAGAATTATATACAGATGAAGAAGTAAAAGAACCTTTTCTTTATGGATTTAATAAAAACAAGAATAAAAATTTTGAAGCAAAAGAAATTTTTATTGACGAAGCGATGGATAGTTGGAATGGAAATGAAGTGCCTTATATAAAATATATAGAATCAAAAATAAAAAATAAAATATCATTATAACCTCCCTTTAATAAATGAAAAAATCTTTAGAAAAAGAATTAGGAAAACATGAGCATATTTATAATCCTTTAGTTATCTATAGTAGATGGTTAGATTTAGGAATGTTAAAAAAGGATGCTAAGAGACTTATAAAAAATTATGAGGTAGTATATAAAGAATCTATTAAACTAATAAGAAATGAATACAAAGAAAACTATTGAAACATTAACTCTTTGTATTAAGAATGGATGGAAGAATAGTATTGCTAAATCTATTAATCAAGATGGTTCAGATTGTGATTTACTTAATAAAGAGATTTATTCAAAACAATTTGGAAAAAGTACATATTCAATAGTTTTAGATAGATTCATATATGAATCCAATACAATAAGTAAAAAGATTCCAAATAATACTAAAGGATGGAATATAAAAATAACAAAAGAAAATCAACAAGGAATAAATTTGAATACAAAAGAAATCTTTTATGAACCAAATAGTTATATGAAAGCTCTTGAATATACTCTTATACAAATTTCAAATATAGAAGCAAAACACATTATAGAAAATAAACCAGTATAATAAAGTTTATAAAGAAATATATATTTAAATATTAATATGAAAATACTAAATTTATACACAGGAATTGGAGGGAATAGAAAACTTTGGGGAGACAAACATGAAATTACCGCTGTTGAAATTGACCTAAAGATAGCAAAGATATATCAAAACTTCTTCCCAAAAGATAAACAACAAATACTATGAAAAAAGAAAATAAATGGAAAGAATGTGAAGAATGTTGGAATTGTTATGAAGATGAAGACGCACCAATGTGCAGTTTTTGTAAAGAGGATGAAAAACCAAATCCCTTTTAATATGAAAATACTAAATAAATCTCAAGTAAACACATTCTTACAATGTCCATATAAATGGAAAAAGATTTATGTAGAAAAAATTAGGTCAAAGCCTTCAATATATCAAATGCGAGGAACTAAGATGCATAAACAAATTGAAACTTTTTATCAACATAAAAAGAAACCAGAAGAAACAGAAGAGATAGGAAAATTCTTAGAATTTGAAAAGAAAAGGATTAAAGATATGATGGAAACAAAGAAGATTGACCATAAATATTTTTATCCTTTATTCCAAGAACTTAAATTAAGTAATCCAGAAATTGGATTAAAAGGAACGATGGATGCGGTATTCATAAATCCTAAAGATGATGGTATTATCGTATTGGATTGGAAGACTGGAAAATATTATGGAGATAATCTAGATTCTTATCGTTTTGAATTGGCGGTTTATAGTGAACTTCTAAATCATAGTGATATAACTGATGAAAAAGTAAAATACATTGCGATATATTTTGTTGACCAAGATATATTATTCTTTGAAGAATTAAAACAAGAAACTATTGATAAAATGTATAAGACTGTTCAGAATGTGAGAGAAGGAATGGAAAATGAAATTTGTGAACCAAAAAAGAATACTTGGTGTTTCAATTGCCAGTTTAAAAAACAATGCTCGATGGTCTAATGGCATTTAAGACACAAGCCTCATGAGCTTGAGACCGTGGTTCGATTCCACGTCGAGCAATAAGGGCCCATGGTGAAATGATATCACACTTCCTTTGCAAGGAAGAGGCCTGGGTTTAATTCCCAGTGGGTCCATAAATTCAAGATGAATAAAAAATTCCCAAGAGAAGTAGGATTGCCAAGAAAGATTATTTATACAACTCGAGAATATCTTTCTTTTATAAACAAATACAATGGCGTAAAAAAATCAATTTTTGAAGGTGTTTATAGTTGTGGTATGATGGATTATAAAGCGGATTATAGTGATATATCTATCGATAAATTATTTTTTGATTTTGATGAAGAAGATTGCTGGGGCGAATGCAATAAACTTCATAAATGGTTACTCCACGAAAATGTTAAACATTTGTTAATCTGGAGTGGTCGAGGATTTCACCTTTTTATTTCCACTAAACCTTTTCATCCAAAAAATCCTAAGTCAACGGTTTATAATGCGCAAATGTTTTTTGTAAATGAGTTAAAACTAAATTGTGATAAACAAATTTTAGGAGATATTTCAAGATTGAGAAGAACTCTCAACACTTTTAATGGCAAATCAAAACTATTTTGCATTCCTTTAAATCAAGAAGATTTTAAAAAAGGAAAGGATTATTGTAAAAAGTTAGCAAAAAAACAAAACTTTAAAAAAGAATATATTGGAACATATTTATTAGATGTTTCAATATTCGATTATAAAATTGAAGAAAATGAGACTTTTGAATTTGATTTAGAAACCAATCTCAATGCCGATTATATAAAAGATTGCTCAGATTTTATAGCCACACTTTTATCAAAAAAGAATTTAGGGTGGCAAGAAAGATATTTAATAATCTTATATTTCAAAGAAAAGGGACACACAAGAGAAGAGGTTTATGAAATACTAAAAGAGAATCTCTCAGAAAAGAAATTTAAACATTGCATAGCAGAAGAAAGACAGTTACAATACCTATTTGAGCGTGATGATTTGATATTCCCTGAGAAATACTGTAAAGTTTATAAATAAATACATTTATAAAGGGTTAATTATATAATATACTATGGAAACAAAAAGTCGTTATGAAGTTATAGCAGACCTTGAGAAACAAAAAAGAATTCTTATTAGAGAAAGAGACGCATTAGATGATGAAACAAACTTAAAACAGAGAAATATTACAATTCTTGGAAGACAAAAAGAAGATATTGCAAAGCAAAGAGAAGACTTCGAATTGAATCAAAGTAATGCAATGCAAGACCTTAAAAGAAAAGCAAATGATTTTAATTTCAAAATTAAGAATACTGAAGACCAAATTGATAGAGAAATTGTAGATGCTGATGAAGACTTAACAATTTATAAAGACTCTATTGAACAAAAGAAGAAAACTGCTAATGAATTAATTCAAGGAGTTAATGAATCACTTGAAAGATTTGGTAAACTTCAATCAAAATAATACTCATAGAAAAAATAAAATAAAATTTGGCTCCCACCTGTGAGGAGTATATAGGATATACATTAATTTATAACGACTATGTCGTTAAAAATAACCGCCGGAGACGGCTACTATCTAAACAAAAATTAAAAGTGGGAGATGATAATCACTATGGCATATCGAGGAACAGCATTAACCTATAAAATTAGAAAAACAACTGTTGGAAACAAGACCGGAGAAAACTATTCTATAACAATCCCAACGTTTATAGCTAAAAAGTTTGAAGGATTTCTTTTTAGATTAGCAGTAAGTGGAGATTCTATAATATTTGAGAGTGGATGTAAGATGAGTGTAACTGATATTGGGATTAATCATGCTAAAAAGCTTTTTGTTGGCGGGAGAACAATTAGTTTTAAATGAGATTTGAAAAATTATTTTTGGCTTATGCAATAACTTGTATAACTTTAGGATTATTATTAACTGGATTTATTATATGGATTATAATTAAACTTTTACAATATTGGAGTATAATATGAAAATATTTTTATTAACACAAAGTGTAAATAATGATTATGATACATATGATAGTTGTATAATTATTGCTGAAAATAAAAATGACGCTAAAATAATTAGCTGTGAAAAATTAGAATATGGTGATAGAATTGAAAAAACTGATAGATATTCTTCATGGGTAGGAAAAGATAAAATTGATTCAATTAATATAGAATATATAGGAGAGGCAAAGGAGGGAAGCGAACAAGAAGTAGTTTGTAGTTCGTTTAATGCAGGATGAACATCCTATGGCTCTCAGATTCTCCTTTTACAGTAACTGGTTATGCAACAATATCTTGGAACATCTGTAATAAACTTGCCGAAGCTGGGCATAATGTTTGGTATATCGGTCACAACTATGTCGGCCAACCGATACCGGCAGGAATGGAGATAGGCGATAAAGATAAACTTACATTCAAATTTAATATTCTTGGAGGAAGCCCACAACCTTATGCTCAAGACTTACTTATGCCTTATATCAAAAAATATAATATAGATGTCTTTGGGATTCTTCTTGATACATTTATGACTTTTCCGTGGTTAATGAATCTTGACTTTAGTCCTGCTAAAACAATATTCTATTTCCCCTCAGATGGTGGAGGAGGATTA
>SDBV01006703.1_pt1 | contig 15874 bp, 22 predicted proteins | sample 2277081 | NCBI WGS metagenome assembly SDBV01 (sample SAMN10402039, study PRJNA504765) | marine sediment metagenome | isolation source: marine sediment core GS10_PC15, 223 cmbsf | place: Arctic Ocean: Southern Knipovich Ridge | collected 2010
GTCATATTAGACCCGATCCCACCAGAATCAGGTGGAGGCATGGGTAGAGACTATGCGGCCATTGTGGCACTGTTGTTGCCCACACAGGAGGAGTATCTTGGCCGAATGTATATACTGGATTATGCTTATGGCCGGTTCACCGTTCCTGAGCAAGACGATAAAACTATCCAGATGGCTAATAAATGGGATGCCTCACGAATCAAGGTCGAAAGTAACTTCTTTCAAAAAGAGATGTTTATTCGGATAAAGAACCATTGTGCCAAGACCGGTGAGCATATCATGGTTGAACCTGTAAACAATGTTGGGAAAGGTGGCGCAAAAGACCCTCGCATAATCGGATTGACTCAGATATGTGAGAGTAAACTGTTTTATATTCGGAGATGGATGAAAGACCTTGAGAATGAGATGTACCAATTTGTGCCTGGTAAAACCAGGTTTGCTAGAGACGATCTTTTAGATGCTATCAGCATGGGGTTGCCTGACTACAGAGCAAAGAGGTTTGTGGCTAAACCTAAACCAGACCAAAGTGCATATACCTGGGAAAGCATCATGGCTGAACTTGATGAAAAACGCAGTAACAGAGGCAGAATATATGGTATGCGAAGACAAACAAGCCCGTACAACCCTTATTGAGGAACCGTAATGGCGGTTGATTTGTTTAGATATAAGGTTAAGTTGCGAAAAAGGGCAAAGAAGTTGTACCCCCAGGATAAACGCAAACAAAACCAGTTTGTAGATGGTGTACTCAAAATAGCTAATCTGAAGAGTAATAACCCGAAGGAGTCCAGAGATATGGTTGCGCAAGCATTCACAAAACATGGCTAAAGATTTAATAGAAAAAGATTTAGGTTATTGGCAAGCTCAAATAGAGACCGCCCGCAAATTCAGGGAACGATTCGGGAAATCTAAAAGATGGGAAACCCTGAAAAAGTATCATCGAAATGAGTGGGGCGACAATGTTCTTGATTATGATGAAGATGAATCCTTATACACTGGCGTGTTGCCATACAATATTTTACATATCAACCTTCGATCAACGATCCCAAAACTATATTATAAAGACCCTTATGTCATGGTACGCCCTGTTACGGATCAGTTTAGTGTTCCATGCCGAATGCGTGAAACAGCGTTGAACTGGGTTATCCATAAGAACGGCACAAAACAAACTATGAGGGAGATTGCTGAATATACATGGATGTTTGGACGAGGCCCTGGTCTTGTAGGGTTCGATGTTCCGCCACCCCAGAGCATGGATGAGATACTTGCAGGCAACACTGTGAGGGGGAACGAAGTCAAACATGAGTTTAATCTATACAAAAAAGAAAACCTGCCGTGGTTTGTGCCGGTACATCCTGAAAACCATTTGGTTCCGTTCGGCGTAAGGCATATCACCGATACCCCGTGGGCTGCTCATGGTGTACTCAGAGATTTAGACGATCTTCGTAATGATAAACGATACAACACAAAAGACATTGATGGCACACACCTCCCAATAGGGCATGTGGCAACCGACTATTCGGACGCCTCCGGAAGCAGTGAAGCTGTAACCAACCTCGTGTATTTCTGGGAGATACATGATTTTCGGAGTGGCCAGGTTATGGCGCTGATTGAGGGGTATGGCGAATGGTTGCGTAAACCCGAAAAGGATGAATCACAAGTCGATGGTGTCCCGTTCGTGAGTTGTGTATTCAATCCTGATACCGATTACTATTGGTGTACATCAGATGCGTTGTATCTTGAGCCACAACTTCTGGAGGGGAATGAGGTACGCACACAACTACAAGCACATCGCCGGATAGATACAATACATTGGCTTATGGAAGAGGGTATGATCGATGAGCCACAACTCAAGAAGGTACTTGATGGATCGAATGTTGGCGGTGTAGGTACATATAAACAGATCGGTGGTGGCGATATCCGCACTAAAATCATGGAGTTCAGGTCAGGAATACCGCCGGAACTGTACGGGTATATACTGCAAATCAATAGTGACGGTAGGGATACAACTGGTCTTGGCCCGAATCAAGGAGCTAATTTTGAGAGGAAATCCCATACGACCGCAACAGAATCAGCCATTGTCCAACGAGGGTTCGAGACTCGTCTTGACGATAAGCAAGATGCTATTTCGGATACATTGTTGATGGCTGTTCAGAAAATGGATATGTTTATGGCAAAACATTGGCAGGACGATATGACCGTCAAAGTGATGGGCGTTGATGGGCGAGCATATTGGGTTCGGTATTCGGCTAAGGATTTAGAGGGTCAATACGAGATTGAGATCGATCCGAGATCGATGGTAAAGCAAGACCCGCAAGAGAAGAAAATGGAGTTGATGCAGACAATCCAGACGATGCAGAACAACCCGCGTGTAAACATAAATTATTTAATGAGGTTGCTTTTACGGGAATATTCGTATATAGATGTTTTAGAGGCTTTACCGGAAGCTCCGGCTGGGCCTCAGAATGCAGATGAGTTTATAAATTCACAAAACGAGTTGCGGCAAACCATGGCGCAAAGCGGCCAAGCGCCACCAGCAATAGGAGGGTAGGATGGACGAAGACAAAGAACGAAGCGAATTAGAAGAAACTATGCGGTTGAAGGGAACTGATTCAGGGGCAGAACTGTGTAAGGCGTTTGACGCCATGAAAGATTGTGTATTGCGAAACAATGAAGAGATCAAGGAATTGAAAGCAGTGGTAGAGAGGCAAAAGATGCTCCTTGAGAGATATTTTAGAACAGGAAAATGTGAAGAACATCATTATGCGATACATGAAGTTATGGACAAAAAAACAGGAGCATACTCTTGATTTTATATTGTTATTATTGCCCTGAATGCAAGACAGAGTGGGATGCTGCACATGAAGTAGATCACAGGCATGATGAGAAGTGTCCTGAATGTGGCGGCAACTCTCGAATTGATCTCAGTCGGACGCGGCAGCAAGTTAGTTGTTATGACCATTACAAAGATGGAATCAGAATAACCGACTTGACGCCGTACCCCAGAGACGAGCATACTGTACACTCGAAATACGAACATAAGGAGTTGTTTAAGCGATATGGTCGAGAAAGTCCAGCCTTTATGTGAGAAAGATTGGGTTCACACGTATGTGAACTGGTTAGCGTGCAATTTGAAAAAATATAAAATGGTTGCAGAAGGTATTGATGAACAAGAATCGTTCTCATTTACGGTACATATAGACAAAGGAAAGATACTGAAAATGGTAGTTACAAGATGAAGGAAAGACAAATGAAGAAGAAAAAAACATTAACCAGAACGCAAGAAATAAATAATGCTTTCTGTGAGGCATCGATAAATTCGCACAAAAAAGTTATTGATAGTTATTTTAATGCTTATGATCCAAAGGAAATAATGAAAAATATAAAGAAATAAATAAGGGCCACTGGTAGAACCCACGCCCGACATAGAGCAGGGAATCGTCGCTCATTGATCATATTATAGACCTGCCGTGTCGGGTTTTTTGTGTTTAAACAGAATTGAGAGGAAGTTATGGCAACGACGAAGAGAAAGAAAAAGAAACGAACGTATCCGAAACTGTCGCCCGAAGAGCGGGCAAGACGTGTTGAGCGGTGTAAGGCAATGCAACCAAAGGCCGCTTACGAAAAGACGGTGGTGTTCAGGGTGGTAGTAGATCATTTCGAGAACAAGCCGGCAGTAGTACGGTTTGAGTACAAGAATGAGCGGTACAGGCCAAGTTTGAGGAGGCTTCGGTATGTATGGCGCGATATTGTCAAGTACTACAAGTATTGGCAATACACGATAAAGAAAGAAGAACTACCGAAGTTTCTTGCCGAGAAAGCTGCGGCTGAGAAAGCTGAGGTTAAGAAACAAGAGGTTGAGAAGCCGGTAGTGATAAACGAAACAACCGAATTAGATGAGGTATTGGTAAATGGTTGATGAAGCACAGGAAAACACAGAAGTAATAGAAGAAGAAAAAGATGAAACCGAACAAAAACCCGAACCGGAGACAACCGATCCGAGGGATGCCAAGATACAGGCTTTGGAAACAGAGAACCAGCGACAACGCTCTGAGATGATTGATTTTCAGGCGCGCATGGATGAGGCCGAGGAACTGTTGGCTAACCCGCCTGAACCGAAGACTGTGGAACAACCGGCAAGATCGGTCGATTATAACGAACTCGATCAAAACCAGTTTGCAGCTACTCTGAAAACCGAGATAGCAAAAGAGGTAGGGCGCATATTCGATGAGAAAGAAGCGCCTCGTTTGCAAGCGCAATCCGTTAAGGAAAAACAGGATAGCCGAAAAGAGGAGGTTACGCAACAACGAGAAATATCCGTACAGGTATCGGAATGTTCCAAACTGGATGATTGGGAAAGATACAAACCTGAAATACAAAGAGTTGCAGAAGAATTTCAAGCAGAGTTCGGAATGAAGGCATTGGTGAAGTCAAACCTCATTAAGAAAACATATTCCGATATGAGGGTGGCTGACGCGAAGAAAAGAGTAAAAGAACGAAGTAAATCGGGTTCCACGAGTGAGAAACCAGGCGCGTCGGCTTCGGCTGCGGAAGCACCGAAGACTATGGAGTCGGCGTTTGATGAAGCATGGGAAAAACAAACTCAGGAAGAAAAGGATACCGTATCATGAAAAGTAAGGAAAACAAAATATGGCTATTCCGACAATATCGGAAACACTTAACAATCTTACGGTAGCCACGTTAAAGTCCCGACAAAAGGAAATGCCTAACCAAATCTTTGAGAGATGGGTCTTTTGGCGAAAACTGAAAGAAAAAGGGCATATCCAGATGGAGGACGGCAGCCGTAAGATAACGATGGATGTAGAGTACGCCGTCAACCCGACCGTAAAAGGGTTTGCACGTGGCGGTACGTTGCCTGGTGAGGATTACGAATACATGACACAGTCCGAGTATGACTGGAAATTCATTGGTGGCGCTTCTCTGAGGTACTACCAGGATACCAAGAAAAACAGAGGCAAAAAAGCTGTTCGTAAACTCGTAACTACGGGTATTCGCAACCTTGAGAACTCGATTATCGCTAAGATCGAAACCGATCTGTTCCTCGATGGAACCGGTGATAGTTCCAATACGATTCTTGGGTTGCAGAAACTCGTGCCGGACGCTGCTGCTACTGGCGGAACCGTAGGTAACATCAATGGCGATAACGAGACATGGTGGAGAAACAAATCAGCCAACATGACTGGTAAGGCCGTTAGTACGTACCTGCGCGACTACATGAACCGCATGTATAACGACTGTTCGCTAATAGATCATGGAGACGACAGTTTCCCTGATTTCTATATAGCTGACCAGAAAACTACTGAGACTTATGATACTGAGAGTTTTGAGTTGTTGTCGGTGGTGAACCAGCAAAAGACCGGAGATATAGCGATATCCGATCTGGCTTTCAAAGGCAGACCTATACATTGGTCTCCGAAGTTGCCTGAAGTAACGACCAACAACGGAAGGTTGTACTTCTTGAACACGAACTTCTTGTTCGTGAAAGTCATGGACAACGCTGCAATAGAGTTTGTTGACTGGAAGCCGGCCAGCGGTAATTCGCTTGACTGGATTCTGCATGGTGTGTTTAACGGCGCATTTGTCACCAATTCCAGAGCATCACAGGGCGTTATCTACAACATCGCAAACCAGAGTCTCTAAACTAAACTAAATTGATGATGTTCCACGTGGAACATTGTTGAAACAAATTCCTCGGGTGCAAGCCAATGCTTAAGAATACCGATTGGGCTTATATAGCTGGGATAATAGATGGTGAAGGTTGTATAGGCATAAGAAAGAATGTTCCTGAATTAGGAAGATTTAAGGCTGTGGTAACTGTTGCCAATTCTAATAAACTATTGATTGATTACTTATATTCTTTGTTTGGAGGTTCTTGTAATGAATACCAAGACAAACGAAAATATAAAAGTGGTCGATACCGAAAACCGGTATGGTTTTGGAGAATTGGTGACAAACAAGCTGAACTCTTCTTGAGGCAGGTTTATCCTTATTTGCTTATCAAAAAACCTAATGCCGATCTGATATTCAAGTTAAGAGAGACATTCGGTACTTATCGTGGTTCTCATAACGGTGTTCCGAGCAATATAATAGAATTGCGGCAACAATATTCTGATGAAATGCAGGAACTTAATCGTAAAGGAATCGCGGCCCGTTGAGATGGCTAATAAATCCAAAGGAGTTTAATTATGCCTGATAAAAAACATTGGCAACCGCAAATACCCATTAATCAGGGTATTTACGATGCCGATACGACACAGAGAGCAGAACTTGGAACACGACTGCCCGTAGGTGATAGAGTGTTCTACTACTCACACGCAGGTGAGCAAATCGAAGCAACAGAACCAGTTGTTCATGCTGTATCAAATGCAGGACATACGAATGAGATATTTAAGGTGAGCGCAGCTGCGGCCGCCACTCAGTTGACGGTATCGAATTCGCTTTCGATTGCTGCTGGCCTGTACAACGAAGGGTATCTCGCCATCCTGTCAGAAACAGGCGGTATGTACCGTATATCGAGTCAGTATGTAATGAATTCAGTAACTGGATTCATTGAGTTATACGACCCGATAAAGTATTCCCACGAGTCAGACGGTCTTTACTCATTAATACTGCCACTATACAAAAACTGTGTGCCAGTAAATGCGGCCGTAACGCAACTATTGCTCGGCGTCGCGCCGATATTAGTGGCAAGCGGCAGTTACTTTTGGCTCCAGACTTGGGGGCCTTGCGTTGTGCTTACTGAGGCTGCAATAGTCGAGGGGAATGTCTATACAGTGGGTACTACCGATGCTGATAAATTGACTCTCGCGGAAGCCGTTAGTCTGCTGAGTAACGGCCCGACAGCAGGCATAGGCCTTGGTGAGGGTAGTTCGCTCCCTAACGGGCCTCTGTTCTTGACGGTCAGACAATAACAAACAAAAACGGAAGCATAATGTCGAAAAAGAAGAACGAAAACGTGAAGGTATTAATTGGCATTTATGCTATCGAAATAACTTCGGAGTTCTTCCTGGAGATGATTAGATTCTTCAGGAGGAACCCGAAGGTTGAGCTTCAGTTCAAGTGGAAGACTTCGATAGCAGCAGCCCAGGTAGAACTTGCAAAGGACGCCATACGGGGTGCGTATAGCCACCTCATGATTATTGAGTCGGATACATACGATATTCCTGATGATGCCCTTGAGAAAATGCTGGATTACGACAAAGATGTGGTAAGTGCCTATTCCTATTCAAGATGGGTTCCTTACCCTCCCAATGTGTATGTACGCCCCGAAAGAGGGGACGCAGGTGTAAAAATGAATCGACAATCTATCGATGTAGAAGGGTACTACAACGTCTATCCGAACCAGGGATTAATTCAGGTGGATTACACAAGTTTTCAGATGATGTTAATCAAAACGAATGTATTTGAAAAACTGGACTTTCCCTGGTTTAGTTATTTGCATGGGTGGCGCGGTGTTACCGACAAACCATTTTGCAGGAATTGCGAAAAGAACGGAATAGAATTGTGGTGTGACACCGACATAAATGTTAGGCACGGTGAAGTAAGCACAAACACGAGAACGATGTTGACTTCAGTGCAAGCCTTAAAGGAAGAAGAAAAAAAACAGAAGAAAGGATTTACTAAAAATGCAGTCCTCACAGAAGAAGCCCTCAAACGAACTGAAGAAAACGACAAAAGAATCGAAGCAGGCAAAAAACCCAAAAATAAAAAGCCAAAGGCCAATCCTACTGGCAATGCACGCCCAGTACATAATGCCGGAGTTCTTCAGCGCCTTCATCAACCTGTTTCAGGAGTCAGTTGATCTGGTTGATCCGCTGTTTAAGATGACACCGGCGCACCAGTCATTAGAGCAAATGGGCGAATTGGCAATAGAGTTTGGATATAAGTACATGGCAATACTTGATTGTGATACTACGTATATACCACCAAAAGCTATGCAACAGTTAATGGCGGCCAAAAAGGATGTGGTTATGGCACATTCGTTTCATCGTGGATTTCCATTTGCTCCGGCAGTAAAGGTATTGCGGAAAGGGTTCGAGAACACTGATGCCAAAGGCCCAATGCCTCTTGAATCAGCGGAAGATATATGGCCGAATCAAGGGCTTAAAAAGGTTTGGATTGGCGCATTTCAGTTGGTTCTTATCAAAACAAAGGTTCTTAAAAAAGTTCCAAAACCGTGGTTTCAGCACAATCCTGTTGCTGGTGTGGATTGGTACTTTTATCAGAAATGTAAGGATAACGGCATTGATGTGTGGTGCGATACGAACCTGCAAGTCGATCATCATAATATCAGCGTGAGGACAATGCAGCACTACAAAGATATCTTTGTTGAATTGCGCACACGGCATGTTGATCTGAAGAGTATGTAAAATGATGATAAACCAAGTGATTGAAAAATTTCGAGGATCGCATAATTGTGAAAGATCAAGAGATTATCCATCTCCGACGGTTGGAGGTATTGATTATGCAACAGGAGAATTGTTGTATGCGCTTGTAAGGCATAGTAAGCCGGAAGTATGTGTTGAAACAGGATGCGATGAAGGTATATCAACGATTTATATTGCACAGGCGCTTAAAGACAATGGTAAAGGGATGCTTTATACATGCGATATTGAGCCACAACTGATATACGATGCGGGTGAACATATAAAAGAAGCCAAATTAACTAAGTATGTGCAACTGCATTTGTGTAAAGGAATTGACCTTATCGGTAAATATATGAAGGAAGAATGTATGAAGATTGGCGGAATAAATTTTGCTTTTCTTGATAGCATGAATTCGCATCCATACGAAAACGTCAAGGCTGAATATGATTTATTGTATCCGCTACTAAAAAGCAATTCGTTAGTAGTGTTACATGATGCAATAAGTCATATTGGGCCCCGACAGTTATATGAAGAAATAGGCGATATGAACAAATTATTGCTCCCGTTTAGCGATGGTTTAGCAATTATGAGGAAGAGATGAAACACGAAGAAAAAGACATAATTCCAGAAGATTATTTCGATGAAGTCTCAGGAGTGATAGTGAATCCTACACTCGCTGATAAGGTAAATGGTACAAACGACACTTAACAGGAGTAAACTAAAATGGCAGTAACAGTAACAGCAACACATAGAACCAATCACGGAGCAGAACGTATTTCTCACAATTACGCATTAGCGCTAATAGAGTTATCCCTCACAGGCACTTATGCTGAAGGCGGGTTCTCGTTCGACCTTGATGGCCAGTTTCGCGCACAAACAGGTGTGGCGAATGCATTATGGTTCAAGCTCAGTGATGAAACAGTGACTACGAACGGCGATGGCCTTGAAATGGGGTATGATCGTGTAAACAACAAGATCAAGCTCTATACAGGCCCACATCGGTCAGTCCAAGAGCTTTATGCCGGTACGGAATTAGGTACAACCGGCTTAAGCGTAACGAAACTGGTTATCTTGGCTTTCGGGTACAATGCTTAATGACGGAGGGACATCATGGCCGCACTCAATCGAGAGCAAATGCGTGACCTCGTCAAAGACAACCTTGGGATAAACGATGATGATACGCATAACACCAACATCAATACATGGTTGAACTTTGCGTTACGCGACATACAGCGGCGACACGACTGGACTGATCTTGAGAATGAGTCTAATTTAGATACAGTTGATGGAACGAAAACGTATTCGCTGGATACGTCGTTATCAATGATAATGACGTTACGTATCTCCGACTATGTGTCTGCGACCGACACTTATACTGGGTCGCGCGAACTGTTTCTTAAGTCGCAGGCGGAACTCGATCAGATCATGCCCCGTGTAGAACAACATGCCGAAGGTAAACCCGTTTATGCGGTATGGTTTGGCAAGAAGTTGTCATTAGCTCCTATCCCTAACTCGACTCCATACCGAATCACCTACAGATGGAAGAAGCGTATCACCGAGTTTGCGAACGATGCGGCTTTTTCTGGGATTCTGGAGGTGGACGATGTGCTTGTAGCGAGAGCGTCGTGGTATGGATGGAACTCGATCTTCGAGGATGCACAGAATGCCTCTATGTGGAACACAATATATGGGATAGCGTTGTTAGGGGCTATGCGTGAGGATAGGCGTAAACCGGCATGGTCTCCAAGGGCTACGGCGTTCCGACAGCGGTCGGTTGCGTTAGTATCGCCAAACGACCCATTTTACAGGAATCCATAGGGAGGGCAAGGATGGCTGATAGAAACTTATTAAAAACTTTTGTGCTGGAACAATTGGGTATAGAAGTCAATTCCGGCAATCGCAAAGAAGTAGAGATGCTATTGAAAATGCTATGGGAACACGAAAAAGATCAATGGGAAGCCAAATACGAAGCTGAATTAGATAAGTTACGATTCACCGAGAGTGAGGTAATGAGCCTAAAAGATTTCGTATCTCGGTTCCATGAATTGATAAACCATAAAGTTATTACTGGCGTTTCGTTTGCATCAATACAGAGCCGGATAACATCAACAGGTCAGGACAAAATTGCCCTCCTTATTGATATAGATGCAACAAAGTTTATAAAGGAATAGAACTATGGCGAGAACTGATTGGCAAGGTGGTGAACCGGCAGGGAGCGTTGCCGCTAATACCATTGACACCGAAATAACAACCAACCTCAAAGCGATCCTTACGCTGATAGATAATCGTGAACACATACTGGCTGATGGGGATGCTGACAACGGAATGCACAGACCAGGAGCAGTAGGTGGTTGTGGGAAAGATACTACTACAAATATTGAGGGCAACTCAAAAATGGTAGATGTTGATGGCAATAATGTGTTAGGCGCATTGGCTTATGATACCGTTAAGGAATGTTTGTCGCTGTGTACGACCGCTGGCACATCTGCTGTATGGTCGTCTGCTGCACCGAGAATAATACATAATGCAACTACAGCAAAGGTTGATATTATCACACAAAACTGGACGACACTTGTGAATATTGGTGAACTTACGCCTCTTATTGTTGGTGAACTAATGAAGTTTGAGAGTTGTATATATCCTAATAGTGTTGTTGGTGTGGGCATCCAGTTTCGATTAAGAAAAACTGATGCTACAGCAGCGACTATTCAAGATGGAGCTACACCAAGACGAATGAATGGTGATGATACCTCAACGCTTATGTGGTGGTATGCGGCAACAGAGACTGCAGAAACATTTGAAATACAAGCAAAAGCTGTGTTTGCTACTGGTGATTTCGATGTACACGCATATTCAACCATAGTTACGGTATATCCGGTGATGTAATATGCCTAAAAAAGCACAACCATATAAGACCATCATACCTGCTGGCGGGGTCAACAGGGACATTAACCCTGAAGTGATCCCAGAGCAGCAGGCGGCGGATGTTCAGAATATCCGGTTTTTGAAGGATGGGTTTGCTCAGCGTGGAGGGTACAACACTTTGCCTTCGATTAATCTTGAGAATAATTTGCCATTAGATAGTCAAGTTGTGGGTCTTGTTAATGTAAACAAACTTGGCGGAGCAGATTTGCCTGTTCAGATAGCGTTTACGTTGGATCATGCTTATTATAAAGACAATAGCACCCCATTCAACTGGCAGATAATGACACAGGGTACACTTATTGAGGATTGTGAAGATGTTTGGACGGATAATGCCGATGTAACAACTACCTTAAGAACAGGAACGCTTGAATATAAAAGAGGCGCAAAAGCAATTAAAATATCTATAGAGTCAAATTTTGGTGTAGGTATAGCTGCTTATGAAAACTTTTCCGCAAAAGACCTTACGGGCGATACTTATCTTCATTTATGGTACTCGTATACACAAGGCCCTATAGCGGCAGATGTATTATCGATTCGGCTGAGTGAACAAAATGCTGGAGGCGGTGGAGCTACATACGCTGATTACAACATTCCTGCAGTAGGTATTCCTTGGCAACGATTACTTCTTCCATTAAATGCGCCAGACGCCAGCAATGGTGGAACATATCCTGATGACCTCAATGCCGTACTTTCGGTGAGTCTTGTTGTGAACAGCGATCCAGGGACAGTGGCTATTAATTTGGACGATATACGCACCGTGAAAGTGTTTACAGGCGATGAAGATAATCTTGTAAGTTCGGCGTTTTTCCCAAATCAGAGTGCCGAAAAGGTTTATATCACCAACAACAAAGATTTTCCTCAGCAATGGGATTTAGATGTAAGTAGCGAAACGATGTTTGAGGATATAACTAATTTATCAGGGGTGTTTAGTTCGGCTGGCGATACTGCACGGGCAGTTGGTGTGTATAAGAATTATCTGTTGTTAATGAATACTATTGAGGGTGGCACAGACATGGGGCAACGTGTTCGATGGTGCGATACAGCCGATGCCACGAATTGGACAACAGGAAAAGCAAGGCACAGAGACTCGATTGAGGACAATGGTAAACTCATGGGTGGTAAACCTATTGGTGGATCGTTTGCTCTTTATTATGAGAGAGCTATTGAAAATATGACCTTTATTGGTGGATACGCTATATTCGATTTCAAAGTGCGCGTTCCTGGACTTGGCAGTCCCGTTGGGTTATCTATTCAAGAGATACCAGGCAATCAGCATATCTTTTTAGGAACGGATTTAGGTCTTTATACCTATAATGGAAGCGTTGTCGTCCCTCTTTCAGAAGGGATAGTTAAGGATTATATAAATGATACGCTAAATACTAAATATTTCGATAGAACATTTGCATTTGTATGGACAGAAAACAATGAGTATCATTTGTGGTATTGTAACTCATCGTCAACTCCAGACACGTGTATAGTTTACAATTATGTCAATAAGACACATACGATATACAGTTTACCGACAACTGCCGGAAGTGTGTATTATGAGGCCAGTACAGTAACGATAGATAATCTATCTGGAACAATTAATGCTCTTGACGGGACAATAAATGATCTTGGTTCGTCGGCATTCAGTGCATCAGCAATTATTGGTGATAACTCAGGGTATGTGTATCAGATAAAGAATGCCACGCTCAACGATAATGGGTCTGCGATCACAGCATACCTCGAAACTAAAGATTTCATGTTCGGATCGCCTGAACGTACCGACAGGGTACTCAAATTGGGCTATTCAGCGAAAGGAAACAGCCTAATAGTCTCACATAGCACTGACGAAGGGGCAACATGGCTTAAAAACCAGACGCAGTCTTTAACGGCCATTTACACGCAATACGATTATTTTCTAAATAAGACCCCTAAGAAGATCAGGTTCAGGTTCTATAACAACACCGTTTCGGAGACCTTTGCGGTTCGGTGGTATCAACCATGGGTTATACCGAGGGTAGTATAAATGAGAGAAGATACAGCATACGATTTCACTGGTATTGGGGACACACAGACCCAAGAGACGATGTATTTGTTTGTGGATGATGTATATACGTCACTTGTGAGGGCGCGTGAAAAGCCGCTGACGATGATGATTATTATCGGGAATGCGTGGGCTTATGATCTGTATCTGGTGATACCGTTTGACTGTGAGATCGTGCAGATATGGAGCGTGTTACAGGGGCCGACTGCAACTGCTAATGAGACGCTAACATTTAAGAACAATGCGGGTACGGCAATGACAAACGGGTTAATAACAATAGCGGCTGGGTCTGCTATTGGCGTGATAGATGAATGCACCCCGACTAATTTGAATATATTCCAAGCGGGTGAGAAGTTGAAGGTTTCAATAGGAAGTGAAAACTCAAATACAGTGCGATGTGATCTCACATTCATCTGTAAGGTAGGATAAATTATGGCACAATCACGACTGTCAACTTTTTCGGGCGCGGGTGGCGCACATGGTTTCACGGCAGGCGATCGATCTCAATTCGAGAAAGGCGTGCAGAACCAGTCCGGTTGGGTGTTCGCTCCTGATGGGACATGGCAACCCGCTGATGCGTCCGCAAAAGGTTATTGGGTCAGTAAAGGACGCTGGTCTGCTAATAAAAGTGGAACTGATCTCAATGCCGACATACAAACAAAGTTTTTTAGTCAGCTCAATCAGGGATTAACCAGTGCGCAACAGGATGCGCTCGAGTTCACTAACCAGATCGGTGGCGATTTCCGTAGTCTTGCAGGTGAGGCTCGTGCGGGGTTTCCAGGGGAACTGACAGCTACGGCTCCGTTTGATTTCTCACAGTTGACACCGGCGGATATAGGTGCGACCCAGTTCGGGGAATCGTTCTTTGAGCCAGGTACACCACAAAGCAACTATTTAAGGGATATATTTGCAGGAACATTACCTTTTGATATTGATCCTGCGGTATTAGAAGACGCTATACGCAGAAACATACTTGATCCCTCGACCAAGTTTTTGAGAGAGGACTTGATTCCTTCGCTTGAAGATGTGTTTGTTAAAGCAGGTGGAGTAAGTGGCAGTGGATTTCCCAGAGAAGCAGCGAAATTGGCGGCAGACGTTGGGGAAAGTGCAACGGCACAGGCCTCTGCGGCACGGTTATCCGATCAGCAGTTTATTCGGGAGGCACAGTTAGCAGCGCAGAGACGCCCCCTTACAGAAGGGATACCTGCTGTAGCGGCAGCACAACAGTTTGGTTCTATACCTCGACTGATTAATCAGTTAGGCTTGGATAGGGCATATGCGGCATGGGCGGCAAAGTTCCCACAGGCTTCGCAACTGTTATCTGGTGGGCTTCAGGCAGCTACGACAAGTTTCAACATGAGCGAAACCATGTTGACAGACATATTCAATAGGGCGGCATTCACATTCAAGGCTGAGGAGGAACAGAAGGCAGCGAGAAGTCAAGAGACATTTGATTGGATCAATGCTGGAATAAATTTGATTGGTGCTTTCACTGGTGCTGATACTGACGCTGGTGCTGGCGGAACCCCAGCAACAGGAACCCCGACAACGCCCGCATTAGGCAGGCCGACACAGGTTCCATTAGCAGCGCCTCCAGCGGCGCCTCCAGCGGCGCCTAACCCGTTAGGTTCGCCGGTACGGTTACCATTGCAGGGTGGGTTAGAGACAGGGCAAGGAACGATAAGACCAGACTTGGCTTCTATGTTTAACCCGAACCAGAACACAGACCCACGTAAAAGATATAGGTTCGTATAATACAGGAGAAATATAATGGGAATACAATTTGTAGGAACACCTGGCAGAGAAGCGTTTGAGAGAAAATCGCCATTAGCGGCATTGTTTGGTGCAGGTGCTCGAAACATTCGTCAAGCAACGCAAGACAGAAAGCAGGACGAGTTACTGCAACAGAAACAACGAGACCAGATATTTGAGCAATCAAAAGCTATTATGCAGTTTGCTTCTACAGTGGACAAAGCTAAGGGCGATGCTTTGATAGAGAGTTTCACAAGCAGCCCTATGTTCCAGAAATATATAGAGGGTGGAGGAATAAACTTATTTACTGGTGGGCGGGCTGCTGGTAGTCTGGCCGAAAGGGGCGATGTTGAAGTGGATATATTCCAAAGGAAAACAGATATAACGGCTGCGGCCACAATGGAGATAAATAAAGCCAAGGCGGAAGCCGCAAAACTTGATCAATGATCTTTTCAAAGTCTCTATGAAGAAAAGACTCCCCCCCAACGATGACAAGAGTATTAATAAACTTAACTGCGTCTAAAACGCTGTTCAGATCATCTAGAATTTGCGACGCCTCTATATCAAAATTATTGGAAGGTTTATAATATTCTCTGAGGTGATTACAGCCTTTACAACTCAGAGTACATCTAGTTGAGATTAATACTCCCATAGAGGGAATGACTAAGCCATTTTTATGATCACGATGGGATGCACCATTAATGAGATTCGTTTTCACGTAATCATTAAATATTTCACAGCGTTGCTCACCACCTTTTGCGTACGGACAAAAGAAGCATGTATT
>SDBV01006704.1_pt1 | contig 15873 bp, 12 predicted proteins | sample 2277081 | NCBI WGS metagenome assembly SDBV01 (sample SAMN10402039, study PRJNA504765) | marine sediment metagenome | isolation source: marine sediment core GS10_PC15, 223 cmbsf | place: Arctic Ocean: Southern Knipovich Ridge | collected 2010
CAAAACTAACTTTTAGCTGTCATTTTGAGTGAAACGAAAAATCTTATAATGTTGATAACCAGTGACATAAAAAGATTCTTCACTCCGTTCAGAATGACATTTTACAGGTTTTGCAAAGATCTCCATTACTTAGTGTTTGTCAATAAAGTTAAGTTCATACTATAAAGCTCCAAGTCCCAAATCCCAAATTCCAAGACCCAAATTCGTATCGTCTCAATAATTAATGGTAAATTCCATATGTACGATTGCACGAAAGCATGAAAGCACGATAGCACGATAGCTTGACTGCGAGGTTGATCGATTGCACAATTATACGACTGCACGACTGCACGACTGCACGACTGCACGATTGCACATAACTCTATCTTGCTATCGTGCTATCGTGCTATCGTGCTGTCGTGCTGTCATTATATATTAATACCATTACTTTTTGAGCGGATACCAAAATTCCAAGGGAAAAAACAATACTTTTCCGACACTTGGGGCTTGGGGCTTGGGACTTGAATTCGGGGCTTGGGATTTTATAAAATTAAATATATTCCTGACATTATAGACAGACCTTAAATATCCAACGTCATTTGTAAATCATTGCCCTGCTTGTGTGCTTCATCATCAGTTGCTTTATTATCAATTACTTTTTCATCAGTTGCTTCATCATCAGTTGCTTTATTATCAATTACTTTTTCAGTAGTTGCTTCATCATTAGTTGCTTTATTATCAATTACTTTTTCAGTAGTTGCTTCATCATCAGTTGCTTTATTATCAATTACTTTTTCAGTAGTTATTTCATCGTCATTTACTTCATTATTGTTTATATCTGAGTTGTCCGTGGCATTTGCTACGGACATTTTTGCTTCGCTGGTTTGAGCAACAATTGGTTCAATTTGGGTAACATTAGAAACTTTATAAGTAGTTAACCGCTTCCCGTGTGCTTTATAGCTTTTAATACCAATAAATTCAGTCAGCTCAATTGTTTCTTTAGCACGTTTTTTATTTTTGCCGCCGAATTTTATTTCAACTCGTGGATGGTTTTCATCAGATAAGATGAGCAATTTAGAATCGGGATGTTCACCAATGAAACCCGCCTTTTTATCATTTGGCTCAACCAGAAATCTTTTTGCATAATAGTATTTCTGTTTGGCATCGAAAAATACTGCTGAATAAACTTTTTCTGTGTCAGTAAACTTTTCAATTATTAAAATATCTTCTTCAAAATGATTTGACAGTTCATAAGTAGAGAGCCGGAAAAAACCGGATTTTGTTATTATCAGGATTTTATCATTATCGCTAAATTCACCTAAATATTTTCCTTTTTCCGAAGTATTTAATCGTAAAATTTCTTCATCAAACCATATATTTTGCCCTCCAAGGGTTGACTCACCTTTTTTCTTTAAAACAACTTTTTCTACTTTGTGTTTTGTAAGAATATTTCCGGATGAGGTGCGTTGTTTAATGACAAGCTTGCTAAAATCAAGCTTAATAACCAGATTTTTCAGTCTTGGTTTTGGCGTCAGATGAACATTAACAATTTCTGCTTCACCATCGGGATTAACGCTGAAATAAAGCACCTTTGAGCCATCAGCACCTTTTGTTAAATTATACTCTTTATCACGTTTTATGCCTTTCACAGCAAAACGCTTCATCAATACTTTTCCCTGTTTTCCATCGCTATAAATTACATTATAAATGGTTCGTTCGTCATTCTTCTTAAAAACCGATAAATGAATAATATTCTTACCTATATATAGCTTATCTGAAACTTTTGTAATTAAATACGAACCGTCATTACGAAAAACAATTATATCATCAATATCAGAACATTCACAAACAAATTCGTCTTTTTTCATTGCTGTTCCGATAAAACCCTCTTTTCGGCTGACATACAATTTTTTATTAGCTACCACAACTTTTGCTGCTTCAATAGTATCAAAATTTCTTATTTCAGTTTTTCGTTCCCTGCCATTTCCGTATTTTTTCTTTATTTGTTTATAATAATCTATAGTATAAGGAATGATATTATTTAAATTATAGTTGATTTGTTTAATTTCAGCTTCAATTGATTTAGTATGCTCATCAGCTTTTATTGAATCGTATTTTGATATTCGCTTAATTTTAATTTCTGTTAACCTGACAATATCATCGTGAACAATGTCTTTTTTTAAAAGATGCTTAAACGGTTCAAGTCCTTTTGTAATTGTATCAATTATTGAGTCCCATGTTTCACAATCTTCAATATCATTATATATTTTATTTTCAATAAATATTTTTTCTAATGAAGCAAAATGCCATGCATCTTGTAGTTCTGACTTATTTATTTCAAGTTCTTTCTTTAAAAGATTTACGGAATTTTGAGCTGATATTTCAAGGACCTGGCTGACACTTGTAAATTTTGGCTTATCGTCTTCAATAATACAACAATTAGGAGAAACAGAGATTTCACAATCAGTAAAAACATATAGTGCATCTATTGTTTCATCCGGGGAAATACCGGGGGCTAAATGAATAATTATTTCAACATTTTCAGAAGTATTATCATCAATCTTTTTAATTTTTATTTTTCCTTTATCATTAGCCAGAGTAATTGATTCAATAAGGCTGTTTGTTGTAACTTTATAAGGTATTTCAGTAATTACCAATGTCTTCTTATCAAGTTCAGTTATTTTGGCACGAATTCTAACTCTGCCACCTCTCATTCCGTCATTATACCTTGAAAAATCAGCTAATCCGCCAGTAGGAAAATCGGGGTAAATTTCAGATTTTTTATCCATAAGATAATTAACAGATGCGTCAATTAACTCATTAAAATTGTGCGGAAGTATCTTAGAAGATAAGCCAACAGCGATTCCTTCACTGCCCTGGGTAAGTAATAAAGGAAATTTTACCGGTAAAGCAACCGGTTCTTTGTTTCTTCCATCATAAGACAGTTTCCAGTAAGTAGTTTTGGAATGGAATACAACATCGTGAGCGAATTTTGATAAGCGGGCTTCAATATATCGTGGTGCAGCGGCATTATCACCTGTAAGAATATTTCCCCAGTTTCCCTGTGTATCAATCAATAAATCTTTCTGACCAATTTGCACGAGAGCATCACCAATGGAAGCATCACCATGCGGGTGGTATTGCATAGTATGACCAATGATGCTGGCAACTTTGCAGTATCGCCCGTCATCATTTTTTTTCATAGCATGCAAAATACGCCGCTGGACAGGTTTCAATCCATCATAAATATGCGGAACAGCACGCTCCAAAATCACATAAGACGCATAATCAAGGAACCAGTTTTTATACATTCCTGATAAATGCTGCAGGTTGTGAAGGTCTTCTGTGTTTTCTACACTTCCAGTATCGTCTGTCTCCTGGGCACTCGGGGTGATACCATCTGAATCTGGAAGGTCTACCTTGTCAGTAGAATTTTCAGAAACTTCTAAATCTTGATTTTTATTAATATTTTCTTTGTCTTCTGTATTCATTATTAAAAAATATAATGATTAGGGATGACATCGCTTCAAGCGATGTCATCCCTTTCGTCCTTTTCATCTTTCAAGCAACTTTTCCATTTTTGCTTGTATTTCTTTTGCTTTTTCACGGGCTTTTTCTGCAAATTTAACTGAATTATCTGCATAAATTATTCCCCTTGAAGAATTTACTATTAATCCACATTTACTGTTCATACCATATTTTGCAACATCGCTCAAACTTCCACCCTGTGCCCCAATGCCGGGTACTAATAAAAAATGCTCCGGCACAATTTTTCTGATATTTTTTAACATTTCGGCTTTTGTAGCTCCGATAACATACATCATATTATCCTTATTTCCCCAGGTTTGAGATTTTTTCAGCACTTTTTCGTATAAATGTTCGTTTTCTTTACTGTCATAAAAAAATTGAAAGTCATCGGCTCCTTTATTTGAAGTTAATGCTAATAGAATCACCCATTTATCGTGGTATGATAAAAACGGAGTTACAGAATCTTCACCCATATAAGGAGCTACTGTAATGGCATCGAATTTCAGATTATCCAGGAAAGCTTTGGCATACATTTTAGATGTATTCCCGATGTCGCCTCTTTTAGCATCTGCTATAAGAAAAATATCAGGATACTTGTTTTTTGTATAATCAACTATCTTTTCAAGACTTTGCCATCCCGAAGCCCCCGAACTTTCGTAAAAAGCGATATTGGGCTTATAAGCAATAACAAGCTGATTTGTAGCATCAATAATTTGCTTATTAAACTCAAAAACAGGGTCGGGATTATCTAACAAAAATTCCGGGATTTTGTTAATATCTGTATCCAATCCTATGCACAAAAAGCTCTTTTTCTTTTTTATGTTTGAGAAAAGTTTGTCTGAATTCATTTTTTGCTAATTAATTTTCAAAGATAAGCAGATTTATATAAAAATAAACAGGAAAAATTAAAGTGTTATCAACAAAATATTGAAAATCAATAAAAATTTATGTTTTTATTCAAAAATATTTATTATTTTTGAAATATAATAAAAATTATAACGTAATAAATGTTAAAAGTCCATTTGATGAGTTATAAATATAAAGTGGACAAGTTGTACAAGTATAAACAAGTTAGCACCAAGTACTGAAAGACAAACCATATGACCTAAATAGAATAAATTTGTGAAAAGCGTCAACGAACATATTAATTATCTGCATATAATATTATTAATTCTAATATTATTTAATCCATTAATGAGTAGTGGACAAGATTCAGACTTGACAGACTTAAAAAAAAATAACTTTTATCCCCAATACGATTTATCTTTTGAAATGATTTCGATTAATTACGAAAGGGCTTTGTTTTATTCAAAAAAAAATAATCCTGTATTATTAAGTATCGGAATTTCACATACAATTCCTAACTATAATAGTTTAGGTTATAAGTGGTTTGGATTTCCTATTTGGATGACTTCAATTTATGGTAAAAGAAAGAGCCATTTAGAAACAGGAATTGGTTATTGGTGGACGAAATCGTATAATCAAACGGAACAGTACAAAGATGATAGACGAGTTGAAAATACATTTCTCGCTAAGGTTGGTTACAGATACCAAAAACAAAGTGGAAACGGATTTAATTTTAGGATAGGTATAGAGTCTGGTTTCTATCGTTCATGGGACCATGATTATTGGGACTCGGATTTTATTGCGAGTTTATTTTTAAGTATAGGGTATTCTTTTTGAAATTGAAGATATTTAATTTGAAGAAAAAATAATAACTTCGGCAAAAAGTACCAGGTGCTAACATCAGCTAAATTCAATGCGGGTGACAGTAATACATTCTAAGTTCCTCTCTTTTTGTTACTTTTGTTATCGGGGGAAATGAACGATGCAATTAACCCCGCCCTGAATTTAGCTGTGTCCGTCAGCCCACATATAAAGGAAACTAAATTTGGATTGTAAATTACGCTTAGTGTGAGTTTTTTTTCTTATATTGTGAAAATTTTAAAATATTAATAAAAAATGATACGATTATTAACATTATTAGCAATGATGATAGGCTTAATTGCCTGTCAGCCGGAAGGACGAATTTATGTAAAATACCAGGAATTATCTCCTATGGTAGAATGGTTAAAGAAAGATGCACGAGAATTTAAGGTGCCCATTAAAGACAATAATATTGCCTACAATATGAGTTTATCGTTTCGATATGCCAACGGTTATCAGTATCAGGTTGCAAAAGTAAAAGTAACCGAAACCAGTCCGAGCGGTAAAGAAACGGTAAAAGAATACGATTTAAAAGTTAGAGAAAACAACGGTGATTACATTGGAGAACCAGGTTATGATATTTGGGATAGTGAGCACTTAGTAGAGCCTAACAAGAAATATGAAGAAACAGGTACTTATACTTATGTAATAGAGCACAACATGCCCAGCGACCCATTAAATTTTGCCATGGAAATAGGCGTAATATTAGATAAGGTAAAATAAAACTGTTCAAAATAGGGAGGTTTTTTAAGTAAGTCTCCTATATGGGTGTTTTAATGAGATACAGGAACAAGTCCGGCAATACCTTATTAAATTCATGTACTTGATGCATGGTCTAACCAAAAAATAACCGGCTACAACAAAAAACAAACTGCATAAAAAGTAGTTTATTCAAACCGATAGATATCACATATCCACCACCGTAATATTTTTTTCCCTATTCAAAACTTTCCTTTAATCGTTCCGCATTTTCTGCTATTTGTAATTTTTCAATAATTTGTTGAACATCACCGTCCAGAATAGCCGGCAGGTTATAAAGAGTTAAATTAATACGATGTTCGGTAACTCTGTTTTGTTGATAGTTATAGGTTCTGATTTTTGCTGAACGGTCGCCGGTTGAAACCATTGTTTTGCGTTTAGAAGCGATTTCATCCAAATATTTCTGATATTCAATATTGTAAAGCCGTGTGCGAAGCTCAGCCAGAGCTTTGTCGTAATTTTTTAGTTGAGATTTTTGGTCCTGACATATAACAACAACCCCACTCGGGATATGCGTTAAACGAATAGCAGAATAAGTTGTATTAACCGATTGTCCGCCTGGTCCTGATGAACAATAAGTATCTCTTTTTATATCATCGGGTTTAATTTCAATATCAAATTCGCCGGCTTCGGGCAATACAGCCACAGAGGCAGCGGAAGTATGAACTCTTCCCTGTGTCTCGGTTTGCGGAACACGCTGAACACGATGAACACCCGATTCATATTTCAAAATACCGTAAACTCCTTCACCTGCAACCTTAAAAACAATTTCTTTGTAACCACCTGATGTTCCTTCAGAGATATTATTTACAGAAATTTTCCATTTTTTTGATTCACAAAACTTCACATACATTCTATATAAATCGCCTGCAAAAATGCTTGCTTCGTCTCCTCCTGTTCCTGCACGAATTTCCATAATCGCATTCTTGTGGTCTTCAGGGTCAGCAGGAACTAACAATAATTTGATTTTTTCTTCAAGCGTATGTTTTTTTTCAGATAACTCTTCTAATTCGTGTTTTGCCATTTCCCTGAGTTCTTCATCCTTTTCGTTAGAAAGAATATCTTTTGATGAGTCAATATTGCTTAAAACATTTTTATATTCATTATAAGCATTAATAACAGGTTCAAGTGTTTTATAATCTTTGTTTAGCTTTATATAACGTTTCATATCGGCAATTATCCCGGGTTCAGTAATCAGCTTTTCTAATTCTTTAAACCGCAAAAGAACTTCTTCTAACTTCTCTAAAATTATATTTTTATTCATATTATTTGACAGTAGTTTTTATTTTTCTTTTATGTCATCAATAAGTCGTTTCAGTATCTTATTGTCAATATTTTCAATTTCTGATTTGTCATAAATTGTTAAAAGATATATTTCAAGTTCTTCAGTCACAAAATAGGTTATAATTCTTGCACCTCCGCTTTTACCTTTCCCTTTGCTTTTAATTGCAAGTCGTATTTTATATGTATTATGTCCTAAATTTGTTCCTTGCTTGGGATTTTCTGCAATGTCTTTTTCAAATTTCTGAAGTTCGGAATTTAGAGAAGGGTATTTTTTGATTAGTCTTTTTGCTTCTCTTTTAAATTTAGGGGTAGGGATGACACTATATTTCATTCAAAAAATCAGATAGAGTTTGTTTTTTTATTTTTCCTTCTCTCATTTTTTTTACCTGTTCAAAAGCTTCAGTCAAGTCGTATTTAACTTTGAGAGTTTGTTCATTTTTTTTTAATATATTCATAATACTTTTCCATTCAGTTAGAGGAATCTGGACTGCATTAATGTTTCCATTAGTGTCGTTTAGATATTGTACTGATAATTTCATACTGCAAAGTTAGTAATTTTTTTATTTGTGTCAATATTTTAAATTTTTAGCTGCAAATTAAATAAATTTTCTACAAATTTCATAATTAATAAACAAATTTACCAAATTCACTAATAATTGTTAGTTGTTTCTTATTTGCTCTTACGCATTTACCGACAATTTGTGCATCAACATTAAATTTATTTGAAATATTAATAATATCATCGGCATATTCCTTTGATACATATATTTCAAAGCGATGTCCCATATTAAACACTTTATACATTTCACTCCAGGATGTATTTGACTGTTCCTGTATTATCTTAAATAAAGGCGGTAGAGGAAACATATTGTCCTTAATAATATGTAAATTATCAACAAAGTTCATGATTTTGGTCTGTGCTCCGCCTGAACAATGCACCATACCGTGAATAACGGGTCTGTGCTTTTGAAGAATATTTTTAATAATGGGAGCATAAGTTCTTGTAGGAGAGAGAACAAGCTTTCCTGCATCAGTACCTAATTGTTCAATTTTATCAGTAAGCTTATAATTTCCCGAGTAAATTAAATTTTCAGGAATTGAATTGTCAAAGCTTTCGGGATATTTTGTTTTAAGATAATTAGCAAAAACATCGTGTCGTGCAGAAGTCAGTCCGTTACTTCCAATACCAGAGTTATACTGTTTCTCATAAATGCTTTGTCCAGCAGATGCAAGCCCTATTATAACATCCTGGTCCTGAATATTACTATTTGATATAACATCAGAACGTTTCATTCTGCAGCTAACAGCAGCATCAACAACAATAGTCTTGACCAGGTCACCAACATCAGCAGTTTCTCCACCTGTAAAGTGTATATTTATTCCCTGGGCTTGAAGTTCAGATAAAAACTCATCTGTTCCATTTATAATAGCTGAAATGACTTCAGAAGGTATCAGCATTTTATTTCTTTGAATGGTAGATGATAGCAGGATATTGTCAATAGCTCCAATACAAATCAGGTCATCAATATTCATTACAATTGCATCTTGTGCTATTCCTTTCCAAACTGACATATCACCTGTCTCTTTCCAATAAACATAAGCGAGGGATGATTTAGTTCCGGCACCATCAGAGTGCATTATATTGCAATATTCCGGATTACCTTCTAAAAAATCAGGGATAATTTTACAAAAAGCTTTTGGAAACAAACCTTTATCAATATTCTTTATTGCATTGTGAACATCTTGTTTGGTTGAAGAAACGCCCCTGAGATCATATCTTGATTGATTTTTCATTTTGATAAAGTCGAAGAATCAACGCCATTGTGTCTGCAATGTACTTATTCACTTGGATATAGTTGTTTGTAGTTTTTAAATTCTTCTTTTAAATGGTTAGTCTGTGATTTATTTAGTCTAGATAATTCAACGGTCAAATTGTCAACCGTTTTATTCAAATTTTTCTGTCGTATAAATTGTATAAAGTCAATAATTTCAAGAAGAGTCTCTTTTGGGAGCCCTTTTGTATATTGAAAAAGATTATGTTCTATGTAAATTAAAATATTTTTCCAAATTTGGTTAGGATTTCAAAAGTAAGTTATTAATAGTCATCATCATAATCATAATCGTCATATTCATCTTCAATTTCTTCTACTTTCCTTTCTTTAATAAAAAATAATCCTGTTGCTTCAACATTTTTATATTGGGCTTTAATATTCCAGTAACAATTGTCCGGGATTTCTTCATCAAGAAAGATGTCGGCTATTTTATTTGTTTGAATTGTTTTTTCAATGGAGGTTACTTTATTTATATCCTGAAATATAACTGTTACTTGCTTATCTAACAATTTATCTTTAGAACCATCATATAATGAAACTTTAACCTGAATGGTTTCATCTGCTTCATATTCTTCTTTCCCTATTTCAAGAGCTATTATTGGCTTTTCTTCTGCTGGTTTTTCTTTGTCTATTTTGGGTGAGGTATCAACATGAGTTTTTGGCTTGGGAATATAATTAGTAGATAATACTCTAAATTCAGTTCTACGGTTAATTTGGTGAGCTGTCTCCTGTTCTTGAATAGTATATAAACTTTTAATAAATCGTTCGTCTAATACATCACCTATTTTCAAGAAACCCGGGTATTGTTCGGCTATTTTATTACTTACAGTATTGGGTTTAGATTCACCATATCCTTTAGCGGTTAGACGATCTGAATCAATTCCTTTTTCAATTAAATAATTAACAACAGATTGCGCTCTTTTTTGAGATAATTCAAAATTAGATTGGTCAGTATTTCTAAAATCGGTGTGAGAACCTAACTCAATAGTAATATTTGGATTATCATTTAAAATTTCAACTAAATCATCTAAAGCTACCATTGATTCCGGGCGTAAATCCCATTTACCAAGGTCATAAAAAATATTAGGCATTTCAATTGGTTCATCAATAGGTGCCATACGAATTTCCATATTAAAATCTTTATTTATTTCTAAACCTTTTGTAGTTTCTTTTCCTTTACCGTGTAAGTAATTTTCTTTAGAAGTTACCAGGACATAATCGGTATTAGCTTTAAGCTTGAATTGGAAAGAGCCATCGGCTTCAGAAATTTTTTCAAGCGAAGTGCCATCGCTGCCAATTAATTTAATTTTTGCACCATTAATAGATTCATCGGTCTTTTCGTCAACAACAAGTCCTTTTAAATTAAATGCAAGGGGTGGTAAAATAAATCTATAAATATCGTCGTTACCCTTTCCACCTTTTCTGTTTGAAGTTAAGTATCCTTTTTCAGCATCACCTTCAAAGATAATAGCAAAGTCGTCGGCAGCCGAATTAATAGGGAATTTCAGGTTTGTAATTTTCCATTTACCTGCTTTATCTTTTTTTGCATTAAAAATATCCCATCCACCCATTCCGATATGATAATCAGAAGAAAAATATAATGAGCCGTCATTATGACAATAAGGGAACGCTTCATCTCCGGGAGTATTTATTTCAGGTCCCATATTTACAGGCTCGCTCCATGCTGCTGTTTTTTTCGTTCGTGTAATCTTCCATATATCAAGACCACCATGTCCGCCTGATACGTTATTAACAACAAAGTATAAAGTTAATTCATTTAGTGCTAAAGCAGGGTGTCCGATAGATATGCTATCACCAAACAGTGGAATTATTTCAGGTTCGCCCCAGACAACACCTTTTTTTAAAGCCATATAAAGCTGGCATCCTAATTTTTTTTTCTTTTCTATTCTACATCTGGTAAAGAAGATGGTATTGGCTTTTTTATTAAGAGTAGCCGCACCCTCATCTACTTCGGAGTTCACTGTTTCACCAGGTATAGGAACAGGCACGCTCCATTTCCCTTTTCTGTCCTGCTTAGACTCAAAAATATCAGTAAAAAAAGTGCCTGTAGCATCATTAAATTTTTCTCCATAAGCTCCCGGACGTGCAGAAGTAAAATAAATTATTTTGTAATCTTTCTTGGCAAAAACAGGACAAAAGTCAGCTTGCTTGGAATTGAAAAAAGCCATATTTTCTACTTTATAACGAGTAGGCTTTTCTTTCCATTTAGCTGCTAACTCGCAAGATTCCTCACCAATCTTGCCACGAGGGTCATCAGGGACTAACTTTTTATACTTTTTATATTCAATAACAGCTTCATCATACTTTTCGTTCGTCTTCAAAGCATCTGCGAAATATAACAAAGCGACAGGATCAGGATAGTTGACCCTAACAGCTTTTTTAAACCAGACTTCTGATTGCTTTGATACACCCATTGATTTGTAGCACTGGGCTATTTTAAAAACAATTTCAGCTTTTTTTGCTTTTTCTTTTACCTTAACATAAGCACTTTTATAGAGGTCTTTTGCTCTAAAGAATTCACCTGCACTAAATGCAGCATCAGCATCTTTTGTAATGTCTTTTTGTGCAAAGACAGACAATGTGATAAAAGATACAAGAATAAACGACAATATTAATTTATGTAATTTCATATTTTATATTATTTATTGAGTCTGCTTTAAAAAGTCTTTCTAAAAATAATGCCTTTTAGAGTGGACTAAATATTATTTGCGGTAAAAATAAATAATATTTTGATAAATAAAAAAATGTATTTATTAAAATAAATTAAATGCAAAGATATAAAAATCAATTAAAAAATTAAAAATTAAATTGTTGTATTATTAGTTTGTAAAATTAATTCTTAAATGGTTAAATTGTTATATGGTTATATTGCTATCCGCCTATATTGTTTCATTGTTAAATTGTTTGATATTCATTGAAATATATTGATATTCTTCTAATGCTTTAAATCTATTTTTAGCCATTTTTATTATAATTGTATAGAAATTTCAATGTTATTTCTTCCCGCACATAAAATTATGTGCGGGACAAAGGGCGCAAAGTTTATATACTATTTATTACTCTTATTTTTCTTTGCGTTCTTTGCGTCTTTGCGAGATAAATTTTGCGAGAGGCATTTTTAATCATTTTACAAAGTTATGTTTTTATAATCAAAATAATTCGCTTAAAATCAATTTTCTTACCATATTCAATGCTGTTATTGATGCCTGCTGAATATTTATCAGGCGGTTTTCACCGAATAAAAATTTTTCTGAAATTAATTTATTTTGTGATGAAACTGCTATCCACGTTGTGCCTACCGGTTTTTCATCTGTCCCGCCGGTTGGTCCTGCGATTCCCGATGTAGCAACAGCATAATCCGTTTTATATAATTTTTGTATTCCTGCTGCCATTTCTTCAACTACCTGCCGGCTGACTGCACCATAATTTTCAATATTCACCGGCTCAACCTTTAATACCCTTTCCTTTATTTCATTGGAATATGCAATTACCGAACCGGTAAAATAATTTGAGCTTCCCGAAATTGAAGTGAGCATACTGGCAATATTGCCACCGGTGCAGCTTTCGGCTGTAGCAATAGTCTTCTTTCTTTGTGTTAAAAGCTCTCCGATAATTTCTTCAAGAGTTTGCTCATCATAGCCAAAGATATAATCAGGAATAATATTATGAAGCTTTTCAACTTCTCTATTGATGATTTTTTTTAATTCAGCTTCATCATCACCCGAAACACTTAACCGCAGGCGATTAATTCCGGGTGAGGGGAGATATGCTAATTTTAAACTTTCCGGGAGTTGTTTTTCCCACTCATCTAATAATTCAGCAAGATGGGCTTCAAATGTTCCCTGGGTTAAAATGGTTTTGTGAATTATTTCCGGGGTTTTAAAACGCTTCTTTATTTCAGGAAGAATTTCATTCTCCATCATTGCCTTCATCTCATAAGGAACGCCCGGCATTGAAACAAAGACAGTGTTATTTTTTTCAAACCACATTCCCGGAGCAGTACCATTAGGGTTTCTCATTATGATACAATTTTTCAGAACTTCTGCCTGCTTGCGATTAAGCTCGTTCATCCCTAAAGCTTTTGACTTCAGGAATTTTTTTATATCATCATAAACCGAATTGTCAAAATACAGCTCTGTCTGAAAAAAATCACATAAGACATTCTTTGTAATATCATCTTTTGTAGGACCCAAGCCGCCTGTAATTAAAATTAGTTCGGATCTGTGTTGTGCTTCGTTTAAAGCTGTAATTATATGCTTTTTAGTATCAGATATTGAAGTGATTTGTGATACATTTATCCCAAGTAAATTTAACTGCCCGGCAATCCAGGCAGAATTAGTATCAACAACCTGACCTATTAATATCTCGTCGCCTATGGTTATTATTTCTGATTGCATTTTATTATAAATTACCCAAATAATCTTCAAGAAAAATTTCCATATTACATACTCTTATATTTTCTTTAGCAGGATAATCGTCTGATTGAGGGGTAATAATAAAGTTTTTCTTAGTTTTTAAATCGTTAATGCAATTTATCATTCCTTTGCTAACAGAAGGGGTTGATGTATATTTTATTTCTACACATGAAACAGGTATCAGACCTTTTACAAAAATCAAATCTACTTCAGCGCCAGCATGGGTTCTATAAAAATATAAATCCAGATCGTCATTTTTAAGACTCATGATTTGTTCTATTACATAAGTTTCCCACGAAGCACCAAGTAAATGGTGCCCTGATAATTGGTCAAAATTATCTAATCTTAACAAGCGATGTAATATTCCTGTGTCTCTAACATAAATTTTTGGGGTTTTTACTAAACGTTTTTTTACATTATAGTGAAATGGATACAATCTATGAACTATAAAAGCCCCTTCTAAAAAGTCAATATATCTGTTAACGGTATGATTTGATAAACCTAATGATTTTGACAGAGAATTACAATTGAGCAAATTGCCGTTCTGCCAGGCAAGCATTTCCCATAATTTTCTAACTATTATAGGCGATGCACTTAATCCTAACAAAGGTAAATCTCTTTCAATGTATGTTATTATAAAATTATTAAGCCAGATTTTACAAGTTTCTAAAGATTCAGATAAAACAGCCTCGGGAAATCCACCTCTAAAATGGTGGTCTTTCATTAAACTATTATCTTTTATTTCCAGATAATTAAATGGGGTTAATTTTAAATATGCAATTCTTCCTGCAAGTGATTCTGATGAGTTTCTTAATAAATCAGGGCTTGCTGAGCCAAGAATGATATATCTTAAAGGAATTCTGTTTTCGTCAACCAAAGCTCTTAGTAATGGAAATATTTCAGGTAATCGTTGAATTTCATCAATAATTACACATTTTTCTTTTAGTTCACTAAGAAAAAGCTCAGGTTCCTTTAATTTTTCAATATCAGACGATTTTTCAAGATCAATATATAAAATCGGTTTTTTTATGGATTTAGAAAATTCTTTAACCAGGGTTGTTTTACCAACCTGTCTTGGACCAACTATCGCTATTACAGGAAATAATTTTGATAATTTAGCCAAACGATTAATTGTTAAGCGTTTTAAAAACATATTATTTTACATAGATATATGGAAATTCGTCTTCCAAATATCAAGGACAAAGATAATAAAAAATAATTAAAAAAAATTTTTTTATTTTAGACACTGTCAGGTCATCCGGACCCTGACAGGTCTTTTTTTTTAACCTGACAGGGTTTGTAGAACCTGTCAGTGTTTTGTTAAAGTTTTCTTATTAAAATAAAATTATTAATTTGGTAAAAATATTAAATAATTAGCTTTTGAAGAATTTGATGTTTAATAAATTAAATATGATAATTTTATTACAGCTTTCAAAATATCCTTTTAAGCAAAATAGAGAAATAAGAATGCCCATAGTTTGTGCAACGGCGGTTTAGTCCAGCTAAATTTTATATTCACCCCGTTAAATCCCCTTTGGGGAGCGACAAAGTCGCTATTTAACAGGGTTCAATTCAATATTTAATGCTAATCATCATCAAAAAATTTTTAAGTTTATTTCTTTTATTTAACTTTTTTGTATTATTTTTGGAATTGAATTTCACCCCGTTAAATAATTTTGCTTTTCTTTTTTAATTAAAGTAAAATTATTCTCTTTATGTGGATATTTAATGGGGTAAACATAAAATCCTAATAAGTTGGGTGTAATGCAAAAAAACAGAGAGTCATTTGCATACATTAGTCGAAAAATATTATATTTGTCCAGTAATTTAATTAATAAACTGGACATCAAGATTTAATGAAAGATAAAGAAAATATAAATAATACAGCAGAATACGTGGCAAATAAAATAAAACGATTGCCCGAAGGATATGTATTTGCCTACAATGAATTTGTAAATGATGTAAACAAAGAAGAAGCTATTATAAAAGCTTTAAACCGAATGGTTTCATCTGGAAAAATAAAAATACACGCCCCGTTAGAAAGAGCGGTGATTTAAACATCGTCATTTATGAAGAAGATTAGAAAACTTATATATCCACCCCATAGCAATAGTGCTTTCTAACGGGGTAAAAAAGCCCATAGAATAATTTTATTTCCCCTCTCTTTCTACTAAAAATTAAACATCAGGTGCTTTGGCGGTTTAGTCCAACTAAATTTATATTTAACCTGAATCCGTGAAGGTATTCGTCATTGCGAGGCACGCCTGCGTGCCGAAACACAGGACAGCCTGTACTATGGCGTGCAGGCACGAAGCAATCTCTCCGACTTGTCTGACGAAGATTTATCG
>SDBV01006705.1_pt1 | contig 15873 bp, 26 predicted proteins | sample 2277081 | NCBI WGS metagenome assembly SDBV01 (sample SAMN10402039, study PRJNA504765) | marine sediment metagenome | isolation source: marine sediment core GS10_PC15, 223 cmbsf | place: Arctic Ocean: Southern Knipovich Ridge | collected 2010
TTTATTTATTGCGTTTTTTGCTTTTCTCGGTGGACTCTGGGAAGAGCTTGAAAAATGCGGAAAAGGAGCAGAGAATGATTGCAATACTAACTGAAAAAATTGCTGATGGGAATAAGTGGATAGATTTATATGAAACCATGGAGCAAGCAGTTGAGGAGCTTATTGAGGAGCATTCAATAGTGAACCCTGAGTTTTTGAGGGGTGAGCTGGACTCAGAGGTATTAACAGGTTTTGTATATCGTAGTAAATACTTACCTGACTTGGAGGCAGAGGATGACAATGCTTATGACAATGCTTTACACATTGAATCTATCATGCTAAAGGACCATTGTGCTATTCCGCATTATCCGTTACTTCGTGGAAGTTATGGGGGTGTTGTTACTGGGGTTGTGGTTGTTACTCCTTGTAATGTAAGGATGCAGGTAGAAATTGGACCTCAGATAGAGATCACCGGTATGTGTGATAAGTGTGAAGCTGTGGTTTATGAAGGAAAACTTTGTAAAACTTGTTGGGAAATTGAGGAGGAGGATTTATAATGATACTAATACTAACGATAATTGCTGGGTTCACTATTTGGTTGAACTGGTAGAAAGGAGTTGAAGATGATTTCAGTACTTAAGAGTACGTGTCTAATTAATGAGACTCATAGTACTATAACCAGAACTGCAAAACTATATTGGGATAAGGGGAGGGGGTTTCAGGCAGAGCTTTACCAGGAAGAATCAACGGATATTTCCAGTATTTGTATTAAGGTAAATAGAATGGGGCATATTGAAGAGAAGCTTGCTGAGAAAAAATTTAAAGCTCAATGTAGAAGGTGGGTAAAGGAGTACCAATGACCCTGAGATAAAAATAGTAAGAAGTATTTGCTTTTGAACATAGGATAGGATAGAAAAATTGAAAGGGATAGAAAAATTGAAAGGAACAGAGAAATTGAAAGGAACAGAGAAATGGGTAGATATGTAACAGACAAAGAAGAAGTTTTAGGTAGGAACTACACAGGCAAGTTGCTTAAGAGGCTTAACATCAGAACGCTTGATAAGGCTCTAAGAGTGCTTATGGTTAGGGGGGTTAATTCTGATAAAAAGCTCTTAGCCCTTATGCGAAGGACGGTTTTAGACACTGTGGGTCATGGTCCAATCTCTTGGGCGTATATCCTAAAGCTACAAGCACAATTAGGCAATTGGCTCACAGCGCATGGGGTAGCCCACCTGGAGCAAATACAACTCACAACAGTTGGAAGAAAACTCGCTATAGAGATTCTTGTGAAGGAGATGTACAACCTTTGTATGGATGACCACGACACTGTTCTCTATTTGATTAAGGAAGGTTTTACAGGTTATGATAAGGTTTCGGATGCTGAGCTTGTAGAAGAGCTAAGAGATCAAGAGCTATTAATTGTCTGGAATGTCGACGTCCATACGATTGAGCCAGACTCTATTTATATAAACTAAAAAACGCAATAAAGAACTTATCTTAAGGATAGAAAAATGAATGAAGAATCAAAAGGGATAGATTACAAGACTTTCTGCGTTAGGTATTTTGAGCCGCTTAACTCTTACTATCTTTGTCATGAGCTATTTACTTGCCTTACCAAAGATGGCAGTATAGGACGTGTATTCTACTACTCAAGTAAGGAAGAGGCTGAGGCTGCTCTAATTAAGTTTAAAGAAGAATCAAAAACGCAGTAACCAAAATAACAACTACCTTTTAAGGGGTAAAAAATGAACATTGGAATAATAGGAACAAGAAGCCGCGACCGAATAAGGGATTTTGTTAATGAGATTTAGCTATTGGGTATTGCTGGCTATAAGTTTGACTACTTTAGGGGTATCTGCCTATGTGTGGTATGTGTTAGTGAAAGGATGGTTATTATGAAAAAAGAGCAAACGTATAAAGACCCTTCGCTACACGTCTTCGGGATTGCTACTATTGATGGTTTTGTAGTATGTCTTGGGCTACGAGGAGCAAGAACACTTGAGAGCCTGCGACTTATCTACTGGAGACGCAACACTAAAGGATTATCACACGAGGCAGTATATAAGAATGCGCAAAAGAAAGTTGGAGAAGTTTCTGAGGATTATGGGTGTTTTGTTGAGGGGTACACCGGTCGTATATGTACATCCTTCTCTGAGAAGTTCAAGCCTCTTATGTGGGAAAGGATAGTTAAATTTGAAAGGGACGGACAGATGTACTACTTAAAAATAGATGGTAAGATGGAGGGTTTTACAACCATGCGTATTAGAGACCTTATGTTCAAAATCATAACCGCAGCAAAAGAGCACCTACGTGTTAGGGTTCTCTATCTTAAGAAAGGTAATGATCGCGTGGTAAGGCGTGACATTGCTGCCTACTCTTTTGAGGATGGCTATCTTAACGTAACAGATACCAGACATGGAAACAAGAAAATAAGGTCCTACATTGCCGAGAATATAAAGAGCGCAGTAACTCTCAAATCAAAGTTTAAACCAGAATGGCTTATAGAACTATGAAATTATTACTAACTCTATTATTGTTTTTGTTGGAAAACGCGATAAAGATTGGTGGGGTCTTTGTCGCTCTTGGCATGGTTACTACTGCTGTAATCACCATAAAAAAGATATGGATAGGGGATATAATCCCTCAGTCATGGAAGGAGCCTTAGCATGGAACGATCAACTATAGAAGAGATTTACACGGATGTAGAGGAGGTTATTTGTCCTGAGTGTGGATATGTGTTTGATTTAACAATCCAGGGGGATAGTAAACACGAAGAAAACAAGGGAAAAGTTAGGTGTCCTGATTGTTATAAAATAGTAATCCCTGGAAAACGGGATTAGTAGACATTGTTGTTCTCTGTTCAGCTCGTTGGGCTCAATAGGATGTTGAGTCTGGCGAGCCTTTTCTTTACGATCGTCTAAAAGATTATCTCTAATATTCCTACTTTGCACTCTCCAAACAATACTATAGCAAACTCCCGAAATATTGACCCAAAGATTATTCCTATCTTCTTGCGTTTTTATTTCGCTCAGCTGAGCTACTTCCATCTGCCGTTTTTCGGGAACGAAAGTTCAAAGTACCCGAGGGTCCTATAAGGGAAATTGGTGAGCTATTCTCTTCCTCTGAGGATTTTTGATTCGATAATTGTGTATCCAGAATAGATAGAATTATTGAGTATGGTTCTAATTACCAGCTTATTCTATATATACATTATACACAATGATCAGTAAAAAATACACTAAAAAACTTTCCTTAAAATATCTTTTTTATCCAGAATCTTCTGGTAGTTAGAAGCACTCGATTTAAAAGGGATAGATTAGGTTGTAAATCTTTCTTGTCCAGAATTACTTGAGCAATCAATCCCAAAAATAAAAAACTCTGAGGTTTGATCAGCTGGCTACAAAATCGTTTTTTAATATCAACATCCAGATGTTTTTTTCTGCGTTCTCGAGTTATTCTCAAGATCGTGAACCTAAGGGGAAAAACGACCAGAGTAAAAAGGCTCACGCCTGAACAGGACATTGTATATACACAACCTCTGATCATTTATCTATTATTTTCACTTTTTTCGAAAAATTCAGATTTTTTTGTTTACAAAGACAAGAAAAGTCGCTACAATAGACGCGTAACAAAAATCAAGATTTTGCTCTTTTAAAATTCCATAGAGTGGTCATTTGCGGATTGAAGGAGAATAAAAATGTCAGCAAAAAAAACATCCAAACAAAAGAAGACCAGAGTAAGAAAGACCGAAAAATCTGGTGCAAAAACATCCACAAAGACTGGGAAAAAAAGCTCATATCGTAAGGGATCCCTTGGGGACTCAATTCGAGAGCACTTTGACTCAGTCGGTGTGGACGAAGCCACGTACGACGATTGCTTCGCTCTTGCTTTGAAAATCATGCCACAGACCAAGTTTAATAAATCTCATTTCTCGTGGTATAAGAACGACTACAGGAAACGAGAGGAGGCGGCAGCAGCCAAGAAAAAAAGAAGTAAGAAGTAGAATTACCCGTGTTTTGTGTACCTAAATTTAATTATTAACCAGAGTATTTAATCTCCGCAATGACCACTCTATTTTTTTACTCCAGTATTCAGGACATTCTTTATTCACTATATACAGGACTTCTTAGTATCAATGCTCTCAGCAGCTGAGATTTGGAACGGAATTTTACCACGAGTGGCACCCTATCCAAACCAGCCATTCTTACCCAAAGAATTCTTTCCCCCCCAACACCAGTTAGATTAGGTAGATTAATTAGAAAGGACAGGAAACTGAGGAGGGAGAGGGGATAGAATACTTCCGCTACCTCCAAGAGAAAATTATGCGCTTTTTCCAAACTAATTGACCCGAAAGATTAGGCGGCCTTTACGATCGTAAGATCATTCTTTAGATCAGTAGATCATTCTTTAGATCAGTAGATCATTCTTTAGATCAGCGACTTATTGCGTTTGTTATCTTTTGCCCCTGAGATAGAACTGTAGATTGCAGTTGCTTTAGACCACATAGTAATGGGAGATTAAGATCGAGAGATCAAGACTCCCTAAGATAAGAGCAAGAGATCCTCATACTAATAAATGCTCAAGGTTAGATACTAAAGATCAGATACTAATAGGTGCTCACATACTAATAGATGCTCAAGGACACATACTAATAGATGCTCTAATAGATAAGTAACTTATTGCGTTAATCTATATAAAGAACGCTTGAACAATAATCAGTTGTCCAAACAAAACGCACCATAAGACCAGATACTAAAGATCGGATACTAAAGATCAGATACTAATAGATGCTCAGAGATAGCGGCAAAACGCATCATAAGATTATCCTGTCGCTTGAAAAATGAATCATAGATAGCGGAAAAGCAAATACACCCTAAAGATCAATCTCAAGGACAAAGGGATAGGGAGTTATTCGCCGAGGGGTTTAAGGAGATTAAGATACTTTTGTTGGGTGGAACGAATGTGGAACCTGCAGCGCATCAATTGGTAGGGGAGTTAGAAACCAAGATTGAGACCTAAAGATAGAGGCTCAAACGCTTAAACCTATAGGAAAAGAGCCTAATAGACGCTCTTTTTCTCAAGCTATTCTATAAAAAGGCGTTTATAAAACGTAATATTACGTAGTCTCTCCCTAGGAAATGGTTTTATTATATTAGGCTCTAGTTGATAGTTCTTTTTATCCTATAGATACACTACGTAATAAAGCGTTTTATAAATATAACAATGGGCCTGCTCCACCTCTTCTTTCTTTCACAACAGCAGCATACAAAAAATATCTTTCTATTTCTGAGAGAGTCTACGTAATAAAACGTTTTAAAAACTATGGAGATAAATGTACTCTTTTATTTTATTTTATGGTATACGAAGATACTATCCTTTGTTATAATGCACTTATTAAATGAAATAGCTTTAATTAAGGAGTATAAGATGAATGGTGGAATAGACCCCGAACCTTCTGGTATATGTAATTGGTGTGGTGATAGGTACGAGTTAGGTGGTTCGTATAGAGGTATAACTGCAAGAGATGGGTTTTGTGGTGAATGTGTAGGAGAAGGGTGTCGAAGGCTAGATCGTAGCATAAGAATAGAAAACCTAACTTGGTTTGGAAGGCTTTTTGTTAGGTTTATTTTTAAGGTATAGGAAAATGGTTATGGGAAAGACAGGTTGCTATGATACGGTAGTTTTTGAGTGTCCTAAATGTGGTGAAGATATTGTAGCGCAAAGTGAGAGTGGTAGTGGTACTTCGGCAAAATATTATATTGATGCTGTGCCTATCGATGTGGCGCAAGATATTAATAGACATGCTCCTTTCCAGTGTAAGAAGTGCCTTAATTCTTGTATGTTAGGGGGTATTCCATCACAAACTACTGTGAAAGTTAGTCTAGTTGTTTTAGAGTTGTAGAAGGAGATGTTTATGATAGATATGTTTTATTACTATTGGGATGCACTAATTGAGATTGGTCCAGCAGGTTGGTTTGTTCTTGTTGGTGCTGTTGTATTTATGGTGGTGTTATTTTGGATGAGGCAATAAAGAAAGGAGTAACAATGAGACGGTTAATAAACTTTGCTGGGATAGCTTCAGCAATATGGATATTTGGTTTTTATGTCCCACTTAAGGTAGGTTTTTGGATTCATACCGTGATACCACAAAACTGCCATGGTGATAATGGAGATTGTCATATTGTACTACGGTGGATGATAGGAATTTGTGTGTATTTCATTGTAGCTATTGGTTTATTAGTTTCTTGGTGGATAGTCTATAAGATATGGGAGCTTGCTGGTTATGTTTTGCCGGATAAGCCTAAGAATGAATACTTAAAGGAATAATACTATGGATAGTGCTACTGAAATAACTAGACTAGAGGCAACGATTGAAGATCAAAGTAGAGGGGTTGATGAACTGCATGACCAGCTTGATGAACTAATTTTAGCTAGTAGAAAATTAAGTGAGGAGAACCAGTCTTTCGGGAATGTTCTTGCTATAGTGCATGGAGACGGTGGGCACTACATAACAGAGCATGGGCACCGTAAGGCTTCTAAGGATGCAATTAAAATAATTAACACTATGAGAATGGAGCTTGAAGATAAGCCTAAGTTTGTAGAACCGACAGAGCCAGCACTGCTAGAGTATTATGGTAGGTTGGAGACCAAGATAGATAGGATAATTAGACTTTTGGCAGGATAGTGTGTGGGTAAGTTAAAGGAGAACGTGGATGAATGCAGAAGAGATAGCAGGCTTTACTGCGACAACAGAATAAATATTCACCTTAAAATTATTTTATGGTTTACGTGGCGAGCAGCCTATGATACAATGTCTTTATTAATGGCGCGTAGGGTTATTTGAAAAGTTAATAAATTTGGTCTTAAGAGTTGGTGGCGGAATTGAGACGCTGAGCTCTCACATTGTCAGTTGCAAAAACCCGAGTGGACGAATGACCTATGGGAGCAAGAAAAATCGGTTGTGTAGGTATCGAGGCCTATCCGGAAAAGGGCTTCATCTTCTATTACATTGCGTGTTTGGTTGAGTACGGCCCTTTTCCTTTATTGATTACTAAAGGGCACAGGGCTTCCCTGGTTGATTTCCTTGTTTTAGGTCAGCCTGAGACTGAAGTCAGGCGTGCTCTTTGAAAAGATTTCAATATATTATTTGCGAATAGATTTTGGGTGAGTTGTTTGTTATGATTTGATCGATGTCTTGTGCTCTTTACTAATTAATGAAAGGAGAGAATTATGACTAATGTTGAGAAGATGTTTAGATGGCTTTTTGCGGCTTTTATACTTTTTGTTCTTCTCTGTGTTTTTCTAGCAACACCAGCTGAAGGAGCAAACTCTACTTACAGAAACGGAGTGCTTGTGAGAGGGAGCATACATGGGAGTAGAGGAGGCGCGCATATACGCGGGTATAATAATAGATACGCGTATCGTAGGTATCGGCTGCGTAGAGACCATCTGTATAACAGAGGATATTGGCAGTATTGCGGATGGCGTGTACGAAGAGGGTGGTACAGCACGCCTATAAGACTGCAGAACCGAGGGATCAGGAGGTACAACAGGCTGCATGCAGGACGTGTGATAGTCTATGAAAAAGGGAGGCGACCCTATATTCGCTAGTCAATTGAGGCCTTTTTTGAAAGGATAGTTGGATGCCAGACCCGAAAAAAGCGACAGTGAAAATGAAAAAGGACAAAACTTGTAAGGCCTGTGTACGTTACAAAGGCGAAGGCAAGGATGCCGAAAATGTTGGTAGTTCTTTCTACCTGCAGAATCCAGCATTCGAATTGTTGGGGAAGCCCAATGAGATCAAAGTAACTATTGAACCTGGAAAATAGCCCTACAGGTTTGATGCGATAGGCAGGCTGACTGCTATGTAGCAGTCATCCTACTTGTCTTTTTGTTAGGGCAAGAAAGGAGTACATGTGGACTGGTTTAATAAGCTAATGAAAACTGTGGACCACAATCGTGGTGCATACCTTGGACCTCTAGTTGCTATACTAGTAGTGGTTTTTGTGCTGGTAGGATGCACAAGCACTACACCATCCTTAATGGTGGCTGGAGAGAAGGTGGAGCGAGCTGTTTTTAACAGTGAAATTGTCACCATCCAAGGCGAGATGGCAGCTGAACAAGCAGAGATACAAGCTGCCATGATTAGACACAATCTCAAATTAGAAAGTTTGCAAGAGAAAATCGAAATTGGGTACAATACCCTTGCTGAAGCGGATTTGAGAACCACCAAATTTATAGAGTTTACGGGTGCTCTTGCCACCCAAATTGCAACTGGTGGTATTAGTACTGCTGGCATCATCGGAAGCCTTATTACGTTAGGGTCCTTAGGATATGGTGCTGGAAAAGGGTATGACAACCGAAGGAAAGACAACAAGATTATGGAATTGAGAGCTGGTAAAGGTAGTGGAACAGCGACATAGATAATAGAACGGTTTTCATCACCCTCCTCCGAAGCCAGGTTCTGGGTTATTTGTTGAAGGGACCTGGCTCTTTAACTAAAAGCAATAACAAACAGAAAAGAAAGGGATGCAAATGTTACATGCAAGAAAAGATTACAATCGTAGAATACAGGATAGCGAAGGCGTTATCCCAGGAGATGAGCCGGTTCTCTTAATCAGGGGGCAGGATAAACATGCTCCGCAGGCTCTATTGCTGTATTCAAACCTCGTTGTCAATGGTCCAAGCCCTGATATGGTCCTGGTGGAGAACGTTAGGAAACATGCAGAAGCAATGCGGAAGTATCAGGCGGATAACGAATGTGCCAAAGAACCGGACATGAATCCAGCTGATGCGTTGTACCCTACCGACGGGGCAACACCTGAGTCGGAAGAGAAGGACAGTGAAGAAACTGCTGATGAAGAGGGCGGCCCAGGAATAGTCCTTGTTGATATAGACGAGGATGAGGAAGAAGAAGAAATCGACGTTTAAGTAGGGCTGGGGCCTTATGTGAGGTAGGCCGAAGTAGATTGGTTAGCTAGTCTCTTCGGTCTACAATTTATTAAAGGAGAGCTAGTATGAAATTGGTTGAGCCAAGTATCAAATTTTTATGGATGACAGAGAAACCACTACAAGCTATTGAGATAGCTGGACGTACTTGTTATAAGAGTGAAAAGAATGTTTCGAAAGGTAGTGCTAAACTTTTTGTGGAGAATCTGCTGCTTAGAAAACATCATGCAATGATAGAACACGCCTCAGCCTCCTATCGAGTTATTTGTGATAGAGGTGTGACACATGAAATTGTCAGACATCGACTATTTAGTTACGCTCAAGAAAGCACACGCTTCTGTAACTATAGTGGAGGAGTTACTTTTGTTGTTCCGCCATGGACTGGGTACTTAGATACAAAAGATGCATATAGCGCTACAGATGATGAGGCTAGAAAAAATATACATGGTCCAGAATGCCATTGGTTATTTAGTATGCAAGTGGCTGAGGAGGAATATCAGGCGTTACTTAAAGCAGGATGGACACCTCAGCAAGCACGAAGTGTTTTGCCAAACTCTTTAAAGACTGAGATAGTTATTACCGGAAACCTAAGAGAGTGGCGACATTTCTTTAGCTTGAGATGTACTCCTAAGAATATTCCTGAAGAGCGTAGGGTAGATGGTATATTCTATGGAGCAGGGGCACCACACCCGCAAATGCAAGAGGTGGCTAATATGGTTCTTAAGGATATTCGGGCAAGAGTTCCTGTGTTGTTTGAGGAGTTTTAATATTGTGTTTTGGGTACAGAGATTAAAGTATTTTCTTAAACATTGGAAACTTGGTATTCACTTGCTGTTTAGAACTAAGAGATTTGGTGTTAATAATAAGAGATGTTCTGATTTTGATTCTATATTTGGATATCCAACAAAAACGATTTGGAAACACATACTTACAATCAAGCCTATTATCAAGAATTACAAGCTCATGCGCTTTAGAGCTAAGGCTTGTTATTTTCTAGATGATGAAGAGTATAAGTTAGCATTTGGAAAGGAGCGGTAATATGGTTACAACAGGTAAAAAAACTTGTGAAATGTGTAAGAGATTATTTCCTACACACTTGTTAAAGTCATTAGTTAGTGAGGGTGTTTATCTTGTTAATGTTTGTCCATTATGCGGTCTTGCACATATCAGAAAAACACATGGAATACCAGATTGGGAGTTTCAACTTGAGCATAATGTATTGAGGTATGAAGAAGCACTTAAGGTAATAAAAAATGGAACAAAAAGTATTAAAAATAACACTGATACCGGTAAGACCACAGGATGAGTTTGATTATCTAGTAGACTCAGTGAAGGATTATCTTGGTAAGGATGTTATAAGAATCTTGGATGGTTACAGTGCCAAGTATGTACATGATGTACCTTGGAGAGTAAAGTTCTTGACAGACCCTAAGTTCTATTTGTATAGAGTTACAATTGGTGCTATAGGCAGGATTAAAACCTGTGATGATGCTATCAGACTAGGTATAACAAAAGCGATACCCGCGAAGTCTAATCAATTTACAAGCACCTCTCTTTACTATGTTTACCGTATAGCTAGACAAGCGAGGAGAATGTTTTTGTATCTTGAAAAGCTAGAAAAGGGTATGAATGCTACAATTAGTGGAAGGTCACCAAATACAAGAATGTTGGAGCTAATAGATGGATGAAGAACTTAATCAAGAAACTTACGGAACTGGAGATATGAAGGTAGATGGCGAAGGTAGTTAAGAAGACGCGCAAGCGAAAACGCAAGAAAAAAGTAGCCAAAGCTATGGTAACAAAACGCGATAGCAGCTGGCTAAAGGACTATGAGATAAAAGCAATTAGTGAGGGCGGTTATTTTGATAGTGAGGGGGTGCTTCACAATGAGGATGGCTGTCCAAGATGTACAGCAATGGTAGGTTCTACTGGTGTTCGTTGTAAGAATTTTGCTATCCCTGGGGAGCTGTCTTGTCATATCCATGGAGGAACATTAGCAAGAGTAAAATCAGGTAAGACAAGAATATACTCACCATTTATACAGAATAGTAAGCTAAAAAAGATTTATCAAAAATGTCTAGAAGATGATAATGTAGAGATGATTGGAATCCAGGAAGAGCTTGCTTTACTAAGAACGCTTCTTGCTAAGATTGTTAAAGACAATGCCAACTTTATAGATACGGCCGGTTTAAAGAATATTGCCTCTGTAATTGGTGAGATAAGGCAGTTAACAGATAGTTGTACTAAAGCGGAGATTAAGCTTGGACAACTAATTGATATAGGTAAGGTTACAATTATTGTTGGCCATTTGGCTAGGATTGTTTCTAAGTATGTAACTAATCAGGAAGATTTGAAGAAAATTGCCAAAGAATTCGATGACATCATTTGGCCCGCTCCTCTCGCAACAACTCCACAACCAGACGAAGAAAGGCCCGTTCGAAGACTACCAGGAGGAGCCAGCGGGATTCATTGATGAAGTACTAGGGATGGATTTGACTGATGGGCAAGAGGGAGTGGCTGATTTACTGGGTAAAAATGATGATGTATCTTGTAAGTCTGGTCATGGGGTAGGTAAGTCGGCCTTGGCAGCTGCACTAGCATTATGGTTTAAATATTCATACACACCATCTATTGTTCTAACGACCGCACCTACTGAGCGACAGGTTAAAGAAGTATTGTGGCGTGAGATAAGATATAGGAAAATGAAGTCTAAGGTACCGCTGCCAGGTAAGCCTCTGACTATGAAGTTGGATTTAGGGCCTATTGACTATATGCTTGGTTTTGCTACTAATGATGTTCAACAAATGCAGGGTTTTCATAATCCGAATGTTATGATCATTGTGGATGAGTCAAATGGTTATGACCCAGAATTATTTGCAGCACTATTAGGATTAGTTAGTGGGGGTATCCGAAAGGTGCTATTTCAGATTGGTAATCCTATTACGCCTCTTGGACCCTTCTTTGATTCGTTTACTGATGGGCATACAAAAACAGCAACACTATCTTGTTTAGACCATCCTAATGTAATTTCTGGGGAAGATCTTATTCCTGGAGCAGTCACCTTGAAATGGGTTGAAAAAATGAGGAAGCTTTGGGGAGAGGACTCTGCATTTTGGCAGTCTCGTGTTTTAGGTCAATTTCCGAGAATTGCTGCTGATATTGTTGTTAGTCTTGTCTGGTTTGAGCTTGCTGAAGAGATGAAAGAAAAATCTTGCCATCGAGAAGGACCAATATATATGGGAGTAGATGTACCAGAGTATGGAGATGATAAAGCAGTGTGGTTCATAGGAAGAAGAAAAAAACGTATTTCAGTGGTTACCAGGAGCAACGTAGAGCCTACTGCCGTAATTGGTTTAACCAAACAGTTAATAAAGAAGTATTCAATAAAAGACGAAAACGTTACAATCGATGGTATAGGTGCCGGTGCTGTAGTTTACTCAGTGCTTAAGGAAGAATACAAGAAGATAAGGAGGTTTGTTGCAAGCGAGACGGCAGTAAATGATAAAGAGTTTGAGAATAAAGGAACTGAAGCATGGTGGAATGTAAGAAATATGCTAAATCCAGCAAGCGACCAATACGAAGAGTATTGTATGGGAGGCAAACGTGAGAAGCTTAAATCAGACCTTTGTTCGAGAAAATATGAACCATCTTCGCATGGAAGAATAATGTTAGAACCAAAAAAGAAATTTAGAACGCGTATGAAAAGAAGCCCAGATGAGGGAGACTCGATGACTCTTTGTTATTATCCTTTAATTTGTAGGTATTCTTATGGCTTAATAACCCTTCCAGATATTATAGGAGCAAACTAATGAAATTTAGAACAAAAAGTACAAGACAATCAGAAGCAGTGATTAAAGCGGTCACTAAACAAAATGATTTATTGAGTACTACTGTTGGAGTTCTTGCGACACAACTCGAAGATCTTCAGGAGTATGATGTTGGTGGTAGGAATAGGGAAAATCCATATAGTACAAAAGGATCACAAGTTTCAGAGCTACGAAACAAGTATAGAGGAATTGGGACTTTAGGTGCACCTATTTTACAGAGGCTTGTGAATCTTAGGGTTGCTTTCTCTGTGCCGAATAGACTGTTTCTAGCGCCAGATATGGCTGTTAAGAAGAAACAAGGAATATCAGATCGGCAAGTTGAAGATACTAAAAACTTCTTGACTGAGTTTATGGAGCTTAATGGTCTTGATGCTGAGGTACCGAGAGAGCTTTGTAAGGAGTCTGAGTTGCAAGGACAGGTGGCTCTTGGTTTAGTCTGGGACCATGTTAAAAAAAATGTAGTTCTGAAGTATTTTCCTTGGAATCAGTCTAATTATACTATCAAGCAACTTACAAAATATGCTTTTAAAGGTGAGAAGACTTTTGTAGCAGCTCTTGATGGAAAGCGAATATCTTTTAGTGATGATAAGTTTGTTTATCTTGGTTTTAATGATGAACTTAGTGCAGAAACTATTCAAGGTTACCCAACTTGTGGCCCTATTCTAAAAACTATCGAGAACCTCTATAAGGACCTTTTGGACTGGAGAAAACTTAACCATCTATTTGCTCATCCAACACCGCACTTCAAATGTGAAACCAAAGATGAGGCTATTGCAATAAATGAAATGATACAGAAAACTGGTTGGAAGATTGGTACAGCTATTGCTACTAATGGAGACTTCCAACTTAAGGGTCCTTCTGGTGCAGAGGCTAACTTACTAATGCTTGCAATAACTACCGCAGCAAAAATCATCAGTGCACATACAGGAATTGGAATACACTTTCTAGGTTTTGCTAATGTGATGAGTAATAGAGCTACTGCTGATAGTATGGGTGAGCCAACAGAAGTTGTCCTCCACTCAGAGATAACTAGTTGGACAAGCTTTTATAAAGAATTGTTCAGAAAAGCTATAACAATGAGAAATGCGCACTTACAGGGACAGCTACCCATTAATGTAGTATTGCCAAGGCTTGTGCCGCTAACTGATAGGCAGTGGCGTGTTATTAAGGATATTTATTTGCCGCTCTTTGAGAAGGGCGCTATTAGTCATATTACTCTTCTGAATAAAATTCCTGATCTTAATGCTGATGAAGAAATGGAAAAAATTAAGGAGGCTGAATTAAGGGGTAAAGAGAACAATAATAGTAGTGAAGAGGAAAACAGCGAAGAAAACACTAATGGTGATGATGATGCTGCTGCTGAGGAGGAGGAATAAATTTTTGTAATACTTGACAAAATATAGTATATTAATTTTAATTTTTTGTTAAAATGCAGTATATGAAGAATAAAGTAATACAAGTTTGCGGTGGAATAACGCTAATGAGCGAGAATGAGGTTTTGTCGCTTGTCCCTGAAGGTATGCTTGCTGAAATTAAAAAGCAAGACACCTCTCCGATGTTTGTGTTAATGACAGTAGGTTATGAAGGAGAAAGCAAGGGCAAGCTGTTTAAATCATTAGTCTCTGGAGAGAAGCTTGGTAGGTGGTTCAAGCAATTATGGCCACTCAAAGCTGTTAAGACACTTGTAGCTTTAATGAAGGACGAGGACCACATCCCACTGTACGAAACACACGAGCCTGGTAAAAGTGGTAGGTTAATTGTTGGAAATATTATTTCTTCCACCAAAAGAGTTTTTGACAATGTTACGCATGCATTAGGTGTAGCGTATATCACAAACTTCAATACCAAGAAGAAGATTAAGGCTGGTGAGCTTAATGCCTGTAGTCTTGAAGCTGAATGCTTGTTCGAAGCTAATGAAAGTACTTTAAGGTATATCGTCCGAGAGGTTAAACGATTGGTCGGTGTAGCATTGTGTAATGCTAATACAACCCCCACCGGCTTTGATAATTCTAATATCCTCGCGGTTGTAAATGCTATGGCTGAGGAGGATGCGGCAGAAGTGAAAGGGATCCTGATGGCTGAAAGTGAAATTACTAAAGAGGATGTGAGGAAGTTTGTTGAGAAGAATAGTCTCGTCCCAACTGACCTGTTCAGTGTAAAGACTATTCTTGAATTGAAGCCGGTAAATGACGCTCTTGAGAATGAAATCAAGAACGCAGTGACGGAGAAGGAAAAGGAGATAAAGGAGGTTCAGGATAAGCTACAGCCTTTCTTGGACAAAGAAGCTAATAGTGAAGTTTCAGATCTAATCAAGAAGTCTGAACTTCTGAAAGACACTGACAAAGCGACAGTCAAATATCTTGTTGATACTATGGCAGTGGATGTTGCTGGTAAAGAGGACAAGCAGAAGGCTGTTGACGCTGCTGTTACTAAGCAATTAGCTCTGATGAAGACTTCCGGTGTTACGATCAGGACTCCTGATACTAGGGGTGATGGTGATGATACTCCAGCGAATGAGGAATCAGATGATACTGACAAAATGGAGGATAGTGTTGACGGCCAAAAGGTTGGTAAGGAGTTTACGGAAGCAGTATCAAACCCACTTATCCCTGGCCACAAAGAAGCAAAAGCTGCAGCAGCTAAGTAATTGAGATTATTAACCTATTTCCGTAGGTTATTTGTAATATATGTGATAAGTGAAGAATAATCTTTTTTTGGAGAATGATTATGCAAGCTATATTCAATGCAAGTACTGAGAGAGGTCGCCAGTGTAATTACTCACCTACTACAAGTGAGGCACTTACAGCTGGTCAGATTAAACTACTTGGTCCAAACCTTCTAAGTATTGTGATGGAGAGAGCAAAAGGTGCCACGCTCCGTGCTGCCGAAATTGCCGCAGGTAATATTCCCTCGCCGTCACTTGCTGCCTGTTTGTTTGAGATGGAGGATGTTACCATGCCGAAACTGGCTGGTGTTGATGCTATCGCAGTTGGTACGAAGGTGTGGTACGATGTAGATGATGACGCTCTTGTATCTGCTCTTACGCAGGTAGATGCCAGTGGAGCTTGCTACGCTTGTGGCGAGACCATTGAGCTGTCTAATGATGTTGCAGACACTG
>SDBV01006706.1_pt1 | contig 15870 bp, 12 predicted proteins | sample 2277081 | NCBI WGS metagenome assembly SDBV01 (sample SAMN10402039, study PRJNA504765) | marine sediment metagenome | isolation source: marine sediment core GS10_PC15, 223 cmbsf | place: Arctic Ocean: Southern Knipovich Ridge | collected 2010
GCGTTTTTCGTGGAATCTATGGCCCACTGGCGTTTCCTCTCGGCGTCGCCCGCGCACGAGGCGGGGGCGAAGGCGTCCGTTCTGGCGTCGTCGTTGGGATCGCAGACTAGCTGACCCCCCAGGTGATTGCTGATACACCACATCTCGAGTCCGTTTTTTTCGAGTGTGGCTTTCTGTTTCTTGCAGTAATCCGCGTCCTGCGAGGCCTTGTCCAATTCCATGTGATCGCCCCAGCAGGCCAGCTCCAGGCCGTCGTAACCCCACGAGGCCGCCTTTTCGGCCAGGGTCGCCAGGGGCAGGTCTGCGAACTGGCCCGTGAATAGTGTTACCGGTCTTGCCATTGTGCTTCTCCTTGTGCTTGCACTGGATTGCGGGCTTGCCTCCCTGACAGTCCCAACTCGGGTTCTGTTCTCCCGCGTTATCGTGAAATCATAAGGAGAATATGCGATCCGGGTCAAGCGAGCGCTTTTGCTAAAAAAGAAAACCCCCTGTGGTTGTTTATTCGACAACCTCCAGTTGCCCTCCGCGTCCTGCCAGATGTGATGGTCCACCACCTCCTGGCCGCCGCGAAACTCTCCGGGCTTGAGCGGCCCCTGGACCTCCGGGTCCAGGGGCGTCGGGTTGGGCCCTATGAGCCAGTCGCCTTCGATGACGGGCTTTAGCTTTTTCTTGCCCATTGCATTTTCCTCTTGATGTTTTTGCGTAGCTACTTCCGAGCTTAGCTTGACTAAATTGTATACAGTACACAGTAGGCCTTGTCAAGGCTGGATAGTGTCCCACCCGCTTGACTTAAGTTTGCCGGCATGTTGTATTTTCCTACCTTTTTTTTAATGAGAAACTACCCATGAAGCAGCCGGAAAGAAAACCCCAACCTGTCAAGATGAGCCTGTTGGAAAAAAACCTGTTTGGTGTACCCTTAGGGCAGAGCTACACGCTGCTGCCCGGTCTCGTGACGGCCGGCCTGCTGGCCTGGCTGAGCATCTGGTTGAGCGGATTCATCGGCACCAGCGTGATGGGCTTTCAGAAGAGCCCCATCTCTTCCGTCATGATGGCCCTGCTGCTGGGAATCATCATCAGCAACATCGTGCCCCTGCCCGCGTTCCTCAAGCCGGGACTGACCTTTGCCGTAAAAAAAGTACTGCGCCTGGGCATTATCCTGCTGGGTATTCGCCTGAGCATCATGGAGGTGTTCCGGTTAGGAGTTATCGGCATTCCCATCGTGCTGCTCTGCATCACGGGAGCCCTGTTGATCACGACCTTTATCAGCCGCCGGCTAAAACTGCCGGAGCGCCTCGGCACGCTCATAGCCGTGGGTACCTCGATCTGCGGGGTGTCGGCCATCGTGGCTACTGCGCCTACGATCGACGCCAAAGAAGAAGAGGTGACCTACGCCGTAGCGGTGATCACGGTGTTCGGCCTGCTAGCCACCCTCGTGTATCCGTACCTGGCCCATTTTATCTTTGCAGGCGATGCGGCCAAGGTGGGCTTGTTCCTTGGCACGTCGGTGCACGACACCTCGCAGGTAACGGGTTCGGCATTGGTGTACTCGGACGTCTTCTCTCAACCCGATGCTCTCGACGTGGCTATGGTTACCAAGCTCGTGCGCAACGTGTTCATGGTCGCCGTTATCCCCCTCATGGCCTTTGTCTACGCCCGCAAGGCCGCCGAAGAAAAGGGCGCCGGCGCCCGGTCCGGAAAAAAAATCAGCCTGCGCAAAATGCTCCCGTTTTTCGTTCTCGGGTTCTTGCTGCTCGCGCTGCTGCGCTCGATCGGAGACATCAATGTCGGCGCCGGCGCCAGGGCCTTCGGCCTGTTCGACCAGGCGGCCTGGAAGGGCCTCTACGGCACGCTCAAAGGCTGGGCCGTCAACCTTCTGGTCGTCGCCCTGGCGGGAGTCGGCCTGAGCACGCGCTTCAGCACGCTCAAGTGCCTGGGCCCCAAGCCGTTTTTTGTCGGTTTGGCGGCGGCTCTCCTGGTGGGAGGCGTGAGTTTCCTCGCCATCTCGCTGTTGGGCCGGTTCATACAGATCTAGAGCTCGCGGAGATTATTTTCCGCGAGATACCCGGAATCGCGCACCCTCTGTGATGCCGCCCAGGGCCTGTTCGAGTCAAGACGGGAAGGCCAAAAGACAGATCACATCGGCTGCGTCGGGGGTGGCGCCGGCGTCGCGTCGTGCGCAATAAGCACGAGATTGCGTGCTTCCAGCAATTCCCGCCCCAGGCGCACCGAGATTCGGCGAGCGGACGATACAGACTCCAACTGGGTCCGAGTGACAAAAAACATGCGCTTTGGCGGATTCAGCTCGCGCCCTACCGGCACCGCGAGATGGCCGAGGCTCTCCAAGCGCTCCGCATCACGATCATCAACGACCCAGGCCTCGGCCGCATCTACCAGCGTCCGGCGCAAGCGATACCAGACGCCTCGGCTGTGGTTTCTCTGGCGGTACTCCCAAGAACGGATCACCGCCCGCTCGCGCAAGCCCTGGACGCGCTGGTGGAGAACGTCCATCAATCGCATGGCTCGGCTCGCTCTAATCGCGCCATAAGCCCGGCGATAAGCCCGCGATGCGGAGTCGGGTCCGGCATATGCGCCCTCGGCGCCAAAAGCGATAACATGCTCAGCCCGGATCGCACCGCGTATTGCTCTTCGGCCGAGAGTTTGCGGTACTGAAACACCAACTCCTCCCTGTCGGACTCGGCGCATAGAAGCAGAAGACCAAGCGCGACAAGCAGGTCTCTGTCACCTTTCTCCCCGCTTCGGTCTGTCAGGAGCTTCTCGAGCAGAAGACCCGCCGGCCTCGGCACAGGTACGACAAGACCTTCCATTGTGACTGGCTCCCCGGGACTGAGGAGCGACAGATAGCGGAACACCAAAAGGGGAAGCTCCTTGTCTTCGAGCACGTAGGTTTTTCCGGGATGTTCTCCGTGAGTATCCATGCCGATGAAGTTGACTTCGATGAGACTATCACTCACCGGCAACCAGACAGATGGCTCCTCTTCGGAGGGAACCAGCCCGTGTATCTGGGACAGTCTGCGCAGGAGTCTGGCCCTGAAATTCATGGACACTACCCCTGGGAGCATTATATCCGCCTGGGCGGGGGGGCCACAACCAGTCAGTGGCAGAAGCGACGCTACCTCTACGAGTGGGTCAACGGGATGAGGCTCAACGACAGGGACGATAGTCCTGCCGGTGGGATGGAAATATGGAAAACTTGTGGATTATTTAACTTGACTTAGATAAAATAATCTGTCTGGATTGATGCATAGCAGGGCCCATATTTGCGATACTCAACACTGACTATGATTGAAAGGAGCAAAGCATGAATATCGTAATGATTGTATCAGATACCTTTAGAAAAGATCACCTCGGGTGCTATGGCAATGCAAACATCCATACTCCTAATTTGGATTACCTGGCCGATCGCTCACGCCTGCTATTGTGGCGAAATAACCATGGTCGACCGATGGGTGGGCCGGTTGCTCGAGAGGATCGAATCATTGGGAATATGGGATGACACAGCCATTATTTTCACTTCCGATCACGGCTACTATTTTGGTGAGCATGGATTATTTGGCAAGACCGTAACCGACTTCAGGCGCCAGGAATGGTATCGCTCTCCGCTCTACCAGGAAATAACACGCGTGCCATTACTCATCTACGTGCCCGGAATCAAACCTCGGCGCACAGAAGCACTGGTAAGCCTTCCCGATTTGATGCCGACTGTTCTCGAACTGGGCGGTCTAGAGGTGACTGACGATAATATTCAGGGAAAATCTTTGGTTCCAATACTGAATGGAGAAGATGAGGCAGGCCGTGATCATGTTATCACATCCTTCTGGATGCAAAACGTCGGTGCAGAAACCAGGATAGTTGATGATGTTAATCGCCAAGTGCGTGAGCTGATGCCAAGCACTGTCACCACAAAAGAATGGAGTCTGCTCTACTCCACAAAAGGTGAGGCCATAGAGTTGTACAATCTGAAAGAAGATCCTCAGGAGAAGAAGAATGTGGCTGCTATACCGGAAAACCGGACTGTAGTTGAAGCACTGCATGGCAATTTAGTGCAACTGCTGGAACAGTGCGGGACGGATGAGGAGTTTCTTGCCCCTAGAAGAGAATTAGAATGAGCACTTTGACAAGATTACTCGGGCCGGAGAGGACGCCTGCGGCAAGGGATAAGCCGGCATGAACGAAGCTGCAGCCGGTGGGCGACACGAGGTGCGGGTCCAACGCGATGTTTCCGTTCCCACGCGATCGAACGGTCCACGAGCGCGCTCAAGGGCGTGACCAGGCCCACGGAGAGTTTCGTGCCTCCGAGATCCACGCCGCAGATTAGCTTGCCCTTGGGCCCGCCCAGAGGGAGTGCTCGGTATGGGCGACTATGTCGTCCCGTGTATCCGAAAAAAGCACCGTAAAGAAGGCGGAGTAGCCGGCCACCCGCACCTGTCAACGGATAGAGTCCGACAGGTTCCTAGCCTTTCAAACCGCTCAGCGCGATACCCTGCACGATGAATTTTTGAGCAAAGAGAAACACGATCAGAACTGGCAGGATCGACACCAGGGCCGCTGCCATAACGACATTCCAGTCGGTTTCGAAGAAATATTCGGTCACCATCTGACTCAGCCCTATGGGCAGCGTGTACTTCTCGTTTGAATTCAGCACGATCAGAGGCCAGAGGAAATTGTTCCAACTGGCCAGGAAAGTCAGAATCGTCAGCGTGCTCAGAGCCGGGGCGCCCAGGGGCAGACACACTTGCCAGTAAATGCGCACGGGCGAGCAGCCGTCTATCTCCGCCGCTTCATCCAGGTCCATGGGAATCGTTAGAAAATACTGCCTGAGGAGGAACGTCCCAAAGGGGGCGAATAGCGCCGGCACTATGAGGGCCAGGTAGTTGTCGAGCCAACCGAGAGTTTTTACGATGACGAACATGGGGATGAGCTTCATGTGGAAGGGAATCATCATCGTAGCCAAAAAGAGAAAGAACAGCGGGTCGCGTCCCTTGAACTCGATGCGGCTGAAGGAGTAGGCCGCCATCGAGGCCACCAGAAGGTGTAGAACCGTCACACACACGGCCACCAGGAGGGAGTTGGCGATATACCTGAAGAAGGGGTACATGGAGAAGAGCTGGGTGTAGTTCGAGAATACGATCGTACGGGGGACCCAGCGAATCGGAAACTCGTACACTTCGTCATTGGGCTTGAGCGAGGTGGAGATCATGAACAAGAAGGGCATCAGTATGACGACCGCCAGGATCGACAGCAACAAGAAGATGACCGTCCCCGCGATGCGCTCGTTAAGGTTCTTCGTGACTGTCTGCACAGGCGCTGCTCCTGTTACCCGCGCTCGCGTCTATTTGCCATAGACGCGCCTTCCCACGAGCTTCCACTGAAGCATGGTAAAGACGAAGATGATAGCGAACAGGATCCAGGCGATAGCCGACGAGTAGCCCATACGGAAAAAGCGAAAACCGTTGATGTATAGATGCCACATCGCGACACTGGTGCTGTTGGCCGGGCCTCCTTGGGTCAGGATGTATACCTGGCCGAAGACCTGGAAAGAAAAGATCGTCGACGTTATGGCGACGAATATGGTCGTCGGCGAGAGAAGGGGCAAGGTGATATACCGGATCCGCTGCCAGGCGTTGGCGCCGTCGAGCATGGCGGATTCGTAATACATGTCCGGTATAGCCTGGAGCCCGGCCAGGAAGAGAACGGTGCGATACCCCGTGGTTCGCCATATCGACATCAGGATGATCGACGGCATGGCCCAGGCCGCGTCGTTGATCCACGGGGCCGAGGGCAGACCCAACAGCTTCAGGAAGTAGTTGGCCATGCCGAAGTCTTCGTTGTAGATCCATTTCCACGTCGTGGCTACCGCCACCAGCGATATGACGAAAGGCACGAAGTAGACGGAACGGAAAAAGGTGATTCCCCTCTGCTTGCGGTTCAGCAACAGCGCGATAGCCATGGAGGAAACAATGCCGATTACGACGTTTGTGATCGCAAAGTAGAAAGTGTTGAACAGTGACTGTCTGAAGAGCGCATCGTCGGTGAGGATGGAGATGTAATTCTTGAAGCCCACGAAGCGGCCGGGGCTGAGCAGGTTCGTCTTGAAGAAGCTGAGCCCGAACGAGAAAAGCACGGCTCCCAGCGTAAAGATGATCAGGCCTACCAGGCTCGGAGTCAACAGAGCCCAGGCGTATAGCACCTTTTTCGTGCGGTAGTTGATGCCCATGATGCCAGGCGTTTCGTTTCCCTTGCCGCCGGGCGCCCCTCCGTCACACTCCTGACGGAAAGGCGCCTCGGGTTGATTAGCTGATTATCCTTGTTCTTTGAGGACCTTGTTGAGCTGGTTGTTCATATCCGTTACGGACTGGTCCACAGTTTTTTTGCCGCTGAGCAAAAGATCTATTTCCGGTCGTATGACCTGGTTTATCTGCTGGAAGAGCCGGTTCGTCATGGGGGTCTGGTAGTTCTCCGCGATCTCAGTGAAGAACTTGTAGATCGGATCTTCGATCAACGGCTTGGAGGATTTGCGGCTCGGCGGGCTCATGCCGTTGTTGGCGAGCAAAGCTTGCATTTCGGTGCTGGTCATGAACTTGACGAATGTCCAGGCCGCTTCGACGTGCTTCGTGTCTTTGGAAATGCAGAGGGGTAGTGTCCCCCCGGGAGACGTACGCTTTACGCTGCCCTTGGGAAGATCGTAGGCGCCCCACTTGAAGGTTACGTTCTTTCTAAGCGTCGCAACGGTGGGAAAGGGCGAGCTGCGCATGGCCTGCTTGCCGGCGAAGAAGAGCGGAGCGCCACTGTCTTCCGCGGCTGGGTTGGGAGCCACCTTGTACTTGTTCACCAGGTCTACCACGAACTGGAAGGCCGTTCTGGCGGGTTGATCGTCCAGAACGAAGGCCGTGTAATCGTCATTGTAGAATTGGCCGCCTTCACCGAAGATCAGACCGGCCCAGAATTGCCAGCCGTTTACGCCGGCGTATCCGAACTGATCGGACTTGCCGTCACCGTCCGTGTCTTTGGTCAGCTTCTGAGCCGCTTCCACGAATTGATCGTAATAGGTCCATGATTTGTCCGGCCGCGCCAGTCCTGCATCGTCGAAGAGCTCTTCGTTGATGAAAAGCGGGTTACCGCCCACGAGCCAGGGCAGCCCGTACTGTACGCCGTCGTAGTTGCCGTGGGCCCTGCCGCCGGCATGAAAATCGTCCATATCGACTTCCGCAGCGTCTTTTTTGATCATCTCGGCCAGGCTGTAGAGCTGGCCGGATTTGGCGTAGTCGACGAAGAAGGCCCAGCTCACCGTGAAGGTGTCCTGCGCCGTGCCGCCCACCATGCGGGTCAGCAGCTTGTCGTGGTAGCCTCCCCAGGGCACTTCTTCGTGGTCAACTTTGATGTTGGGATACTTCGCTTCGAATGCGTCTATCATCTTGCGATAAACTTCTTGCTGGGCCGTGTTGCCCCACATGGTCCATTCGATGGTTGCCTCTTCCGCTTCAGCCGCGGCTTTTTCGCCTTGTCCGCCGGCGAAAATCGAAGCCGGCAGGCCTATGGCCAGCAACAGCGAAAGGGCTATAAGGAGCAGATTGCGCTTGTGCATATCGATGCCTCCATTTTTCGAGTTGATTCAACATGATCCCGAGCCGGCGGTTTGTCAAGCCGTTTAAGGGGGTTCGGCGGCGCAGAATCTCATTGGGAGCCACCGACAGGGTTGACCCAGATGGGCGAGCTCCAGGCCTTCTCGCCGTCCGCCTGCCGAACGCGCAGGCAGTACCAGGTGCGCCGCGTGACCGGTTCAGGGTCTTTCCAACTCAGGGCGGCGTCCAGCGCCCCCGGCTTCCGGCTGTGCACCGTCTTTCCGTCGCGCACGATGTCGACTCTCTCTAGAGTGTCGCAGCCGTGCACCTCGGCCTCGATAGCCGGCTGCCCTCCACTGTTCACCTGGCTTCCCATGGCGGCACCGTTTACGAAAAAATCCAGCAGGATTCGGGCGCCGGAAGTGGCGTACGTGCTGCGAGACCGCAGAGCGGCGACGAGAGTCTTGCGCGACAGGTTCTGCATGACGGCGGCCGTGATGCCGCACTTGTAGTTCAGGCCCTTGGCGAACGTGTGGGGGGTGCTGCCCTGGCCCTGTCGGTCTTCGACGGAAAAGCCGAGGTGGCCTTCGTGGTTGTCGCCCCCGCCCGTAAAACCGATGGTCGCCCCCTTGTTGAGTATCTCGAAGGCCAGGCTCTCGTAGTCGCCCCACATGGAGTAGATCTCCATGAAACGCTGCACGGCCGGGTCGTGGCCGTCGTAAAAGTCGCGCGTGTGATGCACGTGGGGTCCGGCCACGACATGCTCCCGCCCCCGAAAGTGGTTGTATACGGTTTCGAGCTGACTCGTGAGCGGGTACATGCCGCGGAAGAGCTCATGCCGGTCGCCGTGGGTATAGATGTTGCGGTGTCCCTGGGCGCCGGCCCACTCGTAGCCGATCAGGGTGACGAAGGACCCGTCTCGATTGAAGACGTTGATCACGTCCTGCATCCAGAGCCACTGGTTGTTGGAGAAGTAGCAGGCGTGATCGGCCCCGGCGGCGAAGTCGAAGGCCGCCCTGTCCCTGGCCAGGCGGAACATCTCGGTAAAGTCCCCCGAACCGTCGCTCATCTCGCTGTGCCCGTGGATTTCGCCCCAGTAGATGCGTTGCGTGCCGTTGTCTGCCGCAACTACGGACAACGGGTTGCTCGACGCCAGGGTCGTGCCGGTCGATCGATCGATCGCCCTGCAGCGATAGAGGCCTGGCTCGAGTGCCGGCAGGCCTGCCTCGAAACAGCTGCGCGATGTCGTGCGTATCGCTAATTCGCGTTCCCGATGCTGTGGGTCGCCGCTTTCCAGCACGAGTCTCACCCTGGGCCCCAGCCACGCGGCGGCGGGGGCGTTGCGGTACTCGTCGGTTACGACACCCCTGAGGCAAAGCTGCTCGCCTGCGTACCGACGGCCTGGCAGGAAGAGATGCAGACGGGCAGCGGGCCCGGGTACGAACTCGATCCTGTGCGCGCGTTCTTCGAGGGGCGCCACGAAGAGCATTCTCTGGTCCACGGCTACGGCTACGGAAAGCGGCGGCAGGCGTGAGTACCAGTACGTTCTTTCGGCCCGGCCGAAGACTTCGGGGTGGATGTGGGTGAAATCGGAACGATAGGAAAGGCGGACCACACCTTCCGGCCCGATGCCGTCAGGTAAGCGGTAGACAACATCGGTCTTTTCATGGGATTCGACCGAAGTGTCGATGCGGTAGAGCTCTAGAGGCGCCTCGCTCTCGAGTATGTCTACCCAGCCGTCCTCGTGCCGGTTATCCGTTTGGGGCTCGGCGAACGCTTTTGGCACGCAGAGCCTGAAGAAGGCGCCCGGCGGCAAACCACGGCTGCCCGCTTCATATCGCAGCCTAAACGTACGGGGCCGACCGACTACCATCGTAGAGGGGCTTATCGAGGAAACGCCGGCGTGCTCACGGGCCAGGCCCCACAGCCGGCATTGCACGTCTTGCACGCTGCCGCTCAGGTTTTTATCGATTTGCGCGGTTATAGCGCAGCACGAGCCGCTCGCCGCGGACGATGGCATGTTGGCAAAGGCGATGTGCCCGAATCCCCTGGGACCGATGGTGTCGGCCAGGTCTTCGATCACGCCGAAATCCAGCCACTCGCCTTCGATCATCTCCCGCACCGGGCGGTAGAGCTTTTCGTTGATCTTGATTTCCGGGCTCTGTGCCTCGCTTAGAAGCCACAGCCTGTAAGGCCGGCCCGGCGCGGCGGGAAAATACAGGACCATGTCGAGGGTAGCGCTGCCCGGGTACGAGGCGGCCTCGCTGAGCGGAAACAGGCGGTCCTGCCTGGGTGGGATGAGCGGTGCGGACCGAGCTTTAGCATTTTTGGCCATGCGTCCTTATTGGCGTGCTTTTATGCTGCTGTCAAGCCGCCAGGCCGGCGACAAAATAAGCCGCTCCGGTGAACATCGGCAAACCCCGCCCGTTGACGTCAAGCATGGCTATATTACCTCGCGTAAGCCGAAATCCATACTCTGCCTGCCCCTGGCCCATCAGGGGAAACTGGTCGGTATCCTGTACCTGGAGAACAATCTGACGACCGCGGCTTTTACGCAGGATCGTCTGGAGGTGCTCGAGCTTTTGGCCTCTCAAATTGCCATTTCCATCGAGAACGTCAGGAATTACCTGAAGATCGAATATCTGAACAGAAATCTCGAAGGCCGGGTGGAGGAACGTACCCGGCAGTTGGATCTGAAAAACAAACAGATAATGGACAGCATCAACTATGCCAGGACGATCCAGCTGTCAATATTGCCGCGCGAGCAGAAGATCAGCCAGGTGTGCCGGGATCATTTCGTGATCTGGAAACCAAGGGACATCGCAGGCGGAGATTTCTACTGCTTCGAGATATTTGACGATAGTTACCTTTTGGGGATAATAGACTACACCGGACATGGCGTGCCGGGAGCGTTCATGACGATGACCGCCCACTCCGTGCTCAACCGCGTGATCGGCGATATCTGCCATGACGATCCCGCCAGAATCTTAGGAGAGATGAACGTCATCATGCGGGCCACACTGGATCGTGGCACGGCCCGCAGCCTGTCGGATGACGGGCTGGATATCGGCCTGTGTTATGTGAAGCCCATGGAACGGACCCTGGTTTTTCCGGCGCCAGGATATCGCTGTATCGGTGCAAGGACGGGGACATTACCGAGGTCAAGGCCAGCCGGCAGAGCATCGGTTACAGGGAATTGGAGCGCGAGCAGCGGTTTGTCAATCAAGACATTGGTATCGAAGGCGACAGCAGCTTTTACCTCATCTCCGACGGCTATTTTCACCAGGGCGGCGGGGAGAGAGCATTCTCTTTCGGTCGCAAGAGACTCGACCGGGTTCTTCTGAAGTACTACCGGAAACCAATGGCGGAACAGGGGAAGATCCTCGAGAATGTATTGGCGGCGTACCAGGGCAACGAGTTCTAGAGGGATGATATTACGGTTTTTGGGTTTAGCGTTTGTTAGAAGGAGGCGGTGGTGGTTGTCGATAAGCTTTTCGGGTTCAAGAAGAAACTGGACTCCGAGGGGATCGTATTCTGCTATTCCGGTCCGATATCTCAGGGATTGGTGGAAGAAATCGGAGATGTAGTCAAGAGAAAGATGGAGCTCGAAGATGCGACGCTGGCCATCGTGCAAAAGGAAATGAATTTCTACGTACTGTCCGGAAACCTCGTAGAAAACAGAAAAAAAGAAGAGCTGACCAGGTGCTTCAGCGAGCCGGCAGGCAAGGATAAGGAGGAGCTGAAGTCTCTTTACAAGGAGAAACTGAAAAGAGGCCGCATGCAGGAGGGAAAGGGAGCCGGGTTGGGCTTGATAGATATGGCCAGGAAGGCCAGAGAGCCTATAAAGTATTGTTTCAGGGCGATGAACGCCGATTACTCCTTCTATTCTTCCAAGGTAGTAGTTTAAAGGTGGCCAACGTGACAGCTTTGAGAATCGAGGCGACGAAATCTTCTCCGATGATCGAATTTAATGCCGAAATGCGCTGCATGCAGATAACAGGCGAATCGTATCCCGAAGACGCGGCCAAGTTTTACAATCCTGTTATCCAGTGAGTCAAAGAATATCTGGCTCAGCAGGGCGGCGGGACGCTGGTGGAAATCAAAATGGCATACCTGAACACCAGCAGCTCCAAATGAATAATGACTTTTTTGGATCTGCTCGATGGCGCCTCTCGCGGAGGATCGGATATTTCCGTGAAATGGCACTATGACGCGGGCAATGAGATCGCTCTGGAGTGTGGAAGAGAGTTCGGAGAAGATCTCGAGCTCCCGTATCAAATAATCCAGGACGGGGTGTGAGATATGAACGAACCCGCGAGCGGCGACAATCAGCAGATCACACTGACTGCGAGATCGGCATAGATGGATGAAGAGCGCAAGAAATCCAACTATGAGCTCGATGCCCTGGTCGACATAGGCAAATCTCTCACGCTGGAAAGCGACAGCAACGCGCTGTTTCGGAAAATTCTCTTTCTCAGCAAAAAAATAACCAACGCGGATGCAGGAAGCATCTTTGTCGTCGGCACCGACGACGAGGGCCAAAAAAAGTTGTTCTTTAAATATTCACATACATTTTCAAAAGATCTGCCGTATGAGGAGTTGGTTCTGCCTTACGACACGAATTCAATCGCCGGCTATGTTGCCATTACCGGCAAAGTGCTGAACATCCCTGATGCGTACAAACTAACCGACAACGACCCTGTATCGTTTAACTCTACCTTCGATCGCCAGTATGATTATGGAACACGGTCGATGCTGGTAATCCCCATGCGCAATCACCTGGATCAAATAACCGGCGTAATCCAGTTGATCAACTGCAAAAAAGCGGAGGGCGCGCAGAAAGGCAACGCCGCTTTTGAGGTGAAACTCGTCACCCCTGGAGATTTTGATGCAAAGGTAACACCCTTTGACGCGCATTACGAAAATCTCATGGAAGCGGTTGCCGGCCAGGCTGCCATCGTGCTGGAAAACAACAGGATGATACTCCAGATCGAGAACCAGTTCGAGCAGTTTGTCAAAGCTTCGGTGACGGCTATCGAATCGCGGGACCCTGCAACTTCCGGGCATTCTTTTCGGGTATCCGCGATGTGCGTCAACATGGCCGGAGCGATCAGCCGGCAGCAAAGCGGGTCGTTTGCGCAATACTGCTTTACCGAGACGGAAATAAGAGAGTTGGAGTTCGCCGGCCTTCTTCATGATTTCGGCAAAGTGTACATCGAGCCCGCCATATTCCTGAAGGGCAAGAAACTCTACCATAGAGATTTCGACTTTCTCACCTTGCGGTACGCTTATCTGTACAGATCGATCGAGCTGGCCTATTTGGACGCGGCGCCGGAACTGGACCCGGAGTCGCGGCAGCGAGAAAAGCAAGGCAAGCTCGTGGAGCTCAAGCAGATATTGAAGCTCCTGTCCGAGATGAACGAGCCCACGGTGATGAGCGAGAACCCCGAAAGCCTGATCCGGAACATCCGTGCCAGGGAAAGTGAGTTCCAATGCAGCGATCTCGAAGGAAAACCCGTTCCCCTGCTCACAGAGTATGAAATCAACAACCTCAAGACAAAACGAGGCACGCTGAATGCCGATGAGCGGCATATCATCGAGAACCACGTCAATTACACTTACACATTCGTAGAAAAAATCCCCTGGCCCCAGGAGTTGATCAATATCCCCGATATCGTCCGGAAGCACCATGAAAGGCTCGACGGGTCCGGCTACCCGCTGGCGCTTAAGGGAAAAAAGCAGATTCCCATGCAGGCGCGGATAATGGCTATTGCGGATGTCTTCGATGCCCTGGCGGCGGCCGATCGACCCTACAAAAAAGCCGTGCCTCTGGACCGGGTTTTTCAGATTCTGCGTGAAGAGGCGACGCAAAACTGCCTGGACAGTGAGCTCGTGGAGCTGCTAATCAGCGAAAAGGCATACGATTTGCATGGCGAAACGCAGCCGTAGCTGCCCGATCCGTGCTTCCGCGCCGAAAGCGCCAATACAATCGACGTCAGTCTCTCTGCTTTTTCTGGTCTGACTGCGACAGGCCATCACACGACTAGCACCGCCTTTCAGGCAGTTGTCACGATTTCCTCGCATTCATCGATCACATTCTGTGGGAGACGTTTACCGCTGGCTGCCAGGCTGTGAGCTGCCTGTTCGGGCGTTGTCGCCCCAATGATGGCGCAGGTTACCTCTCGATGACTGAGCACCCAGGAAACAGCGAGCTGCAACACACTCGAGTCGAAGCGCTGGGCGACTTTTCCTAATTCTGCGTGAACCCTCTTCTTTCTCTCGAATTCGGGTCCTCGGTGGCTCTCGAAGCGAGGATCCCAGAAAGCGTATTCATCGCCGTCCTTGATTCGGGGGGCTAGAAGACCGCCTCCCAGAACCCGGTACACTGTTACGGCAATGCCGTTTTCTCTGCAGAAAGCCAGTCTGCCGTCGTCGCGAACCGTCGTGTTTAGCAGGCTGAAAGGTGGCTGATACATCTGAAGCGGAGCGGTTTTTTGCGCCCGCTCCAGATGTTCCAGCGAGTAGTTGCTGACCCCTATGTGGCTGATGTGCCCTTCCGACTGAAATTTAGCCAGAGTTTCGATCGCCGTTTCGATGGGCGTGACTTTGTCGTCGCGATGAAGCAGTACGATGTCCAGTTTGTCAACTCCAAGGCGTGCTTTGCTGCCGGCCAAGCTTCTGGCCTGGGTTTCGGGGCTGACCGACCGAATCTTGACATCATCCTCTCCCAGCCACAGGTACCATTTCGTCATGACCTTTGCCGTGCTCTTTCTGGACCCGCCCTCACCCTGAAGGGCAAATCCGATCAAGCGCTCGGCTCTGCCATACCCGTATCCCGTTGCCGTGTCGATCAGATTTACGCCGCTATCGACGCAGTATTCGATCGTATCGATAGAATCGAAGTCATTTACGGCACCCCATCCTGTGCCGCCAGCCTTCCAGGTGCCGAGAATGATATCCGAAACTGAGAAGTCGGTGTTGCCCATCTGCTGATATGTCACGCAATACCTCCGGAGGGAAGAGTCCTTTTAAAACGCCGAAGCTGATTATCTCATCAGGTCAGGCTTAAGGCAACGGGAGTGCCAGGCTGCCATTGCGGCGGCGAGTATGGCGGTCTTGCACTGCGGGGTGAGAGAGGTTGACAAGACTCAGTTGTTGCATATGATAATGGCACAGGGCCCCGTTGCCTCATCTATATATCTAACCCAAATCTTCTTCTGCCTCATATAAATATATAGTCGTAGTAGTAGGAGGGGGGGGGAGACTAAAACTGTGGAAATTGTGGATAACTTTTGAATCACTCATTTTCGTCTGCGTATTATTGAGGCCATTAAGGCGATCCTTAGATATGCCACCTAACGCACAACATAACTCGTTCGAGGATGCGCTACAAGCAACTTTCTCGACCTCCCTGGCATCCAGTGTACCCTCGGTGTTTTCTCTCCTCTTCCTCGCCCGTTCATCTTCGCATATGGCGAATCTATGACAGCCTGGCCGACGATCTATCAAGATCCGCCCGCCGTCTTGTCTTCTGACACTTGCCCGAGAGCAGATGCTCTGTAGAGTTTTGTCTGCAGCCTTCTTATCTGCCGATGGAGCTCGGCAGGATTCAAACTATCGTATTGCTTGCAAAGTCTGGATTTGCACAACTCAGAAGTATACTCTGAAGCCAAAAGCCTCCGATATGGAGTTTTAGCATCATCGTATTTCTTCTTCACTTTGCTGCCCCTGCGGCTCTTGCTAATAAGCTTCATCGAAGGCTGAAAGAAGTTCACAAACAGTCTCACATTCTGGTAAATCTCATTCAGAATACGCAACTGCTCCTCACTGTCGTAACGGGCATAGCCGGCGTAGCGCCTCACGATGCTACTGTTTTTTTGCTCCACAAAGCAGTTATCGTTCTTCCGGTACGGCCTGCTGCGAGTAAACTGGATCTCGTTCTGCTCACAGTAAGCAATCAGATGGAAGTTGATGAACTCGCCACCATTATCAGAGTCGATCCCCAAAAGCTCAAAAGGAAGAGCTTGTTTTATCTCCATAAGGGCCCGGAACGTCCATTTCTGCGCCTTATTGCGGATTGCTCGTTGCTCACTCCAGCCAGTATGCACATCAGTAACGTCCAGAGTGAAAGCATATTCGCCACGGGCGTTACCCCCCTCGGGGCCTACCAGATCTATCTCTACAAAGCCAGTTTTTTTCTCGTCCCAACCGTCAAAAGTACGAATGGGGATCTGGTGCTTGAGCAAACTGCCTGGCTTGGTGTGGGAACGCGCCTTAAAGCGCAGCTTTT
>SDBV01006707.1_pt1 | contig 15867 bp, 15 predicted proteins | sample 2277081 | NCBI WGS metagenome assembly SDBV01 (sample SAMN10402039, study PRJNA504765) | marine sediment metagenome | isolation source: marine sediment core GS10_PC15, 223 cmbsf | place: Arctic Ocean: Southern Knipovich Ridge | collected 2010
GTCAACTCTTCTTCTAATCATATAGCCAAGTAAACGATTTTATCATTAGCCCAATGCCTTAATAGGGCACGTTGGGTTGAAACGGGGGGCGAGCAGGGTGACCTGTCTCGTCTACCCTCTACGCACGGTTCGATGGGGGGACACCCGCCTCTACTCTAACGGTTAGGAATCCCCCATAGGCTCTAGTTTCACCCTCTCTTTCCTTCGCGGCTAACGTCTTCCCGAGAAGGAGGCTTTCGAGAAGTCGACGGCGCCGACAAAGTCGAAGCAGTAGCCAGTGAGACCTTCGGGGTGGGTGAAGAAGAGGGTGTCGGTGCTGACGGGGATAAAGGGGAGCTCTTCCATCATGAGCTGTTCGGCTTTTGAGAGGAGTTCTAACCGTCTTTCCTGATCGGTCTCGTATTTTGCTTCGGTGACGAGCTTACCGAATTCAGGGTGGGTCCACCTGGGGAAGTTGCATGGATTGATCGTGATGAACCGTTCTAGAAGTTCTAAGGGGTCGTTGTAGAAGGCTGCCTCGTAGGCTGCACTAATGATATATTCTCCCTTCTCGAGATTGCTTCTTAAGACATTCCACTCTTCGCTTTTGAGCTGGATGGGGATTCCGAGGGTTTTCATCCAACTCTCTTGGAGATACTCAGCAACCTGCTTCCGGTTCGCTTGCTGGGAGTAGGTAATCACAAGGGGGGGGAGGTCCTCTTTTGTATATCCGATCTCCTCAAGACCTTCCGCGAGTTTTATTTGGGCAAGGGCCTCATTTTTAGAGAAAAGGTGGGGTGGGATGATGGAGAGAAGCGAAAAGGGGAGCGATTTTTCTAAGGGTGTCCCCCCTTTGAGGATATGGTCTGTGATCGATTTTCGGTCGAGAGCAAGGTTCAGGGCTTGTCGGATCTTTGCCGAAGAGAGAACAGGGTGCTCGGTGTTGAGGAAGATCCAGAAGGCTCTGTCAACCGGGTGGGAGTAGAGCTTCTCTTGGTTTTCGAGTCGCGTGAGCATTTCTGTTGTGAGAGGTGAGAGGGGAAGTCCCACCCAGTCAAGTTCTTCTTTTTCGAAAAGGGCGTAGGCGGTCATGCTATCTTCGATCATATAGACTTCGATCTCGTCGAGACCCACACTCTCGCAATTCCAGAAAAGGGGATTGGGTTTTAGGTTGATTTTGTCTCCTTTTGCCCAGATGTCGACTACGAAAGGTCCGTTGAAGGCATGCATCTGCTTCTCTTGCGGGTGGATGAGGGGGAAACAGATTGGCTGAGCTAAGAGTTCTAGAAGTAGGGGAGAGGGGTATTCTAGGGAGATCTCGAGGGTCATCTCATCAAGGGCTTTAATTCCCACTTCCTCTACTGGCACATCTCCTCGTTTTGCCGCTTCAGCATTGCGGATCATATAGAGGAGATCGGCCCTTGAGCAGTCAGAAGAGGGGGAGAGGGCCTCTTTCCAGGCCGCTTCGTATTGGGTGGCAAGAACCGGGGCCCCATCTGACCAGGAGTTGGGGCGTAGGGTAAAAGTGTAGCACATTCCGTTAGGAGAGACTTGGTATGATTCTGCTCCTGTGAGAACGGCTTTTCCCGTTTCATCGATTCTGGTAAGTCCTTCGTAGAGTGTTTTGGCAATCGAGAGGCCACGGAGATGGATCATCAGATCGTGGGGGTGAAGTGAGGGGAGGTCACCTTCCTGGAAGTTCAGGGTGAGTTTTCTTGTCTCCTGAGTCTCTTTTTTTTGGCAGGAAGAGAAAAAGGTGAGGAAAATAGTGAATAAGACGAGGATGTTTTTCATAGTATAGTCTCCTTACGTTGGGTAAAAAAAACAGCGGGAAAAATCGACACACCCCTCAGAATCGAGGCGGTAGCCGGTAAGTTCTGGAATGTGTCCGAAGAGGTGGGTTAAGTGGAAAAGGGAAGTGAAAGGAATCTCCTCTTCGAGTAAATTGAGAGCCTCCTCAATTTGCTCTTCCGGCTCGGCCTCTTTTGCAGCCGATTCAAGAAGATGATGGAACTCTTCATGGGTCCAGCGAGAGAAATTCCACGAACTCTCCCCTTCAAATCTCTTCAAGAAGCTAAGAGAGGGGGACTCTTCCATCTCGGCAATTGTCCCTGTTACCTGAAACTCTCCTTTTTCGATCTGATTGCGGAAGAGGTTCCACTCAATCCGCTCAATCTCAACCGAGATGCCCAGGACCTCTTCCCAGCTCTTTTTCAACAAGAGGGCAAGCTCTTTCCTACCTGTTTGGTGGGAGTAGCTAAAGCGGAGAGTAGGAAAAGATTCTCTCTCTATACCAAGCTCTTTCAGCCCTTTTTGGAATAACACTTTCGCCTTCTCTTTTGCAAGGGGGAGGTCTGCGGGGGTTGTAAAGGGGTAGATTGCCTTGCAAATTGCTTGTCTGTTGATCGAAAGGCTCAAAGCTTCCCTAATGGAACGGGAAGATAGAGGGGGAGTTTTGGTGTTGAAGTAGAGAAGAAAGCTTCTATCGACCTCTTGTTTGTGTAAAAGACCTTCTTTATCAAGGTCTTGGACAATTTTGGGTGTGAGGGGAGAGATTGGATCTCCGATCCAGTCGACTCTCTTTTCTCGGAAAAGGGTGTAGATCGATTCGATCTCCTCATACCACCGGATTTCGATCTTGTCTAAAGAGATCGACTTAGGATCCCAGTAGTAGGGATTTTTTTCTAAGAGAAGATGGTCGCTATCTTGTTCAGACACAACATAGGGGCCATTGAACCATTTCGGCTCATGCATCGATCCGAATAGGGGCGAAAAAAACGGCTGGGCCAGTTTGTGAAGAAACGATGGATCGGGGCAGTCCAGTGTGATTTTGAGGGTTTTACTATCAATGGCCTCCACACCAAGTTCGCTCGGATCGACACTCCTTTTTGCTACCTCTTTTCCGTTTTGGATCATGTAGAGAAATTCTGGGTGGCTCATATACTGGGTAAGAGCATTTTGCCAACTTGAGACATAATCGGTAGCTGTGACCCTCTCCCCGTTCGACCATCTATGGGGGCGCAAGGTAAACGTATAGACTCTTTTATCAGAAGAGAGGTGGGATTCGGCTGCACCAGCTAATACTGGGTTTTGTCTCTCATCGAGGCGGATAAGCCCCTCAAAGAGGAGTTTGCTCACAATACGACATCGCATATCGCTCGACGATTGGTAGGGGTTCAAAGAGAGGGGGGCTCCCTCTTGGAACACAAGCTTAAGAGAACTTCCTCTAGAAGAAGTCGACCCTTTAAGATGTTTCAGGAGGCGTGAGATATGGTGCCCTTTTACGAAGAAATAGTAGGAATCTCCCATGGAAAGCTGGGCATGACAAACTGTCTCATGGTCTTCTGCAGCAAGGCGGCTTACTTGTGAAAGATCGAGGGGATTTGTGGCCTTTATGATCATCACATCCTCCCCATACCGGCTCACAGAAAATGGTTGCCGATCTTGCATCAGATCTGAGAAATGCACGAGGAGTTTCTCAAATTCTTCTAATGAGAGAAAGAGGCGAGCTTCTACCGGATAGAGGGCGTAGAAGAGCTTTTCAGCGAATACATCAAAGAGAGGGACGCTCTTATGGAATTGGGTGCGGATCTCTTCAAAATGGTCTTGGAGTTTGGCAAAAAGCCCTCCGTTGAAATCTCGGCCAGGGCCTAGCGCTACCTCGAGGTATTGCAAAACAGCTCGCCTCGCATAGAGAAGGTTGATCGAGTCGCGGGTGTTAAAAAGGTCCGAGGCAATTTTCACCGAAAAGATCCCAATTTCGATCGGAAGAGTTGTATTTGTTACATAGTAGTGGTGGAAAAAAAGATCCAAAGAGAGGGGGAGCTCTTCAAGAGTTTCAGCAAGGGTCTTGTGTTTTTGGGGACGAACAAGGTGGACGAGAAATTCCAAAGTTGCGGGGGTTTGCTCTCGAAAAGTGACAGAAATATGAGGAAGATCAGCAGGGGTATTGATCTCTTTTTGGAGGAGCTGGATCTGCCGAATTGCTTCTTCTTCGTTATAGGGCCAAAATATGGCGGGACTCAAAGGGTGGGCAGCGAGAAGCTCTGTGTGCAGAGCCTGTTCGATTTTCTTGAGTTCATGCACCAAAACTTCCCTTCCACGCAATTTGTGGACTTCTAGGTAGTAAAACCCGTAGGGAAGATCGGGATGGAGCCAGAGAAATGACGAGCGGGGAATCAGGTGAATCCCTGGAACAAAAGAGCGGAGGGCTTGGGAGATCTTCTTGTGAGAGAAATCGGAAGAAGGGGAAATGGTCAAGGCTACACAAATCTTAGCAGAGGTGCGGAAGAGCTTGAGGAAGATGTTTTTATTCTGTTGAGGTTGGGTTTTGAGCTGGTGCTCCATCCTCCTTTGCAAGAAAAACTGGGTGAGCAAAATCGTCCGCAAATGGGAGAACGATCTTCCAACTCCAAACTGGGTTGAGGCATTCGCCTCTAACCTCAGGACTCCTTTTGAGAGCCTTTCATCAAAGATTTCGGGGAATTTCTCGATTACACGGTTGGCAAAAGACAAAAGAGAACAGAACGGAGAGTCTTGCAGTTTTGGGGCCATAGGACAAGAGACTACTTTTTAAGTGAACAGATTGATCTAATCAGAGATTTTTTTCAAGCTAAGTTACTACTCCCAAAAACGCAAGTTGCTAGCTATGCACATATCTTAAGTTTTATAAAATCAATTTTACCACAGAGAACAGTAGAGCGCAACAGAGGAGGAAAATTTCACGCTCTCTCTACTCTACTGTTCTCTGTGAGAATACATAAAAATCAAATGGGTGTAACCCAAATCAAATTAGGTTTGGAGGAGGGCTTGTAGGTGAGAGAGGAGGGTCTCAAGGCGGGAGTCACACGAGTCGATCGCTCGGAGCATGGCCGTCTTGTTCCCATAGTGGTGTTTCTCGAAAAGGCCACAATAGAGCTTGATCTTCGGCTCGGTACCGGAGGGGCGGATGACGACTTTGGTTCCATCTGCAAGCCAGAGGCGGAGGACGTTCGACTTGGGGAGAGTGAGGGTTTCGGTGGTGCCGCTTGTCACGTGGCGCCTTTGGTGGGTGAGATAGTCCTCAATGATTTCGACAGGTTGATCTGCAAGAGTTTGGGGAGGGTGTTTCCGAAGAGTTTCCATCATCTGCTTCATTGCATCGATCCCTTCTTTCCCTTCGAAGGTGAGAGAGAGGAGCTTCTCCCGGTAGACTCCGTGCTCTTGGTAGATTTCGTGGAGGAGGTCGAGGAGGGTTTTCCCCCGGAATTTCATCTGGAGGGCTGCCTCACAGACCATCGCAGAGGAGACAATGGCATCCTTGTCTCGGACGTGCGTGCCGATCAGATAGCCGTACGACTCCTCTCCTCCGAAGAGGAAATGGTGGGTGGTGACGTTTGCCTCTTTCTCCTCTTCCCATTGTGAGATCTTCTCTCCGATGTATTTGAATCCGGTCAATACATCGAGACACGAGACCTGGTAGTGATCGGCGATTTTTCTGAGGAGTTCTGTTGTGACAATTGTCTTGACACACATTGGTTTCGGGGGGAACTGGTGCTTCTGTTTGAGGGAGCGGCAGATGTGTTCAAAGAGGATGCAGGCCATCTCGTTCCCGTTGAAAAAGTAGGGCTCCCCCTCATGCATGATCACAACGCCAAGCCGGTCGGTATCGGGATCAGTTCCGATGAGGAGGTCTCCATTTGTTTTCTTGAGGGTGTCGATTCCGAGCTTTAATGCGGCGTGGTCTTCAGGGTTAGGGGTTTTGACGGTAGGAAAGTCCCCGTCTGGAGTCGATTGCTCTTCAACGAGAGTGAGGTTGGTAAATCCCCACTCTTTAAGAGCTGGAGGGACAGTTGTGATCCCGGCTCCATGGAGGCTTGTATAGACAACAGCGAGCTCCTTTCCCTTGGAGAGGTTGTCACCTGGATGGAGCTGGCAAGCAGAGACCGCTTTTCTGTAGGCGAGATCGATCTCTCCATCGATCTCTTCGATAAGAGGGGAGTCTAATGTCCCTATTTGGACCATCTCATTGCTCGTGATTTTTTCTACCTCTTCGATGATCCCTTGATCGTGAGGAGGGAGAACTTGTCCTCCGTAATCCCAGTAGACCTTGTATCCATTGTATTGGGGAGGGTTATGCGATGCAGTGATGAGGATTCCAGCGGTCGCTTTTTTGTACAAAACGCCAAATGAAACAAGAGCTACGGGACGGAGCTCTTGATAGAGATAGACCTTGATTCCATTTGCTGCTAACACTTTTGCCGACTCCTCGGCAAACTCTCTTGAGTGGTGGCGGCAGTCGTAGCCGATCACAACTGAATGGGCCTCTTCTTTCGAGGCTTGTCTCTTGATGTAGTTGGCAAGGCCTTGAGTGGCAGACCGTACGGTGTAGGGATTCATCCGGTTGGTCCCTACTCCCATAATACCACGTAAGCCTCCCGTACCAAACGAGAGATGGGTATAAAAGGCATCTAAGAGCTCTTCTGGATCTTGTTGCTGGAGTTTTCGGATCTCCTCTTTACTCTTATCGTCATACTCCCCTTGGAGCCAGCTCTCGATATTTTTCCGAGTGGTAGAATCTAACACTACTGTCTCTTTTGCCATCACATCTCTCCTTTTCCTTCGGTATACAGGGAGAGGAAATTGTCAGCAAGAAGGGAGAAAGGATTTTTTTGGGCGTGAGAAAAGGCATAAGGAACCCCCACTTCTGCCCCCTCACGTATCCCTTCAATGAGAGGGAGTGAGGCGAGGCAGGGGAGGTGAAATTCACGAGCAAGCTGTTTCCCCTTCTCTTTCCCAAACGGATAGAAGAGTTTCCCTGTCTCAGGGTCTTGGAAACTAGCCATGTTTTCGATGATCCCTCCGATCGGAATATTGAGATGGGCAAAAGCGTCAAGTGCCCGTCTCACATCAGCAATTGCGACCTCTTCTGGCGTTGTGACAAGAAGGGCTCCATCAAGGCTCAAGAGTTTAGATAAGGAGAGGGGGACATCTCCTGTCCCTGGAGGGAGATCGATGAAGAGAAAATCGAGGGGGGGCCATGCCGACTCTTCGAGCATTTTCGCGAGCATCTTGTGGAGCATGGGGCCACGCCAGAGAAGGGAGCGGCTCTCTTCGAAGAAGAAGCCTGCAGAGAGGGTATGGACTCCGAACTTTGGGATGGGGAGAACCTCTCCTCTCTCATTTACTTGAGGAGAGAGCTCTCGCAGGCCAAGGAGAATGGGGAGCGAGGGACCATAGAGATCGGCGTCGAAAAGGGCCACTTTTGCCCCCTTAGCCGCTAAAGTGATGGCGAGGTTGACTGTCACTGTCGATTTTCCAACTCCTCCCTTGCCCGAGCCGATGAGACAAGTCTTTTTAGCCAATCTCTTCAACTTTCTCTCTCTCTTCTTTGATCTTTTCAATGAGTGACTCTCTCGGCCCTACCCGCCTGATGTAGAGTTTCCGAAATTCCTGCACGGAGATTTTGAGAAAAGCGGCCATCTCTTCAATCTCTTTTTCTGGGACCCAGACATATCCAGGGGAGCCGGTGCAACATTTCCCACACTCGGTGCAGGCAAAGGAGAGTCCCTTTTGGTACCATTTACTCATCGTCTTTTCTTCGGATTATATCGCGCACCCCAGCCACGACAAAAAGGGCGAGGAAGATCCCTGTAATGATAAAAATCGCAACCGCTTCACGATCGATCATCGGAAGACCCTCGGATGGCGCTCTTCATTGAGATGTTTGGTGGTAAACACAAAAAGAAGATAACACCCTCTTTGCTCTTTGTAAAGTTCAGGTGGAGTTTGCCTGTAAAAAATCGCTTGCCCAAGATTGTCTCCTTGCAAGGGGAAAAAGAGGCCACATTCCTCATCCTCCAGCTCAGGGAACGGCTCGTTTTCTTGCAAAAAGAGATCGCTCTTGATCCGGATCGGCTTTTTCTCAAGCAGCTGAAACAAAAGAGGACCAAACTTGCCCTTCTGTACCATCTTTCCGACAATCGGGAGAGCTCGAAAGGCATTTTCCACCTGGTAGCCAGGCATTTTTTTCGCCAACTCTTCCACAGCAAGCCGCACCTGACCAAGCGTACTTTTTGGCACGAGATCTTCTAGCACGAGGTAACCATTTCGAAAGTAGAACTTTCTTTGCTCTGGGGCAAGGGTAACAATCATACGAGACAGTGTACCCCCGTCACAGATTTAGCGCTTGAAGAAAGGCCATCCCATCACGAAGAACGATTCCTTGCTGCTTTCTTTCCCTCTTGAGATTTTTGACTACCTGAACTCCAGGTATATTGTATTTATTCGAGAAATAGCAGAGCCCTTTCCCCAACGTGTGATTTGCCCATTTCACTTCAAGAATTTCTATCACTTGATCTTTTTCTACGATGGCAAAATCGACTTCATGCTGTTCTTTGGTTCGCAGGTAGTGGAGGGAAACATCCTTTGCTTCCGTATCGATTTGTGCATGGAGGGCTTTGAGCAAACAAGTAGCGACCATATTTTCGAATTTTATCCCTTCATCCCCTTTGACAAGGCCCGAGTCGAAGAAATAGATCTTTGGCTCTTTGAGTAGACTGCGGGCGATGTTACGTGAGTAGGGAGTCACGCGAAAGATGATGTAAAGGGCTTCAAGAATCTGGAGATATTTCTTCACTGTGTTGGGAGAGATGGCAACATCTTGGGCGATCGAAGAGTAGGAAATCGGGGACCCCACCCTCTCTCGTAAAAGATCAAAGACGAGGCGAATGGCTCTGACATTGTGTATTTGATCAAATTCATAGTCGTCGCCCTTCCCAATTGCGTAACAATTTTTCTGTAAATTCTGAGATCTTTTTTCTCTCAGTGTAACTTTCCCTGTGTTTTATAAACCCCTGCGCACTTTTTAATCAAAATCTCTCGTGCCTAGTTATATACTTTCTATATGGCAAAAATTGGCTATTGGCAAATTTTCGACATATAAAATATACTTATGCTGAGGGAGAATAATGAAATCTACTAAGCACACCTACTCTGGCCTACGGTTACTGCGCCACTTAGTTGGTCAGGAAGGTCTTAATATTTTCTCTTCTCAACAGGTGCAGCAGGCAGCTAGGGAACTTAAAATCGAACCTGGCTACGTTGCCGAGATTCTACACTATCTCCAAAAAGAGAGCTGGATATGGCGCCTTAAACGTGGTCTCTATGCCGTAAGTAGTGAATCCGGTCTGGGAACAGCGGTTAGGCCCGCTCATGTCGGAGCTTCCCCCATATGAGACCGCATGCAAGGCAGTCTCATATTCTTTTTCTAAGTGACTCATAAATCAGGACAATCTCCTTTTGGAAAAAACTTGTCAACATCAAGAGGAGTAATGTGGTAGACTTACGGTCAATATTAGGCATATTGTGAACAAAATTCTTTCATTTCTCTACTACTGGATCGTCCGATTTTCTCTTTCCCTTCGGTACCGGATCAAAATCAAGGGGATCGAGAAGCTAACTAAAGAGGCCTTACCAAGGTCGGGAGGGATACTTTTTTTAGCTAATCACCCAGCCGAGATCGATCCGTGTATTCTTCTAAGGACCTTTTGGCAAAAGTTTCACATCCATCCTGTTGCTGTCGAGTATCTCTTCCATATGCCGATGGTTGGGTATTTTCTCCATTTTGTTGGAGCCGTTTCTGTCCCCAGTTTTGCGGGGACATCCAATAGTTTTAAACGAAAAGAGATTGAGAAGACGTTTGAGAAGATCTATTCTCTTCTCGACCAAAAAGAAAATGTTTTGATCTACCCCGCTGGATATTTGAAAAGCCAAGGAGCCGAAATGATCGGAGGGGCTTCTGGTGTGTATAAAATCCTGCAGGAGAGACCAGAGACAAATGTGGTCCTCGTCCGGTCTAGAGGCCTGTGGGGAAGTAGCTTTTCTAAAGCTCTGACTGGAGTAACCCCCCATCTCTTCTCGGTTTTTTTAAAAGGGTTCCAGACCCTACTCCGTAATGGGATTTTTTTCGCTCCAAGAAGAGAGGTGGAGATCGAATGTGAGGAGGCTCCTGCCGATTTCCCTTGGGGTGCTGAGAAAAAGGGCCTCAATGAGTACTTAGAGAAGTGGTACAACAGAGAGGGGCCAGAGCCTCTCACTTTAGTCTCCTCTAGCTGGATCCGGAAGGTCTTTCCAAAAGTAGCTAAGATGCCCCCTCCAGAGTCGTTTTCTCTTACAGATCTCGACCCAACATTGCGAGAGAAAGTGGTTCAAGAGATCGCGACTTTATCTGAAACCTCCCCCTCTGCTATCAAAGATGAAGATCTCCTTTCGGCCAACTTAGGTCTAGATTCATTGGATGTCTCTCAATTGGCTGGGTTTCTCAAAGAGGAATTTGGAGTGCAACATGTTTATACTCCTCATCTTGAGAGTGTTGCCTCGGTACTAGCTTATGCTGCCAAAATCAAGAAGGAAGAGGATGGTGGTCCCGAGGAGGGAGAAGAAGAGCCTATTGAAAAAATCAAGTGGAATGAGGAAGGGAGCCGTCCTGCTCTCCAGTATCCCGAAGGGAGATTGATTCCAGAGATTTTTCTCAATACATGTGGGAGAATGGGAGGCTCTTTGGCTTGCGTCGATGCAATGGCTGGGGAAGTCTCGTACCGAAAACTAAAAATGGGGGTTCTTCTCTTCGCGGAGTTTTTTCGGAAGCTTCCTGCCAAGCATGTTGGGGTGATGATGCCTGCCTCTGTTGCGGGCAATGCAGTGATTTTGGCATTGATGACCGCTGGGAAGGTCCCTGTGATGATCAACTGGACTTTAGGTGAGCGCAATCTCAAATCCATCGCAGCCCAATCGGGCATTGAAACAACGATCAGCGCATGGAATTTTCTCGACAGGCTCGATAATGTCGAGCTAGGTGGACTCGATAACCAGATTCTATTACTCGAAGAGATTAGAAGAGATTTTTCTTGGAGACAGAAGTGGAAGGCTTTTTGGGGGACCTTCCGAAAACCAAGCTCTCTTCTCCGTCGTTTTGGTCTCCACCGTCTTTCTGAAGATGACCCTGCTGTCATCCTCTTTACTAGCGGGACCGAAAGTCTTCCCAAGGGTGTCCCTCTTTCTCACCGCAACTTGATTGCAAATCAGAAAGATGCTTTTGAAATGGTAAAAATCCGTTCTGATGAGGTTCTTCTTGGTGTTCTCCCCTCCTTTCACTCTTTTGGTTTTAATGTGACGGGGATTTTCCCTCTACTAGCGGGTCTACGGGTTGCCTACTCGCCAAATCCTACAGATGGAAGGCGGATGGCCCTTGCTATTGAAAAGTGGGATGTGACACTCCTTTGCTTGGCTCCGACCTTTTTGAGAAATCTTCTTCGGGTTGCTAAGCCCTCACAATTACAATCCCTTCGCCTAGTGGTGACAGGTGCCGAGAAAACCCCTGCGGATCTCTTTGAAAAAATCGAGGAAATGACCCCTTCTGCTCAACTTCTGGAAGGGTATGGGATCACCGAGTGTGCCCCCATTCTGACTCTTAATCCACCTGGAGAAAAGTGTCAGGGAGTGGGGCGCCCTCTACCACGAGTTGAGATCAAAATTGTTCATCCTGAAACTCATGAAACTATTCCGATTGGAGAGTCGGGGTTAATTTTGGCAACAGGCCCCAATATCTTCTCTGGATATCTCGATCCAAAACTCGCCTCTCCTTTTCTCGAAATAGGGGAGAAAAAATGGTACTTGACTGGAGATCTCGGCTACCTTGACACGCGTGGGTATCTGACAATTTCTGGTCGGCTGAAGCGGTTTATGAAAATCGGAGGGGAGATGGTCAGTCTTGCTGCTGTTGAAGAGATCCTGCTCGAAGCTGCTCCCAAAATGGGGTGGAAACTCAACCCCTCTGAGCCATCACTCGCTGTCTGCCCAAAAGAGCAAGAGGGGAAAAAGAGCGAGCTTCACCTTTTCACTACTTTCTCTCCTCCCTTAGGAGAGGTGAATCGAGTACTCAAAGAGAGTGGAATGAGCAATCTTATCCGGATCCGGGCCCATCACGCAGTCACGTATATCCCTCTCCTTGCTACCGGCAAGATCGACTACCGCCGCCTCACCTCCCAATTGAGAAATGGAATTTAGGATTTAGAGAAACACTCGGTAGTCTACCTTGAAAACCTTGCCTAGTTTTTGAGCCATTTTTTTCCCAACCGGACGTTTCCCATGTTCCATCTCGCTAATGTGATGAGGCCAAACTCCGATTTTTTCAGCTAGTTCCTTTTGGGTAAGGTTGGCCTTGTGGCGTCCCCCTCGGATTAGCATCCCGGTCTCACTATATTTCTCAATCAGTTCCTTAGCAGATGAACGCCTTGGGATTCTGTTAGAATTTGCCTTGTTAGAATGATTAGTAGGGTGCATTTTCGTGTGAACCGACATAAAATACCTTTCCATAAATATTACCAAAAAATGGTAATTTTAAATATTACCAAAAAATGGTAATTTTAAATATTACCAAAAAATGGTAATTTTGCGACTATGATAAAACGAAGGACGTGTTGCCAAGGGCTTTTGGGGATTTTGCTTCCAGTTGGACGATCTCGAGCGCAGACAGTATTAAGTGATACGGCAAGCGAGAGATCGTTCAAATGGGAGCAAAATCAGCCAAAAGTCAAGCTCAAGTTGAGGTTTTTAAGAGTCCAATGTTCTAAATTTCGGGGGTTTGGTATAAGGCGGGATGGAACGAATTTTGAAGGTGCGAGATGGTAGGAAAAGAAATGGTAGAGGGGCTTGCCGTTCCCTCGATTCCCCTCTATTTTTATAATACTGAGAAGCGAGAGAAAGAGGTCTTCCGTCCCCATTCCCACAACCTGGTGAAGATGTATACCTGCGGCCCCACGGTCTACCACTATGCCCATATCGGCAATTTTCGCACCTATGTGTTTGAAGATCTCTTGAGGAGAACCTTGCGTTTTTTTGGGTATCAGGTCCACCAGGTGATGAACTTGACCGACGTCGATGACAAAACGATCAAAGGTGCCATCCATCTGGAACAATCTCTTGAAGACTACACAAAGCCCTACAAGAACGCCTTTTTTTGCGATATAAAAACTCTTGGGATCGAACCTGCGGAAAATTACCCTGCAGCCACCGACTATATCCCTCAGATGATCGACTTTATCCAAAAACTCATAGACAAAGGGTACGCCTACAAAAGCAAGGACCACAGCATCTACTTCTCTATCGAAAAATTTCCCCGCTATGGACGCCTCTCTCATCTCAAGTTAGAAGAGCTCAAAGTGGGAGCAGGAGATCGCCGGATAGCAGAAGACGAATATGACAAAGAGAATGTCTCCGATTTTGTCTTGTGGAAAGCCTACGATCCGACCCGTGATGGACACATTTTTTGGGAGAGTCCCTTTGGCAAAGGGCGGCCTGGGTGGCATTTAGAGTGTTCGGCCATGGCTCATTCTCTTCTTGGTGAGAGTATCGATATCCATTGTGGTGCTGTTGACAACGTTTTTCCCCACCATGAAAACGAGATTGCCCAGTCGGAAGCTTTTTCCGATAAAGGCTTTGTCCGCTACTGGCTCCACTCTGAACACCTCATTGTGAACCACAAAAAAATGTCGAAGAGTCTCGGAAATTTCTATACTCTGCGCGACCTTCTCAATAAGGGCTTTTCTGGCACAGAAGTGCGCTACATGCTCCTCCACACCCACTATCGTACGCAGCTCAATTTCACTTTCGAGGGGATGGAAGGGGCTCGAAGCTCACTTCAGAGGATTAACGATTTTATCCGCAGAATGCAAGAAATCGCGACTCCAGATGCTCCCCACTCTGAACAAGCTAGAGAGGCTTTGCAACGGGCTATACCCAAATTTTCTCAAGCCCTTGCCGATGACCTCAACATCTCTGTCGCTCTAGCAGCGCTTTTTGATCTGATGCACGAGTTCAACTCTCTCCAAGATCAGCAAGCGCTCACCGAGGGGGATGCAGCTGAGGCCCTTTATGTGCTCCAACAGTTTAACCGGGTAATTGGATGTTTCTCCTTTGAGACAGAAGAGCCTCCTCCCCTCTACTTGCAAGAGATGTTGGAGCAAAGAGAAGAGGCCCGCAAACAGAAAAATTGGGAGCTTGCCGATCAGCTCCGCCATGAGATCTTAGCCAGTGGCTACCTCATGGAGGATACCCCCCACGGACCCCGTTTAAAGAAAAAATGACTAAAGACGAAAAATACTTAACAGAACTCTACCGCCTTGTAGAAGGCTCCCCAGAAAGGGGTGTCGACCCAGCTTGTGTCGGATCCAACCTCGGCTACTCTGATAGACAAACAAAAAATATTCTCAAGGGGCTGATGAAAGCCAATTTTGTCGTCTACCACAACTCCGATGAGGTAGCCCTCACCTCTCGTGGCCTCTCTCTTGCCCAATCCCTTACCTATGCTTGAGTATATACCCCTCTAATCCACACGCGTCTACCTTCTCTGTTATTGGATAATCAATGGTGCCAGGATAGATCACTTTTAGGGAATCGAGCTTGAGGTCTTGCACAGCAATTCGCATAGAGTTTGACAATTTGGGGGCGCTTGAGTACTTGAATTCAAAGCCTAGCTTTCTTCCCCCCTTGCAAATAAGCAAATCGAGTTCTGCTTGCTGATGAGTTGCCCAAAAAAAACACTCTTCAGTCTCAGCTTGATGGTAGCGAATGATCTCCTCAAGAGCAAATCCTTCCCAAGAGGCCCCGAGTTTTGGATGTAACAGGAGGGTTTCTTCGCTTCCAATACCGAGTAAAGTGTGAAAGATTCCACTATCCCGCATGTAGATTTTGGAGGATTTTACTTGCCTTTTGCCTATATTTTCGAACCAAGGGCGGAGTTGCCTGATCATGAATGTTCCTGAGAGGATATCGGCATATTGTTGGATCGTTTTGTAGGTGTACCCAATGGATCTCCCGATCTCGGAGGCGTTGAAAATCGATCCATGATAATGAGCCAACATCATCCAAAAACGGCGGAGGTTTTCTGGGGGGATCTCGATCCCAAGTGCTGGAATATCCCTTTCGAGATAGGTGCGAATAAATGCTTTTCTCCATTCAATGCTGATTTTTTCTTCCTCAGCAAGATACGAAAGGGGGTACCCTCCCCGGATCCACAATTCTCGCTTCTGATGTCCACTTCTCCTAACGTAAAAGGGGTGAGTTCTAGATAGCCAATACGTCCAGCTAATGTTTCCGAGGATTGACGGATCAAATCTCTCGATGCGCTTCCTAGGATCAGGTATCTTTGGTCGAGGCTTTTCTTGTCGACAAGGACACGTAAAGTTGGAAAAAGATCGGGAACCTTCTGGATTTCATCGATTACGATTAATCCAGAGAGTTGGCTAAGAGTGAGCATCGGGTCTTCTAACCTAGCCAAGTCACGCTCATTTTCTAGGTCGAAATAGTTCTTCTCAGGGATGGCATATCTTTTCGTGTAGTGATTCGCTAAGGTAGTCTTTCCACACTGGCGTGGCCCTAGCAAGGCCACTACAGGGTGTACTTTAAAGGCAAACTCAATCCGCTTAATACATTCTTCTCTTTTCATCTCTCTCCATGAAAAATAGAACTCCAACTCCTATTTTTCATGGTGAATTGAGAGTTGTCAAGGCTTTTCCCATGAAAATTAGAAGTCAGACTCCTATTTTTCATGGGATATCAGTAATGGGTGTAACCCAAATCGGTTAAAGGTCCAAGTTCCCATCCTCAGGCACGAAGTAGGTGGTGTTCTTGCTCATCCCTCAGAGAACAATGAATACGCAAACTTTTCAGAAGCAAGACACAAAGCTTTAACACAAAGGCACAAAGGCACGAAGGCGTGAGAGACATAAAGGATTTCTTAAATCCGGCCTCCTCCTCGTAAGAGGAGTTTCCCTTAAGGAGAGAGCAAAAATGGAAAATAAAATCGAACAATAACATGAGGAATTTAACATTTCTATTTTCCATTTTTGC
>SDBV01006708.1_pt1 | contig 15865 bp, 13 predicted proteins | sample 2277081 | NCBI WGS metagenome assembly SDBV01 (sample SAMN10402039, study PRJNA504765) | marine sediment metagenome | isolation source: marine sediment core GS10_PC15, 223 cmbsf | place: Arctic Ocean: Southern Knipovich Ridge | collected 2010
AAAGCTTGACAGGTTGTTTCTGTTTAAGAATGAGATCAGCGATATTACCGTCGTGGCGAATTTCGAGAACCTGACAGGGCTTTCGCTCTATCGCAACAAGATAAGCGATATCTCCCCTGTGGCGGGCTTGAAGAATCTCCAGTTCCTGTGGTTCGGCGGCAATGAGATAAGCGATGTTTCGCCGATTGCCGGGCTGACCGGTTTGCCGCAGCTTTCGCTTTACAAAAATCAGATCAGCGACGTTTCTGCGCTGGAGGGCCTTGACAAGCTCACCTATCTTGAGCTGCATGACAATCAGGTAAAGGACGTCTCGGCGCTTGCCGCGATGACGGAGTTGACCTTTCTGTGGATTTCAGGCAATGAGATAAGCGATGTTTCGCCGATTGCCGGGATGGTGAAGCTGACGGACCTTCGCCTGTATGACAATAAGATAAGCGATATGTCGCCTGCCGCCGGGTTGCCGAAACTGAACAAGCTGTCGCTGAAGGGCAATCCTGTCAAGACGCTGGGCAAGCCGTTGTCGGAGTTTAAGAATTTCAAGCTTGAATTAGGTTCCGCCGAATACACAAACCTCAGCGGCGCCGATGAGTCGGATCTGGTCAAGGTCAAAATGCCGAAAGATGTAAGCGAGCTTGCTTTAGTTCGCGACAACTGCACCATTGTCATCCGTACCGGGGATGGAGAGGTGGTGTTGCCGGAGGGCGAGTATCCTGTCAGCCACTGGAAAATCATGCGCAAGGACGACAAGGACGATAAGTGGGAACTGCAGGGCAGCGGGTTTTCAAAGAAGGCGCTTTTGAAAGTAAGCAGCGACAGTGCGGCAAACCTCCAGGTAGGTGAGCCCATTAAAGCGGTGCTAACGGTTACAAGAAGGTCTTCGAGCTACAGCCTCAGCCAGAAGATGACCGGCAGGCTTGGCGAGAAGGTCAGTATTCTCAAGAACGGTTCGCGCCCCGAGGCGCCCCAGGTTCGCATCGTCAACGCCGACAGCAGCTACGACAAGACCTTCAAATTCAAGTATGGCTGAGGCGGCACATGTTCGCTCTCGTGGCGAGAGCCCAAAGACGTAAAAGGACCTTTCACCGCAACAGCAAAAGTTCCGGGCCCATTCAAGATCGAAGCAAAACCCGTAGAGATCAAGGCAACACCGGGAGTAATAGTCCGACGCACAACCCGCACAAGACCCACAAGCAAAACAACAAGATTCGTCTCGGCCTTGAAGCGGTTTCTGGTGGGGAATTAGATATCCGCAAGAGTGCCCATAATGAGGCGGCCTTTGGAGAATCGGCAGCGTTAGCGGTGGGCTCAGAGCCCACCCTGCATTTGTGTTTTGGGAGGGTGGGCTGATTTGGCTGAGACAGGATGCCGGTTTTTGTCCTGAAATAGGGGTTTTTGCGGCACTTTTGCATTCTTTGCTTTACATTGACGGTAAAATCCGATAAAGTGATAGGGTCCTCAAGGAAATGGGGAATTGGTTTTTCTGTCCTTAAATCAGATGGAGGCACGAAAATGAAAGCAGGAACTCTTCTAACCGCTATCTTTCTTGTTCTCGCAGCTTCTCTGGCGTCCGCCGCCGAGCCGGTCAACTTTGCCGATGCGAATTTGAAGGCGATTGTGGAAAAGACCCTGGGCTCTTCCGATCCGACACCCGATGATATGCTCAATCTGACCAAGCTTTATGCCGGTTCGCAGGAGATCAGCGATCTTGGCGGGCTGGAGCATGCAAAGAACCTTACATCGCTGTGCATTCACCGCAACAAGGTCAAGGATATTTCGCCGCTGGCGAACCTGGGTGAGCTTTCGTATCTGTGCATTCACGACAACCAGGTCGAGGATCTCTCGGCCGTAGCGGGATTGAAGAATCTGACGAATCTTCTGTTGTACGACAACAAGATCGTCGACTTGTCGCCGCTTGCCGGTTTGAGCAGCATGGCGTCGCTGTATGCCAACAACAACAAGATAGAGAGTATTTCGCCGCTGGCCGGGTTGAAAGAGCTGCGTTTTCTGGATGTCAGCGATAATCGTATCGGGGATGTCTCGGCCGTTGCCGGCCTGACGCGACTGGCGGATTTGAGAGTGCGCAACAACAAGATCAGCGACCTCAGCGCCGTCGGCAAGCTTGGCAAACTCAAGAACCTGTGGGTATACGGCAATCCGGCTGCGTTGCCTTCGGAGTTGTTGTCCGATGACAGCAAAACCAGCGTGTATTGCGACTCGACTCAATATGCCAAACTGGCAGGTGAATCTTCAACAATGGGCAAGGTGGAATTTTCCGCCAAAGTAGACAACTTCATGGTCAGCCGCAACAAGTGTTTCATTCGCATGGTGACCGACGACGGCGCAGGACAATTGCCCGCCGGGGAGTATAAGCTGGGAAGCTGGGAAGTCAAAAAGAAAGACAAGAAGGGAGTTGAATGGGCGCTGACCGCCTCGGTAAGTTCGGCCAAGAAAGGGGTCTTTAAGATAGACCGGGACAAGCCTGTAAAGCTGGATGTCGGTGAGCCGATTGTGGCGAAACTTTCCGCCAAAAAAGGACGCTCGGGCTACAGCTTCAGCCAGAACCTCGTCGGGCGGATGGGCGAGAGCATTTCCATCTCGCGGGACGGCGCCAAGGCGAATCCCCCCAAACTGCATATCAAGAACAAGGCGGGGACTTACGACAAGACCTTCAATTTCGAGTATGGGTGAGGCGGCACCTGTTCGCTCTCGTGGCGAGAGCCAAAAGACGTAAAGGGACCGTTTACCGCAACCATCAAACTGGACGGACCGTTCAAGATCGACAGCAAACCGTTCAGCACAGACGAGACCAAATCCGACAAAATGAAACCGATCGCCCAGGCCAAACCTGTACAACCGAAATCAAGAGGTTTTAAGGCAGCGATCAGACGGTTCTTTGTCGGAGACTGACAGAAAAGCTTAAATTCGCTTTAATAACGGGAGTCGGCATAATCACCGGCTCCTGTTTTTTCCGCCAGGAATTACAATTCTGCACGCAAAATCGGGCTGCATGGAGGCATTTCTACAATTTTCTGTAAGTTTAGGCCGGCAAAATGAACTAATATAGTGGTCATGGCCGATATTCCTGACAAATTGTCGGCACCTCCGACACATACCGACGATGCCGACAATCCGCGTCTGGCCGAACAATTCAAATGCGGAGACGGTTCCGCCTTTGATCGGATAGTTGACGAGCATGCAGCGGATGTGCGAGTCTTTGCAAATCGATTGCTGGGCTGGGACGGTGATGTCGAGGATGTTGTACAGGAAGTATTTCTGGCTGCCTTTATGGGTCTGAAAAAATTCAAGGGCCACTCGACTCTGCGAACATGGTTGTATTCGATAACCATTAATAAATGCCGCAGCCACAGGCGCAAAAAGATGATTAGACTTCGAGTGTTTCCGGGTAATGAAGTTAAAGCCGATTTGGCGGCGACAGCACCGGATTCAATGACAGATGGCGATTTTAACCGGGTCCGCAAAGCGGTGCGGTCTTTGCCTGCGAAGTATCGGGAGCCGGTGGTGCTAAAGTATCTCGAGGAGCTTTCGACAGAGAAGATATGTGAGATACTGGGTTTGTCGAGTAACGCCATTTATGTTCGGCTGAATCGCGGACGGGCGATGTTGAAAGAAAAGCTGTTAAGAATTAAGAATTAGGAATTTGTCGGGGTTATAAATGAACGATGACAGATTGAAAAAACTGCTTCGGGATGCTGATCGGAGGGCGAATCTGCATCCGGCGATGTGCGGTGCTGATCTGGCGAAGGCTGTTCGCAGGCGCGCTCACAGGAGGCGTGTTATGAGGGTTGGTTTGTCATCCGTTGCGGCTGCGGTGGTTTTTGCGGCGGTTGGTTTGTGGGTTGTCGGCGGTATTTTGGATGAACGCAATGCGCGGCAGATCGCACGGTTGGAGAAGAAAGTCGCCGAGCTTACCCTGCAGACGGAGGCGTCGCAGAGATTTATTAGTGAGCTTGTGGAGCGGGAGAAGCAGAGCATGAGGCTTTTGGAGCTTGAAGAGGAGCTGGCGTCGATACCGGATCCGCTGGTGGAGATCGAGCGACAGTACGACAGGACGGCATTTGTTCTGGTGTACCAGGCGGACAGGCTTTACAAGGAGCTGAACCTTAAGGGGTCGGCGGTTGAGACTTATAATCGAGTGATTGATTTGTTTCCGGAAAACAAATGGGCCGAAGTTGCGCGGACGCGTTTGAGTGAAATGAGCGAAAGTGAGAACAGGATCTGAAAGGAGATTTATTATGAGAAAGTGGAAGCTTGAAGTTTTAGTTGTGTTTGTGTGTGTTGTGCTGTGCTGCGTATCGGTTGTGCGGGCCCAGGATGTGGCGACTCCGACCGGTGAGAAACTGTCGAATACCCGGACGGCGATTTGCATGATGATGGTGTCTGCGGATCCGGATATATTTCCGCTTTGGGAGGAGAATATCAATACGCTTGTTCTGAGTACCGGCGTTGGGATGCGGGCTGTTAAGGAAGTGCTCGGTACGGATGAGCATGTAATGGATTTTATCAATTATCATACCAATAAGGGATATTCGACCGATCCGGGTGGTGGAAAGTTGGATATTGGTTATGGCAGAAGAATGATGCCGATGCGCACACCTGCTGCAACGCCGAGAGCCTCTTCGAGAACGACTACTATGCGGACGCCGGTACCGAGAACCCCTTCGAGACCGACTACTGCTGCTGCACCGGCAAGGAGAGCACGGACAACAAGAGCACCGACAAGTACAGCAAGAACATATGCGCGGACTTCAGCCACCCGGAAACCCTTGTCGAGACTGGGTAATCAGAATCGTGTTTATATGACTGTGGAGGTGGAACTGGGCGACCGGGAGGTTCCTTCGGCGGCGGTGGAGTTGCTGGATGCGTTTGTTTCGAACTTTACCGAGGCCCTGGAAGGGGCGTTTGAAGATTACAAGGGTTCGTTCGATAATCAGAGAAAAGCTGCCGAGATTGAAGTAATCGAGGCGGAGGAGCATGTCAGGCTGCTGCAGCAAGAGCTTCGGGATTTGTCAGGTATACGTGATTTGTCGCCGCAAATTGTCCGTGATGAGATCCGCAAGAATCGTATCAGGTTTGAGGATGCAAAGATGGACCTTACCTCTATCGAGGGTGATACGGAAGCATACAGCAAGCAGATTGCAGTAAACGAGGCGATGCTGAAAGAGAAACTGAAAACCGATGTGATTTTAAAGGAGTTGGAGCGGGTTGTGCAGCATAACCAGGAGAAAGAGAAGCATTTACGTAGTCTTAGTTCGGCAGGCAAGGCGTCGGCTGCGAATGTTTTGGTAGCGTCTGAGGAACTGGCAAGGGCGCGGATCGAACTTGCACGGCGAAAAGATGAGCTGAGCAGGTCACCTTCTTCAAGTGTCTCCACGGGCCGTTTGACTTTAAGGTTGGCCGAGTATGCTATCAGGAGAACACAGATGGAACATGAAATTCAGGCTCTTGGACACAGGCTGGGTGAGTCTCAAGACCTTATCGAAACAGCTGATCAGTATGAGATTCAGGTTTTGAAGCTGGGACTTGCCAAGCGGAATCTGGAGGATGCGATTATGTGGCGGGACGATCTCAGGCGGCAGATGCGGGTTCCTGTGGCGCCGAGTGTGATAGTGATGGGTGCCGAGTGATTGCATAGACATTGTCGAGACAAGCCTCCGTGCCGTAACGGCAACGGGGGCTTTTTTTTGACAAAGGGGCCAAAAGGGTGGATGAGGGGAATCGAACCCCCGACCCCTAGATCCACAATCTAGTGCTCTAACCAACTGAGCTACATCCACCGCAAGACTATCGCCGGGGCATATCACAGTCCGCCGCCCCGATAAAACGTACATCTTATGCTGACATCGGCATTGTGTCAACATCTCTTGCACACTCGATCACCCTTTTCTTACCGCCCCGAAAATCTGCTCCCGCCAGGTGTCCGTCATCCGCAGAGCACCTCACTCTTACAATTCTTCCTGCATTCCTTCCTGCATTGAATTTTAGGCATAAAAAAACCCTCATAATGACCTGAAAAAAGGATTATGAGGGGTAAAACGTAGCCCCAAGGGGATTCGAACCCCTGTTGCCGGGTTGAAAACCCGGTGTCCTAGGCCTACCTAGACGATGGGGCCACTTTCATGGATCAACTTACTCATCCATGCTGATAGCTTCGACGGGACATTCGTCCACGCAGACGCCGCAATCGACGCATTTGTCCGCCTCAATGGCCGCCTTGTCCTCGGCCATCGCAATTGCCTCGCTCGGACACGATTCGATACAGGCCTCACATGCTGTGCACTTTTCACCATCAACTTTTGCCGGCATTACTTACCCCTTTCAAAACAACAATGGTTCTCAACAAGACTTTTGCAAAAGTCCTTGTCTAACGTAAAAGCCGGGAGTGTACAAATTTTCGACAAGGATTACAAGACTTTTTTATGAAAAATTACTCAGTCGCACCATTGCCTGCACCAGCCCCACTTGCCGGTGCGTTTGACCCGTCCTCTTCGGGATTCTCGGTGGGCGGCGGTGTCCCGTGGCCCCCTAAAGCGATTGCCAGAAGACGAACATGCCCTTGTGAGTCGTATTTGGCCGACCAGTCCAGCACCTGTCCAAACCCGTCACCGGGCGATTTATTCAGAGTATACAGCGCCATCATGCGAACGGGCCAATGGTCATCACTTAGATTACTGGAAACCGCGTTTGTGAGTTCATAATCCAAAGAGCCCGAAAGCAGCCCAATCGCCTCCATCGCCTGAACCTTCACCTTCCAGTTGGCATCGGCCAGACCGCGTTTGACAGCGTCGCGCAGTATCGGACGTTCCACACGAATATACCGGTACAAAGAGCCCGACCGCGCCATGAAATCACGTTCCACGAGCAGCCCGGCAAAAAGCTGGACCGCACGATTCTTCTGCCCTTCCTGACCGTGCGCCAGGGTGTCTAATCGCTGCATGAAATACTGTCGGGTCAGATTGACGCCTTCACGCTTGATGACGCTCCGTATCGGTTCGATGTCCTTGAGGGAGTTGGTCGGCTCACCCGCCGCATCAAGGACCGGATCAAGATAAACAATGAACTCTACCTCCACCGACGCCTGCGGAAATGCCAGCAGCAGACGCCTGAGCGAACCGGTCATCAGCTCCAGCGGAATTGACGCATAGTGGCCCGGCTTGATGGGAAGACTCGGAACAGCCTTCTTTGAAATGAGCTGCTGAATCTCCTGGATGATGTCACCGCTGACGACGGCATCCACCCTGATGTTGCCCTTCAACATGCCCGGATCGGAAATAATGATCGGGTTGGGCGACTTGTTTGTGATAACAAGGTCCGCGTCTAACTCGTTACCGAAAGAAAAATCCGAACCTCCAAGATTCAGCTTGACTGAAAAAATATCCCTGGCGGGCCTGAACTGCGAGATTACCTTCTCGCCGAACTCTTTTTTGAGCTGCGCTCTTACAATCTCAGGCGACGTCGGCAAAATGTAGTCCGAACCGTTTTCGGCAAGCAGGGCTTTTGCCTTCTGGGCGACAAGCGACACGGGATCCATGGCAACGGCGCCCTTGAGGGTTTCGATCGCCTCGCTGGTCTTCTCTTCGGACAACTGGATCATTGCCTTGGTCAGTTGTGCTATCTGGTCGTTTTCGATACCGGCGACAAACTCACCGGCCAGATCGTATTGCCCGTGCATGGTGAGGACGTGGGCAAAGATCGCCTTTGCGCCTGGTGCATTGGGGTCGGCGCTGAAGGCTCGGTTGGCCCAGGCAAGCGCCTGTTCGTTGTTGGGGTTGGCGAATGAATAGAACCAGCCCAATTCCAAAGCTGTCACTTGCGGCGACACCGCCTCGGCGCCTAACATCTGGGCCGCCTGGCGACCGGCCTTGGCGAAGATCTCCTTGCTCAGTTTGTTATTTCCCATTTTGCCGGCGGCGCTCCCGGCAAGGCCTTCCATACGTATGTCGAACCGTCCGCTCTGTCGGATGCGGGCGGCCGCGTCCAGGCATTTTGCACGCAACCTGGATGAGTTGTGGCTCATAAGCGCCCACGGCAGATATATCGAAGCAGGCAGATCCCTGTCGGGCGAGAGGTGCTCGAAGAGATCGGCGGTGTAGTTGTACGCCCCGGCGGCGATATCATAGACACCAACCTGCTCGCAATACTGGGCAAAAGCATAGGCCGCGTCTATGTTCAACGGATTGACATCGATCACCCGGCGAAGATTGCTCGCATAGGCCGCCGGCGTCAGAGCCTGCTCCTCTTTACGAAGAAGCTCGTCGAAACGAGCAAATGCAAGCTGGTTGTACTCATTGTAGTGGTAGGCCTGTTCAAAACTCTTACGGGCATTTTCAAAGTCCGCCTTTTCCACTGCCAACTGCCCGTATTCGGCCGCCAATTCCGAGGCCAGGACCGGATTCTTGACACCCGCAACACCAATAAGCCTCATCAGCACGGCTTCCCGCTCCTCTCGCGAGTCGGCCGTTGACAGCAGATACCGAACCGCTTTCCGGAGGACCTCAAAATTAGATGTCTTGGCGATGTACTTGCGAAATACGTCGTAGAACGGGCCGACATCCTCTGCCTTTGTCGATTGCGAACCTAACACTAACATATCTTCGTAGAGGTATGTCGCCCTGGGGTCAAGGTCCATGGCGGCGGTGAGAAACGCCATGGCTTCAGCCGCCGCGTCCTTCTCGCTGATCGCATCGGTCGACACTTCCCGGGCGATCCTGTGAAAGGTTTCAGCCGTAAGGGGTGAATAAATACGGTCCCCTCCCGCTCTGGGCTGAGCAAACAGCGAAGGGGCAACCAATATCGACATGCCAACCGATAGAACAAACAGACTTTTCTTGCTTACCATCGAGGCTCTCCAAAAAACTACTACTCACTGGATGACGCCGCAGCATCACCGCAGATCCGTCTCAACTGCAATGATAGCTGAAGCTGAGCACTTTGCACTCGGCGATTCTGCGATACTCGGCCATATCCATCTTCACGGCCTCTTCGTGAGTGCCCGCCTGGAACACAATGTACTCGTCCGCCTCCAGCGCCTTGTCCATCACCGTTTCCAGACCGTAAAGCCCGCCAAAAGGCGGCTCGGCGCCAAGGGCGCAGTCCGTAAACAGTTTGGTCATTTCGCTCTCGTCGGCTAATTCAACGTGCTCGACTCCAAGCTGGCTCTTCAACGCATCAAGGTCAATCTTGCAGCAGGCCGGCAGTACGCACATGTAATAAGTCTCGCCGGAACGGACCACAACGGGTTTGGCAACGTACATTCCGGGCACGTGCTCCTCGGCGGCCATCTGCTGGGCTGTGAATGTCGGGCGGTGTTCAGCGACCTCATATTTGGCGGATTTTTCATCCAAAAAATCAACCACTTTCACAATACACCTCCGGTAAATAAATTGACTCATCGCGCTTCGACACTGCTGATTATATCGGCACCAACAGCACGGGCTAAACACACATAAAAACAGTCAACATTCCCTGCATGTTCTATCGCTATCTCGTCTACCCCCTTATACGCTTGATAAACCCCCAAAGTTTACGACTTTTGAGCCCCCACGATGAGCGAAAACATCTCGTTTCGCAATAATTTTGCGGTCGCCACGTACACAAGGGCCGATAATGGTACGACTATCGCCAATCTTACAATGTCATATCCAGGCCCAAACGGCATTCTTCGCATGATCATCAAGACCCCACCTGCCACCAGACCCATCACGACCGTGCCGATTACCGTCTTGACAAAGATCGACGGCAGACCGCCTAATATGGACCGTCCGTATCGCTTGCGAAGGATCCGAACGAGTATGACCACCTGCAGATACGAGCAGATCGCCGTGGAAAGCGCAAGCCCCCCCGTGCCCATAAACCACAGAAGCGTCAGGTTCAGTATCACATTGACAAGCACCGCAAACGCAGCCGTCATCGCGGGCGCTTTTGAGTCCTGCGTCGAATAGAACGCCCGCGTGGCGATCTGCTGCGAAAAATAGCCGCACAGACCCAGCACATAAAACGAAAGCGTCCACGCCGTCAATTTCGTGTCGACGGCCGTAAACTCGCCGCGCTGGAAAACCGCCGATATGAGCGGTCGCGCCACTAACAGAATACCCACAGTAGCCGGAATCGCCACAAAAACCGCCGCACCGAATCCGCGAGAGATTGTCTTGCACAACGACACATAATCTTTCCGCGCTGCGTCTGCGCTCATCGCCGGAAACACCGCCGTCGCCAATGAGATACCCAGAACACCCAACGGAAACTGGTACATTCGCTGGGCAAAATAGAGTTTCGAGACGGCGCCATCCCACATCGGGTATCGAATCTGCCTGCCGAAAAATGCAAAGAACTCGCCCTTTTCGACTGAGCCGGAGAAACACTTGGCAATAATGTCGTCAGCAAGCGTATTCAACTGCGTAACAGTAAGGCCTAATATCATAGGTCCCATCAGGAGCATGATTTTTTTGAAACTTTCGTGGTGCACGCTGATACCGCCGCGAAACGAAAAACCGCATGACCTCAGGGCGAATATCTGCATGGCGACCTGCCCAAGACCTGCAAGGAGAACGCCGCCGGCGGTGAAGAATACTTTCTGATTGTCCTCCAGACCTAACACCTTGTCGCCAAGTAAAAGTGCTGAGATTATGAATATGTTCAGCAGAATCGGCGCAGCGGCAGGTGCTGCGAAGTGGCGGTGTGAGTTCAAGACGCCCGCCATGATCGCAACGATACATATCATGATCATATATGGAAGCATAGCCGCCGTCAAAGCAAGCATGAGGCGGTTGCTGTCGATAGTGCTGAAAAACCTGTAATATAAAAAGATCCCCCCTTCGCCCAACACAACCAGGGCGGCGAGTATTAAAATCACAAACGACATAACCGTTCTGGCAAGGCAGTCGGCAGAAGCCCTGTCTTCATGCAACTGTTCACTGTAGACAGGTATGAGCGAAGCAGATGCCGCCCCCTCACCAAAAAGACGCCTTGTGAGATTCGGCACTTTAAAGGCGATCACCCAGATATCCATCAATCCTTTTGCGCCCAGGAAATACGCAAAAGCCATATCCCGCAGCATCCCGAAAATGCGGCTCAGAATCGTGAGGGAAGCAATCTGCCGAAAACCTTTTATCATCTCGTCCCCTGGGGCATCAGTATCAAAGTCTTAGTGTGAGAATCCCTTGTCATTCCCGCGAAAGCGGGAATCCAGAATAAAACAGCTTCCGCCGAAGGCGGTTCCATATTCTTTCTATAAAATGTTATACAAACCGCAATCTTGCTGAACTCCCGTTCAATTCACATCCTGCATTGCCACAGCGACAACACACGCCACCACCTTAGCCGCACCCGCCGCCTTGAGGGTCTTTACGCACTCGTTCAGCGTCGCATGGCTCGTCGTAATATCATCGACAAGACAGATAGTCTTACCTGAAAAATTATGACCCCGCCGAACCGCAAAGGCCCCTGCCACATTCTTCCTCCGTTTGGCCGGGCTAAGATTCCACTGTCTCTGCGTATAGCGAATCCGAACAAGGTCCGTGCTGATTTGCCCCGCCGTCGGCGCCAGTCCCTTGCAGATCAGATGCGACTGATTATACCCGCGCTCCAGGCGCCGCCGCCAGTGCAGCGGAACGGGCACAAACAACTCTATCTCATCCCCGAACGCACTCCCCTGCAAAGCCGAATCCGCTAACTCCCGCAGCAGCCCCCCCAATTCCGTCCGGTCCTGAAACTTAAACGCCAAAATCAGGTTGCGAAGCACACTGTCATAAGCCCCCGCCCGCGCAATACCGTCAAAATCCACCTTCGCGCTCTGGCAGTTCGCACATCGCCCGCCAATCATCGCATACCTGCTGGCATCCTTCCCACACCCCGCACAATAGTCACCCGCCGTACACTCCAAAAGCTCATTCCAGCAATCCCGACACAACCGCCGATCAGTCTCAAGCACACCAGCCCGACACCAGTCGCAAACCGCAGGCCAAAGCAAATGATTAAACCCCTCCAAAGCACCCCCCAAAAACCGCCGCACCCCGCAAAAAATATCCCTAAGTGTCATCGCATCCATAGCAACACATTATACCCTCCAAACCACCAACACAAAAGAACCATATCACCACCATTTCACGCCAAATAAGAATAATATCCACCAAAAACACTTTGGCCATCACCCCAGCGACCCGTATAATCAGTACACTTACGACAACCTGGATCGGTTGACGAATGTGACCTATCATAACAACCAGAGGCAAGAGTCCTGTATGGACAACGCAGGCCTACTACCTGTAGTCCGAGTTTTACTGACGCCGCCGGCCGAAGCCACAGCCAGCCAAAATGAAAGATAATTTCTTTACACGTCCTTATCCGGTTACAATTTCAATGCCTTCCATGCTCCCGATAAGGCCGTTTGCAAGTTGCAGGTATTCAATGCGTCCGGCGACATGGCCGAGCATCTCACTGCCGACCGCGTCAACCGCCACCGGGTCGAACGACGCAAGGATCGTATTGAGCCTCTTCGCCGTTCCGCTAAGATGCATCCCCGTAAGCGCCACCACCGCATCGACCACGCACAAATCCGGCTTCTTATAGAGGCAGATATCCACCACCGACTTGTGCGTCGACGGGCTGTGCAGTTTTGATTTATTCCATCCGCCGGCATAATACCGCCCCGGCGCAATACCGAACATATTCTTCATCGCAATCGTTGTCTGCGTAAAGCTGTGGTCCTTCAGCACCGGAACCGACACAACAAACGCATCCCGAACAATCTCAGGAATATAAAACTCACTCAACACAAACGCCCGTTCATCCCGCACAAGCGTCGCCTTTGCCGTATTAAAGTCAATCAGCCTGATACCATATTTTTTCGCCAGCTTCATATACCCGTTCGCCCGATACGCATCCTCCGTCCGACCACAGCCGCACCCTTCGCCAATTACAATCTCAGCGGCACAATGCTTCTTACAGAAAAGATAAACCGCCTCAACCGCCTCAACCGGCGTGGTAACCGGCGGCCCGTCGGCATTGGTCAGATTCGGCTTAATAATAATGAGCCCGTCATCGGGCAGCTTCTCCCCGGCGCCGATCAGATCCAGCGCCTCGCCAACGCTGCCCCGGTAGTCTCTGTATCGAACCTTCGCAACCTTACTCACACATCCAACCCCAACACATGTTTCCTCAACTCCCTGTCCAATGTCTTTGCATCGCCCACAAGTTTATCCAATTGCGACCAGAATCGCCTGCCGTGGTTCTTCGTTCTCGTATGCACCAGCTCATGCAGTATCACATAATCCATCAGCCCCGGCCTCAACCGCACAAGGTTGACATTGAGATTGATATTGTCGTTCTCCGAACAGCTCCCCCACCGCGTCTTCTGATTTCGGATAAAGACCCGGTTGTAGGCAAACCCATACTCCCGCGCCAGTTCATCCAAACGCTTTACCAGCACCCTCCTCGCCCCGGCCCGGCAGATTGGCTCCAGATTGCTCAACGCCGTCCGATGCTGCCGTTCGATCCGCCTGACACGATCCAGATTCTTCCTCGCCCACCCAATATTCGACTCCAGAAACGCCATCCCCTCCTTAAACGAGGTCCTGTAAGGCACGGCAACCCTGACACCCCTGTGAGGCTTCACCGTCATCGAAAGCCGCCGCGCCTTCTTAGACTTCGCCAACAAAACAGCACCCAGATCGCCAATTTCCACGATTCGCATAGGCAGCGCCGAAACTTCTTTGGCTCTTTTACTTTTCATCCCGCAAATAGTAACCACACGACCGCCGCATGGCAACAGTAATCCACTCTCGACAAGGAACCGTCGCAAAATATCGCCCCACTCAAAAATCCCGCTTGATTTGGCCCCGCCGGACTGCTATTGTCTAACTGTTATTATCATATCAGCCATTTTGCAAAAGGAGGTCGCCATGGTGCTCAAACGTCGCATTGTGTTTGTTATGCTTGTTTTGCTTACGGTCGGCGGCAGTGTTTTAGGGCGGACCTGTCATGTCTGGGAAAAAGTCGACATCACACTCCGTGCAAAGCAGACGTATAAGAATCCGTACACGCAAGTCACCGTCTGGGTCGATCTCAAAGGGCCGGGCTTTGACAAACGCTGCTACGGGTTCTGGGACGGCGGCAACACGTTTCGCGTGCGCGTGCTGGCAACCGCACCCGGCAAATGGACGTACAAGAGCGGCTCGAACCAATCCGACCCGGGCCTAAACGGCAACACCGGCTCATTCGAGGCCAAAGCGTGGACCCAGGCACAGAAAAAACAAAACCCTTCTCGCCGCGGCATGATAAAGGCCTCCGCCAACGGCCACGCGTTTGAGTATGCAGACGGCACACCCTACTTTCTCTTAGGCGATACATGGTGGTCGATTCCGACCTTTCGATACAGATGGTACGACGACAACACGCCCCGACCCATCGGCCCGAACGGAGGATTCAAGGATTTTGTACAATTCCGCGCCAGGCAGGGCTACAACTGCTTTGCAATGATCGCCGCATTCCCAAACTGGGCAAACGACGGCAAAAGTTCCCAACTGAAAATGCCCGACGACACAGTTCTGCGCTCGGCGTGGGGACAGCCCGGCACAGACAGCGCAAAAGACATGCACGACGAGCACGGCAACCGTGCCTTTCATTTTCCCGGCAAGGTACCCGGCTTCGAGCAAATCTTCCCCGACCTCGACCGGCTAAACCCCGCATATTTCCGCAGCATGGACAAGAAAATCGACTACCTCAACGCCCACGGCTTTGTCCCGTTCATCGAAGTCGCCCGCCGCGACATCGGCCAGGCATGGAAAAAATACCACGACTGGCCCGACTCCTATGTCCGGTACATCCAATACATCTGGAGCCGCTACCAGGCCAACATCTGCCTCTTCAGCCCCATCCACCTCGACTGGACGGGAAAGACAATTCCCGCCTCGGAGTGGAACGACGTCGCCAACGCTGTGATCGACAAATACGGACACCCCCCCTTCGGCACGCTCGCCGGAACAAACTCCAACCCGTCGACGCTCCACAACTTCGGCCACACCGACAAAGCCAGATGGCTCACCTACCACCAGATCGGCAACCGCCGAACGCACGATCAGTACGAACTATTGACGGAAATTTTCAACACGAATCCGCCCGTGCCCGGCCTCCACGGCGAACCCTACTACGACGGAATGCACAACGCAGAATCCGGCTCCGACCTCGCCGCGCTGTACTGTCGCTCCGGCATGTACGGCAGCGTCCTCTCCGGCGGGCTTGCAGGCCACATCTACGGCGCCGGAGGATGGGATGGCGGCATGTGGGGCGGAAACGTCGAAGAAGCCGCCGAAAACCACATCTGGGACGCCCTCAAATGGCCCTCAGCCGACCAGATGCGCCACATGGCAACCTTCGTCCTCTCCCAGGGCAGAACCTACCAAAACCTCATACCCGACGCCGACCTCCTGTCCCCCAACAAGTCAGGCGTTGAAGAAGGCTACCTCGGCTGGGCATATTGCGCACACACAAAGGACAAAGACCTCTTCATGCTCTACTTCGAAAAGGATTGCCCCAAAGCAACACTCTCAGGCGCAAAAACAAACGCCAAATACACAGCCCTGTGGTTTAACCCCCGAAACGGAACATGGCAAAAGCCAATCACCGCAACCGCCAGCAATAAAGGAAAAATCACCCTCCCCAACTTCCCCAACAACCCAAAAAAATCAACCACCGACTGGGCCCTAAAACTGGTTCTATCCGTCAGGTAATATCAAATTCAGTTAATTAGAGCCGATTGACCATTAATGTCATTCCCGCGAAAGCGGGAATCCAGAAAGCTTATGGTTTAGCCAGGCTATCGAAATATCGGCGTTTTTTAACTGGAATTATT
>SDBV01006709.1_pt1 | contig 15864 bp, 14 predicted proteins | sample 2277081 | NCBI WGS metagenome assembly SDBV01 (sample SAMN10402039, study PRJNA504765) | marine sediment metagenome | isolation source: marine sediment core GS10_PC15, 223 cmbsf | place: Arctic Ocean: Southern Knipovich Ridge | collected 2010
CAATTACAACGTCGTGCTGCGTTCTTTGACAACCTGATTGCCACGAGTCCTGCCGCTGCGGCTGAACGTCTGACCGCACGTAGGGATGATGCATTAGGGCAAGCTGCTCAATTCGAACAGGTTGCTCAGCTAGAGCTTGAACGTCAGTCCGCTGAGACTATTTCGGCAGGCAGGGATGATGCGATTGTAAATCAAGGTGCGACTGCGGCAGGAGCTAGGACAGCAGGGGCGTCGGGGGCCGCGCAGCAACAACAGATTGAAGACCTTCAGAAGATGTACTTCTCTCTTGATGACCAAGAGCTCGCCCGAATTGGCAATCCTACTATCGAAGAGTTCCTCATCGCTGGACTGAACCAGCAAGGTACTGAAACCCCAGGCAGCGACCAATTTCTCGCTGCACAAGAACAGGGACGGGAAGTCAGTAGTCTAGAAGAGGGCAATCGTCCTGAAGGAGCGAATCCTGAAGGTCCGTTGTTCGGAGGAAATACAGGTTCGACTGTAGGTGCTCTCCCTGGAGCAATACAGGACCAGCTCGGAGCTGCAGCGACGGGAGCAGAAGGTGCGCTTCTCGGTGCAGGACAAGCAGTAGGAGGAGCAACGCAAGACATCGCGCAAATCCTCGATCACGCAGTAGGAGGCATTGAAGCCCAGCCTGGCGCATTCGAAGAGATGAACGCTAGAATCTCAGCGGGACAGGCTACCGTGGAAGACCAAGTAGCTATGCAAGAGCTCATTGAGAAATTCAATGGACCTTGGGGTCGACCTGACATTGGAGAGTTGTACCAAAAAGAGCTAGATAGACTAGGCACTTCTCAACGTAGAAGTGTAGGCGGCGGGCCAGCGAGGGGATAATATGGCGTTCATTGATGACATTCGAAAACAGTTCGGAGTCAAGGCTCCTCAGAGTACTACCGTTACAGCACACGAGCTTACACGTACGGGCTTAGGGTTCTCTGAAGGGATAGAACGTGCGCTTCGCATCGGCCAGGGAGAGACGTTTAACCCAGTAGATGAAGGTACGAGTACTGGGCTTCAACAGCTTATCTCTGGTGCGTCAGAGGAACAAGATTTTCTCCGAGGCATCTTCAAAGGCGCGGACATTCCTGGTATCAAAAATCTCTTCCTTGGGGATGTTCGAGGACCACAGGGTCTTGTAGAACCTAATGTTCCTGAGCGAAGTGCAGACAACCCGGGAGACCTTATTGACTCCCTACAAGAAGGTGCGGGGAGATTTTTGCCCCTTATTCTTGGTTCAGGGCTTGCTGGAGCGGTAGTTACTCCATCTGCAGGTTCGTTCTCTGCCTTGGGGGGAGAGACGGCAGTTAGTATAGAATCTGTTGTTGCCGGAGGATTGAAAGAATCTGGTGGATTCTTCCTAACTGAAAACATCCTAACGGGCATGGAAGCAGACATGGCTCTCGGACAAAATGTGGGGGAAGGAATCATGTTCTCCGCAATGGGTACCGCTGCGTTTAAAGGTCTAGGCGCGTCATTCCGCGCGACAGGTAAGCTACCTCAGTTTGCTTTGGAGCAAGCATCCGAGTTGCAGAAAAACATAAAACTGCGTTCTCTTGCTCGCAACAAGGTAGACCCTCGGGCGACAGATTTGACTAACCAGATGATAGGAGCAGGTAAAGCAATTGACGATGTTACTGGCGGAGTTACACAGGTAGAGCAGGAAATCAATGATGCCATTTGGAATACTGTTAATCCCCGTAAAGACATTCAGACGCTAATCAATTCCCAAAAACAGTTCACTGACGAAGTACTTGACCAACGCAATTTAACTGAAATTCTGCACACCCGAACAGACGGAGACGTGCGCGCTAAATTGACTTCAACTGGAGACCTCGAAACATTAGCTCGCACTACCGATGCTCTCGAAGCTATTGGCATGAAGGAGTTCGGCATACTCGATAGGGTATCCCCTACTGCTTCATTGAGCGAACGCCTCGCGGTAATGAACGGGAACGAAGAAGTGTTCCTCGAAGTCTCTCGCCGCATGGGTACGCCGGAAGACATCATAGAAGGTGTCATGTCTAGCAGGTTAGCTGCGGGGGTAGGAGAGCCTGGAGCACAAGGTAAACGCCTTCTCGTCTCTCTCCAAGAGCAGGCACAACTCGGGCAACTCCAGGGCAGACTTGACGTTGTCAGCCCCAACTTCAATGGGGTGGATACATTGGCGCAGTCGTTCACTGATTTGCCTACGGGTGTGCAACGTGACATGTCTGACCTCTTAACTGCAATGGGATTGAACCATGCAGACCGTTCGTTCGCTGAGAATATGGTCAAGTTTGAACAGCGGATGGTAGACTTCTACGCCAAAGAGAGCGAAGGCTTCATACCTCGTCTGCCCTTGCAAAACGTACAGGAAGGCGACGTCCTTCGGGCAGTAGCTCGTACCCAGCCTTCCAATGCAGCAGCTCGGCGAGCTCGTGACCCTCAAGTAGGTGGACCTTCAACGCAATTCCCCCATACGAGCGGCGACCTCGGGATACCTCCGCAAGCTGGAGTGGCCCCGGATACTGCTGTAGCAACCCGGATTCTCGCGAACTCCGTACCTCTGCCTATGGACGCAGTAGAAGCAGCGGCTGTACGTCAGACTCTATTTAATATAGCAGATGCGTTCTTCGAGTCGCGCCCGGGATTGGCACTCCAAGCTGTACATACACTCAAGAACTTCGACGCCGCACGTAAAGTGTTCGCGGAGGAAATCGAAGGCATGGGTCGCGCTCTCAACGACCTTGGGGGTCCTCTTGGAGCTTTTGCTCGACAGCGGTTTAATATCGATACTGGAGAGTTCATAGGCACTCGTATGCTCCTAAGCGAAGCCATGGATGCAAGTGCTGCTCATTACCCTGAGCTGAATGCAGACATCACCCGAATGATTTTCGGAGGAAGTCGAGGGAAAAGCACCGCAGTAGTTCTGCCTCGCCCTCATATAAAGACTCGTGGCAAGCTCAAAGGCCTCTCCAGTGAAGCACAAGTTCGTTCATTCCGCTCTACCGTGCGCCATGAGTTTGGTCACGAGGTAGAACGTGCACTGAAGAATTCCTCCAGCCTGCACGACAACGCGATTGCAGCACAAATTCGTTTGGCATCATTTCGCCAACCTTACCGCAACGACGACTTTTCCTTCCGAGAGATGACCGGCAAGGCTATGGGTCCGGGGAATGCATGGGCCAAGCCCCATGGTGTTCCTGAACGTGAAGCTGTTGCTGAACTCATCTCCAACCTCATGACTCCCCAAGGTCGAGCTCACATTCATCCTAACGCACGCGATGTCCTTGAAGGTGTTGGTATCGTGATTCAAGAAGCGTATGCTCCCAATCGACCTGCCTTCCAATTCGGGCACGGAAATCTTCGTCCCGGCATTAGTAGAATTACAGGAGAAGTCTCTACCACGGCTGCAGATAAAACTCCCTCCATCGCAGACATCGGTAAGGCTCTGGGAGCTAAATTCCCCGGCAAAGGCCCTTCGGCCAAGCAAGCAGGCAACTCGGCAGTTGGTCCCACGAAGCTAAACGCTCAGCAACAAGAAGTCTCGACTAACGCTATTGCTGCGCTCTCCCGAGTAGGCAACGTGAACGTAGGTCCAGAGAAGCAAATTGGTCTATTCACTAAGCTCGCGGATGAGGGTCTGCACATCATCAAGCCCTCAAAAGCCGTACAAGAGCTTCTGGTCAAAAGACTAGGCTCCCTAGGCTCCAATGCCCTCCAGACCTTCAACGAATCGCTCATCACGCTCCCTCGAAATGCTCAGGCGAAGTTCGTTGCGAGATTTATTGAAGATGGGGAAAAGGTTCTGGGAGCTAGCTTTCTTGACTATACCCGAGCTGTCCGAGAGTGGAGAGCCTCCGCTATGTTATTTGGGCCGTCTACTTGGGCCGCGAACTTCCTGTCCACCGGCCTCAATTCGGCTCTTCGGCCCCTTATCGCTCTGACTTCCTCGGGCATTGATGCTACTCGTTCGGCCATTACCGGCTCGAAGCGAGTACGTTTCGCCGAGGACTCTATCAGCCAGTTCGCTGGAATCCTTTCAGCCACGAGAGATGCGGTCAATCTGTTCAAGCACGAGATTAGCGCAGGCAAGCTAGCAGCGCCCGTAGGCAACCCCATGCAGGATTTGTTTAAATCAGGCTCTGTGATGCGGGGAACTCTCGCGCGTGAGTCGGCGCTACAGGGTTCTGATGTCACATTCCTAATGTCCAAGAACAAGAGGACTCGGGCTTTTGCGGGCGCTACGGGTAAAGGTGTCCAAGTTCCTTTCCAGATGCTACGAATCTCCGACAATGCGATGTTTAATATGAACTTCACTGGAGAAATGTACCGTCTCGCTGCCATCGAATTGAGAAAAACCGGGCAAGATTTTAGCCTTGCGAAGGTCGCCATGATGGTGGAAGGCCGGGCCAAACAATCTGCTCAAATGCGAAAAACTGCAGCAGCTTTCGCTGAAACTGAGCTCGAAAAGAACTTCAACGAGGGATTCAAAGCCAGCGACGGCTCAATGCCCGTGCCCATAAAAGCTCTCAAAGAGGAGATGATTCAGAAGGCTATGCTCGACAATGTGCCCGAAGACATGAAACAGGCCAAACTGATTGCCGAGCGTACCATTTTTATTGCGAGGGAAACTGGCCAGCTTGACAAGTTGCTCTCCGCAATTGACCAAAACGAGGTAGCTCGCCTGGCTTTCGACATCGCGGTACCCTTCCGGCGCACTCCCATGAATATCGTTCGCGAAGGCATCAGAACCAGCCCGCTCGGGTTTCTGATAGCGGGAAGTGAAACCATTGGGGCCATCGTAGGCTCAACACCAAAGAACGCCGGAGAGCTCGTAGATGCGTATGCTCAGGCGACCGTAGGGACCCTGCTTTATTCAGCCATGACGGCTATGGCGCTATATGGTATAATTGAGGGGAATCCCACACACTTCGAACAGAATCGTGCAATTCGTACGACTATGCTCGCGGACGGGCGTCTTCCTGAGACTGTCTTCATTATGGGGCACTCCATCCCACTGTCCCGTCTACAGCCAGTAGGGGGCCTGGTGCTGGGTGCGTTACGTTCGGCGGAAGTTATTAAGGACGAAGGCCTGAAGACCCTCCGGCCAGACATCCTTTTCGGCACCCAATTAACCTTCATCAAATCGTTGGGCCTGCAAGACCAGCTTGAGGGCACAGCTGACCTCATTGAAGCAGTGGCGGGGGATGACCCTAGGCTCAACTTCTCCGAGCGTTTTGGGGGCAGCTTCGTCCCCGCCTTTATCCGACAGGGTAGGCAGGCGCTCGGAATAGAACAAGGGCGTTCAGCTAAGGCGACAGAGGCGAACGCCCTCACGCGATTCGCCCAGGGGGTTAGGTCAGGGGCCACCAACTCGGGACTGTCCAAATTGGGACTGTTCGGCGAGACCATAAAACGGACGCCGGGTCTGGGGGCCGCAGGGGTGGCGACAATCGGGCAGGACCCGGTTATCTCGGCCCTGATAGACGCGGGCTCTTTCCATCAGGCTCCAGATGTGGTGCCCGAGCTCCGTGACTCCAACGCGTCGATTCAGCATGCGTTCATTCGGGGCAAGGGACAGCTTCAGAAGCAGTTTGTACAGCGGGCTATGGAGACCATCCCGAACTTCGCTCAGCTCCCCCAGGAGCGCAGGAAACGGATTATTGATGCGGCTTTCACCCGGGGGTCAGCTCTGGCGAACAAACGAGCTAAGAATGCCCTTCGCGCCGGAGCGGTCATCACCCCGAAGCTGATTATATCGGGAAAACTTGGACTGTAAGTCCAGTTTGGTTGGACATACTGACACAAAACGTCGGCGACGCTGAACAAGTGCCGACATTATGGGGGCAGGGAGTTCGGCCCTCCCTTGGGGTGGCTTTCCTGGAGCTGCCTCAGCCCCCACCACTTTGCACTCTAACTCCTAGGATGATATACTCTTAGCAGGAGATACGGATGATTAAAGTCAAGCAGGGCAAATTCGAATTCAACGGAATACGCAAAGACATGGTTTGGGGTAGAACTTCCTTCAAGCTTGCGAACATTGTCACGTACCACTTCAAGGGCAAGGGGAACGTGTATTCCCTTGGGGATGCCCATAAATGGGTTGAGCATAATCAACGAATCTTTGGAGAAGATGTTGTTCTACGAGTATTCCTTGAGACCGCTGGATGGGATAACTCAATAGACCGAGACTCCAACGGCGTGCCCAATAACGGAATGTTTGGGTCAGAACCTAGTGACCAGGGCTTTTGGAATGTGGCAGAGCTGAGAGATGGGAAACGAGAGCAGTCTATGCACACTACGGGCAGAAAGACGCTAGAGTGGTTCTACAAAGAATCTGCCCATACTGGCGTAGCTTTCGAGCTTGTGGTAAATGCCACCCTCAAGCATGATGACATTCCCAGAGGAGAAATGGACCATGTCTTGCGCCAAGTTGGTGTTCAGATGGGAATTTTTCAGCTCCAATATCCCCAGGCACTCATTATTGTATCAGCATGTAATGAGTGGAATGCGCATAGTCAGATTCCTATCGAAGATGTGAACAACTGGGCCATGCGATTCTACAGGGACAGATATTGGGACACTGAGATGGTAGCTCCTACCCAGATTCCCTTGATTGTCGACGGAGGAGGTTCGGACAAGATTAAGTACAAAGTTGGCAGGGACTTCTACCACGCCGCCATGATTCATCCCGAACGTCGCCCAGGAAGCAGAGATTGGTGGGAAATGCCAAACCTCGCTGGTCTACGACACGTTGCAAATGATTACCCTATTGGTTTTACCGAATCAATGTATTACGTTGAGGAAGCCGACGCCGAGCGTGCAGCAGGTTGGTATAGGAATAGAGCAGGTTGGGATACTGATTGGAACAAATTCGAACAGTTCTACGAGAACTCGCGAGGAAAGATTGACTACAACATCCTCCATGACGAGAAGGGTGCGGGAACGTTGACTGACTGGCCTCGCAAGGAAACGCGACTCGAAGCGTGGGCAAAAGGCGCTTTTACCGGAATAGGTGGCGGCGTAGTACTTCCTCCTCCTCTCCCTGACCCCATAGAACCTCCTCTTATTGACCCTGACCCCCCACGTGGCGCAGATTTCTTATGGATTCTTTCCCTACTACAACTAATAGGTTTGGATACTGAAGAGGCTAATAAGTTCATCCGCAAAATTGAAAAAGAAATTAGCGCTCGTGGCGAACAATTTGACCGTATAGAGCAAAACATAGAGACCATCTTGTCCGTCATGGCTGTCTTTTTGGATGCAATAACGCCAGAGGAGGAAGAGGAAGAAGATAAGCCTGACCCTCAGCCAGAGAAAAAGGAAACAGACTACATTCCCTGGGGTGATAGAGAAGAATGGGCAGCAAGAGTTTTTCATGCATACACCGTGTGGAGGGGAGAGAGGGATTTAGGGTATTTGCTACGTTATCTAGACTTTGTCAATGACGCCCTCGGAACGGAGATTGGGCGAAACAAGCTAAGTGTCTTGATGGAAACGATGCAAGATGCCCATAATCGCCAAGATAGATTAGTTTTCCGTATAGAAACAGAAAAGCATAGAAAGTATGCCAATCGGTCACAAGTTCGGAAGATAGTAGCTAACGAGATGATTAAAGAGCTTAATATGCTCACAAAAGAGTACGGGGAGATTGCAAAATTAATTCCCCATCAACCTGGATGCGATTCTATCAAATGCCGCATTCAGAAGATGAGAGGAGAAGAGTAATGGCAGCAGAGAATGGAACCATCAACAAAGTTCTTCTCGTCCTTGTTTCTATGCTCGCCGGGATAACATTTACCGGATTAGGAATGGTTGTAAGGGGAGACATGCTGGGTAAAAACGCGGCAGAAGCAACAGAGAAAAGACTTGAAAAACGGATGGATAGAGAGTACCTCGCACTTCGTGAGACTCTCCGGCGAATCGAAGGTAAATTGGACGAACGCTAATGGCGATAGAGCTTGGACCAAAGGCGAGGGGAGTTATAGGACCTGGGCTCTCCCCCTACCTACCCATCATCTCCCAGGTCTTCGAAGCTTTTAGCTTTGACTGTCGCATCACGCACATTCGTGACGGCAAGCATAGTGTTGCTTCGTTGCATTACGTAGGGGATGCGATTGACCTCGTGTGGTTACCTTACGACACACTCGATGATGGAATTGCTCTCGATATGAAAAACGAGCTCTACTTGAAGCTCAACGGGTTTCCCAAGATTTCAGGACTAAAGCCTGATTACGATATTGTGTTCGAGGGGACTCACTTCCACATCGAATACCAACCAAAGCTTAGCGCCATGGCATATAGAGCACAGGTAGATACGTACCTATTCGGAGAAGAGTAAATGAAAAAGATTCTTACAGCATTGTCACTCCTTATAGTAATGGGGTGTTCAGGTAAAAACTACTCGATAACAGAAGGACCTTTCAGAGGAAAGTTTACGCGTTCGTTTTCTATTACGCATGTGAATAGAGTATGGAACATGCCTATTTTACTAAGCGGTGTACTTCCAGAGGGGGCCGTGCATGTGGAGGGATATTTAGACAATAGATATACCTCATATTTGCAGATGCATGCTGATTTACCCTATATACGTACACGAATTTTTAACGTACGAAATGTATTCACTGTCCTTGAATATTGCGAAGCACTAGGACAACCAGTGGATGAATTCGGAGTAGACGCAACATTCCCTAATAGGCAGATGCCTAGAGATGAAAATTCAATAGAACGAAATACACAAAATACTGACGTGATTGTTACCATCCGTTTTCGTTTTCTAGAATTTTTCCAAGATATCGAAGGAAAATGGAAACCCGGTAAATTTTTGTTTCAGACACAAACTAAAGTAGAGCTCGATTGCCCCCAATGCCGATGCAACAACACTTTCTAATAGAAAGGTAGGTCTATGGAAGTTATCTCTTACACACCTGAGCGATTCGCGCTCACTGAAGTAGATTCCAGAGAACCTTTTACCATTGTGCCGATTGGAGACCTGCAGCTCATGGAGCAAGAGACCGAAGCAGGCAAGACGGTGAATCTTGATGGATTCAAACAGCATTTGAAGTACGTGGAAAATACTTACCCTAACCCTTTGTACCTAGGCATGGGCGACTATATCGATTTCATGTCGCCAAGCAACCGGGATGCATTGAAGAAAGCGAAGGTGTATGAAGCATCGAGGCAACTTATCGACAAAGCTGCAGAAGACCTGGCAATGGAGTTTGTGGACCTTGTATCACATACTAAGGGCAAGTGGCTTGGCCTTCTCACTGGACATCACTTTCATGAATTGGGGAGCGGCATTACTACTGACCAGCTTATCGCTTCTGAGCTTAATGCCCCGTATCTAGGAAGAGTAGCTCACATCACAGTCAAGTATGTTAACAAAACCAAATCAGACGGGCGGTTGAATATCTGGGCACATCATGGAGAAGGTGCTAGAAAATACCCTGCAGGGAAGATTGTCGACAATGTCGCGCCACACTGGCCTGACGTCGATTTATTCTTCATGGGTCACATGCATGAGAGCGATAGTGCTCGACTTGCACGATACACGGTCGATTCTTCTGGAGACCTAGTGACACGGAACTCCCTCGCTGTAGTGACGGGTGCTTGGTTAGAGCCCCATACCCAAGGAGTAGGTTCCTACATCGAGAATGCGGTCTTACGTCCCCGAGCTACAGGAGCCCCGGTGGTAGTAGTCGAGCCGTATGCAGACGAAAAAAATCGCAAGAGAAGGAAGTTCCGCTACATCTCGGAGGTGTAGATGGCTGAGGGATACACATGGTGGATAATATGGGCAGGGATACTCTTCCTTCAACAGTTCACATTCCTGTTTTCCGGTCGCGCAAAGAACTCGGGGAACATCAAGTACTCTGCACTAGCTGGGATAGGTTCGCATACTTCTTGGTTCTTCGCGAACTTGTACTTTATAACCAGCGTGTTGGAATTCAGGGATGCAGAGGCCTGGAAGCAAGCGCTGATTTGCCTGTTCTATGTGATGTTCACCGTGATGGGCACTACATCAGCTCAGCTTCTGGCTTTAAAGTACGAAACGGGCAGTGCTCGTGTGGGCGCGCCTAAAGAAGACAAGTAGGAGGACAATAAATGTTACCAATAATGGCAATCAAGACCATCGCGGAGCTCGCCTTCACGGCAGTTCCCCTGGTGGAACGACTGATTCGTGGCGTAGGTCGCGGAGCAGAGAAGAAAGTGGCTGCTCGGGAATTCATTCTCGAAGAGCTGACAAACGTGGCGGGCCGAGCTCCGGAGTCGCTTCCGGACTTTGCAAACTTCGATTGGGTCGCAGCAATTGCGGATTGGCCCCAGATTGTAGGGGCCGTTGATAATGTCATCGATGCTACGGTGGCTCTACTCAACGTACTCGCCAAGTACAACCGTCCGGTAAATGCTCAAGGCGTAGTAACGGCTTCCCCAATCGTTACCTCGTAAACGAAAAACCCCCCTCAACCAGCTATCCAAACGCTGAGCGTTGAGGGGGGTTTTTTTATGCGTTAAGCGAGTAGTTCCGAGGCATGGCTCCGTCATGTTGCAAGAATCCTTCACTCACAAGTTCCGAAATCCGTGCACGAATAGAATGAGGGGAAGGATAGCAATGAATGTTACCAAAAAACCCTACGTCTAAGTTCTTTTTTGTAATATCACTGCTTACCATATAGCTAATGGTCGCCGCGTCGAATGTAGGTAGAGTCGCCCGTAGCTTCCCTGTTTTCGTGGTGCTCATTCTCCAAATCACTTTCTCGATTCGTGTTCGTAAAGTTGTTCGTAAAATCATTGTATCCTCCTGGGTTAATAGGGTCGCAAGGCAACCTGTCTTCTCTTGTAACGCGGTCCACAACAAAGACAGTCTCTGCTTTGGATTCCACGATAACTTGTCGAAGCTCTTTTTGGGAGTCAATCTTTACAACGCCCGGCCTTTCGTGAATGTGTATTCGAACCCGAGACGAATCGTCTATGAGCTCGACGTAGATGCAATCGTAATCAGGTTCTAGGTGGACTGTTATCATCTTGCAGCCTCTTTGCTCTGTTAATGCAAATCTTTGTCTGGACCAACTGTCTCCCTACTATTCGTTTGAGGTATTGATGTCCAAACCTTTCACATAACTTTTGCTGTTTTTCTGAATGCTCATTTACAACCTCTTCTTCAGTCTCCATCCGTATTTTCCTTCCCAAGCGTCCATCCGCTCTTGTTTGATGATGCCGTTGAATTTCATATGTTCAAGATGCTGGTCGAGTTCGCGCTTGCTGAGATATTTACTCATTTTTCTTGAAAGTTTCGTGGCTTCCATAACTCCTCCTGCTCGGAGGATGTAGGAGAAGATTTTTGCGTGGTCTCGTCCGTATTGCGTTGTCCCGATGCTTTCGTATACGCCTGGAAGGTACTTAATAATCCAGTGAACGATAGCGTCTCCTGCTTGAATGTCGGACTTTCGGACAGCGACTCCTTCGGTTTGTCCTGGGTCCCGGCTGACGGCAATGAGCAGTCCGAGCCTAAGAACGTGGTCTCCGTATCTTTCCCAGAATGGGACGAGTCTTTCGTCGTCGGGCCATTCTTTTTTGATTCGCCTGTAGATACGGTCGAACTCAACATCGGCATCGGGGGAAAGTATTGCTTCTCCGGAAATAAAACGAACCTTAGCCAGCCCTTCGACAAGCGCATCTTTTGCATCCTCGCTCGGTGGGACTGGTCGAGAGAAATGACGGTCAGTACTCGGCTGATAAAAAACAAGCATACGACCGAAAAAACCACCCCCAAATGCGGAATGAGGAAGAGCATCCCCCAGCCAATCCTCGTTGGAGCACCCAATAAAAGAGAGCGCAATATTCTCCATTCTTTCGTTGCCACGCGCCTGAGTGCGTCTGCGTTTTGAAGCGCGTGAGTCGAATAAGTCTGTAAGCGTTTGGACAAGATTGACATTGTACTCCTGCTTTCCAAGAAACGTTGCGAGTTCACTGACATACAGCAATCCCGAGGCTTCCCCTGTTTTCTTCGTAAGCTGTGCAAGTTCGGTTTTTAGCGCCTCCCCCGAGCCTTCGTCTGGCAACAGGTTGAACAACGGGTTATCAAGAGTCATTGCAAGACCTACCCCAAAGCTCGCGGCGGTAGACTTCTTAACCTTGCCTGATGGTCCTACGAGCAACAACTGCATAGCAGGCCATATTTTGTAGAACCCCTGGTCCACCCACGTTTTTCGTCGAAGGCTGGCCCCAAGAAGCGCGAGACCCACAGCAAAATGGAAAGGGGTAGGTGCTTCCATATTACGGGTGAACTCCACATAGTTGTGAAGCCACCCAGTGATTTCCAGCTCGTCCAGGAGCTCCGAGAAATCGTCGGTGTACTCGGCAATCTCCGGCGACATCAGCTTGAGGACTTCCTCCGGAGTGTCGGCTCCGTAGACCTTAGCGATAATCAGCTCAACAGCAGTATATTCTTCGCGTGTAAGCTCTTGGGTCAGTAACCACGCATGGACCTTGTCGAGCTCCGGAGGATTCTTCCCGTCCAAACGAAGTAGTAGAGCTTCAATTTCAGGTTTCATTTGTAATGGTTTAACCTTTCACATGCATCACAATCACTGGAAATACATGGACACCCAAAAAATTTACATCCCATTTTCTCCGGAGTCTCCGTCGCCTTGGGCTTCTGGGCGCATAACATCTCGGTAGTCTCGTCCATCAGCTGCTCCTCCGTTTGTAGCATTACTGACTCCGCCCGTTCTGCTGTCACTTTCAGGTCCATCACTCCCTGCGTCTCTGGGTCTACCGGGAAATGCGAGCTCCCGTTTGTACCATTCCGGGAATCCCCGGGTTGATGCGGAGGAGATTTTCTTCCAAGCGGATTTCCAAACTCGAGTTTTAAGTTCGTCTCCGTGCTCGTAGAGAAGGTCTGTGTTGAGTTCTTTAAGAAGTCGGCCAATATCACGAGGACTTTCTTCAAGTCCCCCGTCATCACGGAGGCGATGTACAGATTTTCTCCATCTTGCTTCAGTTGCAAATGTGCTTCCAAGAGCATCGAATAGGTCCTTTCCTTGTTTCCAATCAAGATTTTTCTTGTGTTCTTCTTTGAATTCTTCTGAGACAAATTTGGCAAATGCAGGGTGGTCAAATGAGGTGTAGAAGCCATAGTTCTTGAACACCACACCTTCGATTTTTGTTTCTTCTAGCGAACTTTGAGTGCCAAGCCAAGCGTCAAGTTGCTCTGGTGTAGGGTTGCTACATTGTAGAAGCTCAAGCGTGTGGCAAGGTTCTACTGTCAGCATGAAAGCAATTTCGCTCACCTCTTCAGGGGAAAGGAATGCATGATGACCTACATCAATATCGAACAACACCAGATGCCCCTTAGGGACGCGTCCGTACTTCTTGGTGTTGTGCTTGTTCGATACGAAGGCCTCGCCTCGGTATACCCACCCCGAAGTGATTTGTTTTGTTACCGATTTGAGGTGCTCGACGGTAGGAGCGAACAGTTTGTCATGGTCATCTGGGTCTAGGTCAACACGTCGGGAGCGAAACTTGAGTTCTCCCGTCTCGATGTCCTTGGTGAACGAGAACTGCGACCCGTCGTACTTCTCTTGTACGTAGACGTTTCCAGCTGCGAACATACCTTCGACTGAACGATGGCCGAGATGCCAGATTTTCGGATATCCGAATATTGTCATAGCATTTCCTTTTTCGCATGATACGCTTCTTTTTTTCTTCTTTTGTAGCACTCTCTACAATCTCTATATTCATCTTTACGTTTTCTTAGATTATCTCCACTCAATTCATGTCCCCGAATACAATGTGTTTTCAATTTATTGGGAGCAACATTTCTTCCTTTAGACATCATATCTAAAGCATTATCTCTCTTGCTGCCTATAAATAAATGGTCTACATTGATACAAGGAGGATTGTCACAATGGTGACAAATGCACATACTTTTGGGTATTGTTCCATTAACTTCCTCCCAAACTCTTCTGTGTACAAGTGGTGAATCCCCTTGATACCTAGGGGTAATGTATCCGTACCCATTACTAAAAAGGGTTCCGTCCCATTCAATGCAATCATCTTCAATCATTATAAGGTTTCCTCACTCCAAGTCCAAATACCTTTCCAATGTTCAGGTATTGTGGGCTCGCCGCCCGCTACATGAAACCAAGTTTCATTGTCGTAAACACCGTGAAGAAATTGCATCATCGAATCAAACTTATATTGTCCATTATACCCGTAAGTGTACGGAACTACAAGCTTCTGGAATCCTGCTTTGAGGGTAGCTGTGACAAAATCAGGGAGTGAGACTCGATTGGATGTTGCGATGGGCATGAAAATATCGAGTGACGGCAATCTATCCCACAGCATAGAAGCTGACCGTGCGTTAAAGCTTTGATTATCCCCTTTGTATGGCGACAACAGCCCGTAAGGTGGGACTTCCAATGCATGAACTTCTTCCACAATTTCATCGATGTCCTTATAGGGTACGCGCATGATAGCTTCCCCTTCGGTGTCGTCTCTGTCGTCCCACTCCAATATTGGAATGTTTTTCATACCTTCGGCTCCATTGTCATGATGTCTAGCGTCTGCATGTCTTTCCAGTTAGGCCCTACTTCAATGTCGATGTTGAACTGAAGTCCCCCCGCCATGCCCAACGTGGGGGCCGCGAGCTCGGGGACGGGTCGTTTGAACCATTCGATGGCGCACTCTATAACCTGCCTTCTCATGCTCTTGGGGTAGGTTAGAACCAGCTCATCATGCACCTGCATAGCGATACGGGCGGGCTTAGGAAGCTCTCGATGCATGCCAATCATAGCACGCCCTATGACGACAGGGGGGATATTTTGAATAGGCATGTTCCCCGCCTGGTTCGCGGCCCTCCCGTATTCGCTCTGCACGTAGAGGTAACGACGGAAACCGAAGGGGCTCTCGACGTATCCTTTGTCCATGGCGTTCTGAATCATCCCGAGCCTATACTGCTCAACTCCGGGAATCATTTTGAAGTATTGCTTGCGGATTTCTTCAATTTCCTTGAGAGGCCGATGGAGACGTAGAGCAGTTGTCCTAGGTGTCTCTCCGTATAGAGTTGCAAACGTCGTTGTTTTGTACTCATCTCGAATTGCTTTATCTGGATGCCCTTTTGTTCTAAACCCCGGGAGACTCCTACCCACAATTTTCTCCGCGAGAGCGTTATGCGCATCCATGCCTCCTCTGAGTATCGAGTCCAGTACTTTCCATTCCTCAGCGTACCAGAGGAAACCGACAACCTCAGCTTGAGTAAGGTCGATAGAAGCCATCTCCCATCCTTCTTCATCTGGGATAAAGATGTCACGAACTTTTGAGGGAACCTGTTGCGCATTTGGGTCCGAACAAGAGAAACGCCACGTTGCAGTGCCTCTACCACTCTCATGCTTACCCTTCGCCGAGCCCCCCATATTAAGCGCCGGGTGAACGAAGTCCGTACCAGATAGTTTGTATCGGAGGAAGGACGATTCAAGTTTAGATAAGTCCCGTGTTTTTCCGAGGTTAGCAAGGAATGTGAGAGCTTCGAGGTGTTGTTCGTCGGAGAGGTGGGTGATAGATTTATGTCCAGTTTCGAGTCGAGAAATGAGTTCCTCCACCGCCTCACGATTTGCCGTTCTCTTTCCTGTATCGCGTTTCTTTTGTGTAGGGAGTTCGAGTTGGGAGTACATATAATCGGCGACTTTGGCATGTTGATTTTCCGTTCCTGCTGAGTCATCTGCTTTTCTCCATTTAAAGTCTTGGCGGCGGACCTCAAGTTCCTCAAGAATGGCGACCCTTGCTCCGTCCATTTTGTTCTTATCAATTCGCATTCCGGCCAAACGCATTTCGAAAACCACTCTTGACAGAGGGACAATG
>SDBV01006710.1_pt1 | contig 15863 bp, 17 predicted proteins | sample 2277081 | NCBI WGS metagenome assembly SDBV01 (sample SAMN10402039, study PRJNA504765) | marine sediment metagenome | isolation source: marine sediment core GS10_PC15, 223 cmbsf | place: Arctic Ocean: Southern Knipovich Ridge | collected 2010
TAAATGGATTGGATATCAAAGTGATTGAAGTAGTAGTTGATGACGATGTTATTGATACTGCCACACTTGAAACAGGAGAGGATGTTGAGGTTACAGTAAAAGACGGTGAAGAATATGCAGATGATTCAATTTGGGATTATGTAGTAGATGGAGATGCAGGAATCTTTGGATTGGTTTTGAATGAAGAGCATATGAGCATTGACGAAGATGAAGACTTTAAAGCTTTAGCAGTAGGAGATTCAATCTCACTACCTAATGACTATATAACTGTGACTTATAATGGATTGACAGTAGAAGATACTGAAGACTATGACTTTAAGCTGAAGACTAAAAATGATGTGGATTATGTGATGGTAAAAGGAGAGTTCTTAAATGGCATAGAAGACTATAGCAGAATCTACCTTGATAACGCAAGCAACATTCTTAATGACGACTATGAATTTATTGTAGCTGATAGCATAGAATTAGCAGATACAGATTTGACATTAAATACAGATGGAACAGCTATAACAATAGAATTAGATGGTGCTGAGTTAGTTAAAACAAACTTCATTTTGAGCATGTTAGAAGCTGATGGTGAAGACATATCTACTGAAGACGAAGACTACATCACAAACTATGGAATAGTAATCAAGGACCCAGATGATAACTTAGAAGACAACGAATTAGAAATAGTAATTCCAGAAGAAGAATTAGAAGCAGAGATATTTATAACTTCAAAATGAAACCAGCAGGTAAAGGATAAGATGGAAAAGCGGCAAGGGCGAAAAATGAAAGGAACCTTTATAAGCGAATACAAACCATGGAGCGCAAAGCTACCAAAGTCTGGAGCTAATTGGGAAAACGAAGTATAATTTATTTTTTTATTTTATTTTTTATTTTAATTTAATTCTGTACTTTAAGTATATGCGAGGTGATATAAATGTCAGAGGCAGATGAAATTAGTAATAAGTTTGAAAAAATAGTAGATAACGAATATGGCGATTCTATAGATTTTCTAGGTATTCAATGGTCAGCTTTAGCATGGAAATTAAATATTTCTCCAGAAGGCGGCGAAGTGCTTATTAAGTCTATCAAAGGCGATGTGAGAGTTCTTGTTAAAGCGTTACTGATTAAAAAAGAAAAGGTGAAATCTAATGCCAGTAAGAAAGGAAGTACTAAGTAGATTTAGCTATACTCCAGAAGACGAAAGAGGAGATTTTAAAATAGGTGGTGGAGAATCTACAAAATTTACCATTCAGGATGTAGATAGGAAAAGAACTCCGCTAAAAGATTTGGAATGGTATTACTGGAATTACGGTCCGTTGTTTAGAAGTTTAAATTTGAAGGCAGCTAGTATTTGGGGGAGAGGTTTTCATGTTGAAATAAAAAGCGAAGATAAAGGTATAATTGATTTGTGCACTAATTCTACTTTGGGAGTACCAGGTTTTAAACAGTGGTGTATAAATGAAAGCTTGCATACGTATATTTATGGTAAAGGTCCTGGCGAGTTAATTTGGGATGATACTAATAAAGAAGATAAGGAAGGGAAGCCTGTTAAGGATAAGCATGGGTTTGTTATAAAGGAAGAAGAGGGTAAAAATATTGTAGGTTATAATCTAACAGACCCGAAAACAATGGTACCTAAATGGGACAAGCAAGGATATATTGAATATTGGGTACAAAAAATAACTACTAAAACAGGCACACAAGAAGAGCAAAAGCATAAGCCCCGTAAAGTGTGTCATTATCGTTTTCATCAAATTGCAGATAGTTTTGAAGGCATTGGATTGGTTGAAACAAATTTAAGTACAGTTAATGGTTTGATGACAGCGAAAACGTCATCTAGAGATTTATTATTTAGATACGGTGTTCCTTTTGTTCATGTTACTAAAACAGGTGCCACTGCTAGAGAAATTCCTAAGTTAGATAAGATAGGTGAAAATTTTAGTAGCAAAACACATTTATCATCGAGTGAAAAAATAAAGGTCGACCTTGTAGGTATTCAAAGTAAAGGTATTGAAGTTAAGCCACATTTCGATTTTTTACAGGAGGATTTAGCAGGTGGTTTAGGAATGCCTAAAGCTATTGTATTCTTTGCTGGCGAAACGGTCAATAGAGCTACGCTGACTGAGTTAATGACGGTAACTTCAATAGAAGTAAAAACATACCAAGAAAAGTTAAGCGACATATTAGAAAATCAAATTTTAGCTCCTCTGTTAATTGCTAATAAATTAGAGGGTAAATATAAGCCTCAAGTTGTTTGGGAACCGCTTGACGAGAAGGGCGAGAAAGAGATATTAGAGAATTTTAAGTTGTTCAGCGAAAGCATATCTAAGCTTGTTCAGCAAGGTGTTTATACTAAAGAGCAAGCAAAGGTAATAGTAGATAACAAGTTTGATTTCAAGGTTCAAAAATGAAAGGAAAAATTTTTGCTATAAGGCGCAAGTTTAAGGGAGTCGTGACCGTCGTAGTTGATGTTCCCGAAGAAGAATATGAGAGTTTAGACCCTCGTAAAAAGATTAATCTACAGCAAGTAAAAGAGGAGGCTGAATAGCCTCAAAAAGAAATATGTCTTTCACTTCTAGGAATTATTCGTCGTTTCTTATATCTTCCTTCTGATATACACTTAAAACATTTTTCTGTATATGCATCAGGGTGTTTGTCTTCTTTTCCAGAACTTGTGTGCCATACTTTTCTCTTACACCTAAATAGAGTTAGTCCATGAATAGGACACTCGATTAATTTCTTCTTCATTTTTCCACCTTCCATTCACCAAGTTTTTATCCTTGGTAGTCTCTCAGAGACCTAGAATGGACGATGGACTAGTAGTGACTTATCCATATGATGATGTGTTATGTTGGTATATTTAAATGTTTTGTAAAAAGCATAACATTTAAATATGAGTTATATTTTATGGTTTATAGTTACCAGCAACAATTTTTTATAAGGGTGATTAAACACACATTCAAAAATGAAATTAAATATGGAACAAGGAAGGCGAATCGTGGTCGATTTTTATATAGAAGGCAGACCGCAGATTCATTGTTGAGCTCTTCGTTCCATAAGTTCTATTTTTTCTTTCGGTTGTTAATTGTGGATAAGAGAGTTCTATATATAGCAGTGTAGTGGTAGTCTGGACTATCCCGTCAGCCTCATGAGCTGAAGAACCTCAGTTCAAATCTGAGCACTGCTATTTTTTATTTAAACTAGCTAAGGTGTAAGGGCTGCACAGGTGTCTGTAGAACACTTAGACCCAGTTCGACTCTGGGTAGCTAGATTTGCTCCTATGGTGTAGTAGCAAGCATCAAAGGTTTTCGGCCTTTGGACAAGGGTGCAAGTCCCTTTGGGAGCGTAGGCGGAAGTATGGTTCAAATCCTTATGGAGATTATAAGGCTGCAGTAACTTGTAATTTCTTATGGTGTAATCTGGTAGCACACCGCCGTTGGGATATTAGTATAATGATAGTATTCGTGGTTTGGGGCCACGTGGTCGGGGTTTGATTCCCTGATGTCCCATATAGGGTTGTCGTTTAATGGAAGGATTCCTGATTTTGGGTCAGGAGATGGTAGTTCGAATCTGCCCATCCCTATCCCTTAGTTAAGTATCCAAATCAGAACTTGCTAAGGCAAGCTTGGCTCTCTGATAATGGATAGGCCAAGCATCCCCGCATAGTATAACTGGACAGAACTCTTGGCTTCTATGTGGAAGCATGGCTAGGGAGAAGTTCCTATTCAGTTTGGAGAAACCAGGCGGTCCGAGTTCGAATCTCGGTGCGGGGTTTTGCAGGTATCTGTTAATGGTAAGGCAACTCGTCTGATATTGGACATATCCGAGATTTATATATCTGCCATTAAGACAACGAGCAATGGAGGTTCAATTCCTCCTACCTGCATTTGGGATTGTAGCTGATTGGGAAAGCGCCTGTCTGAAGAACAGGAGCATGTGGGTTCAAATCCCACCAATCCCATTTGATTAAAATGGATATAACAAAAAAAGTCAAATATGAGGAGTGCGAAGATAATGATGGGAAGCACATTTTAATTAGTTATAAGAAGATACCAATTGCAGAGATTAGAATAAAACCTGGATGGCTAGATGGTAAAAAAATACAGGAATGTTTTAAAATTTTTTATTGTGAAAATCATCCAATAGATTATTGTTGGATAAATTTGGAGAAGAATAAATTATGAAAATGGCATACGAAAAGTTTAAAACAATAAGAACAATAGAACAATTTTACAAAGATTGGAATAGTGATACGTATAAGTCATTTACTGAAAAAATGAAGCAACACATCTATGATGATTACGTAACTGATTGCAAAATATTACAAAGAGATAATTTTACTTGTCAGCATAGAGAAGGACCTAATAACGAATGCCCTATATGTCATAATGTTCCTTTTTATCCTAAGCTAACTAAGCATCATATTAGGGCTAGGCGTAATGGAGGAAAGGATACTGTACGTAATCAGATTACTGTATGTGATGGCATACATAAAAGATATGAAAAGAAAAAAGGAAATTTAAATTTTCCAAAAGATGCTAAACACTTACAGCCTCGTGTTAGAGGTCAAGTATTCAAGCCGAGTAAAAACGAAGCATTTGATTGGAAGTTACATAGAGCCGAAGTGAAAGAAATAAGGAAAGAATTAAAATTAAAATTGTCAGTTAGGTTAGAGGCTATTAAGAATTTGCCATTAGAACAAAGAAGATGGTTTGAATTAAACATTGAGGAAATTATAAAGTTGATGAAATGTTTAGAAGTTCCTTATTGGAAATGGAAAGATTATATACAACGCGACTAAGGTGTTACGATAGCATCCCTGCCTTCCAAGCAGGTGGAGTGGGTTCAATTCCCTCTAGTCGCATATGGAGTATGAGGTGTAAAGGTTTTTGCATATATGGTTGTGGTCCATATGGTCAGGGTTCGACTCCCTGCTTACTCCCTTGCCGGTCTAAGTTATGTATGTAAACTATCAGGCTGTCAACCTGACAAATCGAGTGCAAGTCTCGGGACTGGCGTTGGATGTATGGTTCAATGGTAGCATAGGTCGTTTACACCGACTTGACGGCGGTTCGATTCCGTCTACATCCATCTAGATTTAAAGGTTTCATTAAACCTTTAAAATGAAAGCATTTAAATATAACCTATAATATATACCTTTATAGGTAAGATGAATATTTGAATAATATTCATCGTTCACACTAAAAGGCTTAGGAGAGATTTCCGGTAAAAACATCAAACCTAGAATTTGATAATCTCGGTTCAAGTCCGAGCCTCCCCGCATTGGGGAGGTAGTTCAAAACTACAATCTCTCCGCTTTCCTTTCATACTAACAGGCTTTGGGGAAATTTCCGTTGTCGTAAGACAATACCTGACTTGAGAAAGTCGCAAATGATTTTGCCCCTTCGGGAGCGTATCATTAAATCTATATTTCCCCAACTTCCTTTTCACACTCATGGACTTTGGGAAAAGTTCCGTTGGTTTAAACAACCATTTCCCCCACCTTATGGGGGAATGTCTACTTTTCCCAGGCTTTCCTTTTCATTTAATCAAAGAAAAAAAGAGCGAGAGGAGGTATATAAAATGAGTTATAAAGAACTAATTGATTCTAGAGGCAAAGAGATAGATTTTAAGGTATTAGATAAATTTTTAAATACTGCTATGACTTCTACTTTGCAGGAAGAGTACTATTCTAAAAAAGACGAACAAACAAAAAAAGTTTTAAAAATACACGATGAATTACTAAACAGTAATAGAGAGGTATATAGTATTTCTTTACTGTTACCAATAAATAATATTCAACAGTCTCTTATTATAAAAAATCTAATCAAACAACACGATGTTCCAGAAAAGGTTAAGGATTGGGAAAATAATATTATTCTAGATATATTAAAAAGGATGCCTACAAATAGGGCCTACAAGACATTTGAAATACTTGCTAAAAGTAAAATTAACAATGCTAGAGCTAAGTGGGTAGCTAGACAATACCTAAGAGAAAAAGGCAACAGCATTTTATTTGAGGCTGTAAAATATAAAAGGCAGCTTAAAAGCATGGTCAAGCATTTCCATGTTCAGTTGGACAAAATTTGCAAGATTAGAGGAATTAAAGATATGGAAAGATTCTTATTTGACAAAGAGCTTAAAAAAATAAAGAATGAGCTTTACGTTAATTATATGAAAGCTAAAAAAGACAAGGACGCTGTGTTCGAATTACCATATTCGATAGCTGAAGGTTTCAAAAATCTTCATAAAATAAGTGATGAAGAATTTATGAGAAAGATGAAGAAGCAACTAACTCATGCTGAAAAAAGAAGAGTTCAAGCAAGAGCAGAGAGAGCAGGAGTTGAGGTTGAGTTAGACTTATCAAGAGAGTCACCAGTAAACATTCAAAAGTTTTTAAGGTCAGAAAAAGTAAAGCAGAAAGATTTGGATAAAGGTCTGGAAGCTTTTGAGAAGTCTTGTGAAGCAAAGGCTAAAAAACTTTATGAGTATTTTGACTTTAAGAATATCAAAGTTATCGTAGACAACTCAGGCAGTATGGCAGGTTCTGAAGAAAAGAAAAATCATCCAATTGCAGTAGCTGAAGCGTTAGCAAACGTTTTGAAATATTTATCAAAAGAAACAGAAATTTATGCTTTTCCTAATGAGAGCAAGTTTTTGGTAAAGCCTTGTGGTGAAAGTAATGTAGCAGAGGCTTTGATGACTGTGATGAAAGAGCTTAATTTAGATGAAGAAAACTTAATAGTGATTATTTCAGATGGTTATGAAAACGCTCCTGCAGGTTTGGTAAATCAAATTTTAGTTGCGTTCAAGAAAAAGCTAGACAAAAAAGAGAAGACACTTATCATACACATCAATCCAGTGTTTGCTCCTGAGGCAGAAGATGTTAAAAAATTATCTGAACTAATACATACATTCGGAGCAAGGGATGTTAGACAATTGTTTTTAATATTACTTTTGGCAGTGATAAGAAATAAGAAAGATAAAAAGATAAGAAAGGTATTAGAGCAGATGAAGCAAAAAGTAAAGGTTAGAGAGAAGAAGAAAAAGAAGGTGAAAAAATGAAAATTATAACTATGTTGCAGGATATAAAATTTGGTAAACCACAAAACGTAGGCAACATGATAGTGATACCTTTAGTTTCAGAAACAGAATGTAGCGATGTTTCAGAAGATATGTTATTTAATATATCAAGTGATTCTGACTATGCACATCTTACTTTAAGGAATACTGAAGATAGACCTGTGATTGTACCACAAGGAACTGCTTATATTAATAAGCAAAAGGCACAGGATAGAACAGTTTTATCAACTGAGGTTTTAGGAGCTAATGAGGAAAAAGAAGTCGATGTTGGTTGTGTACAGTCAAGCGAGGGTGGAAATATGCAGCCTGGAACAGATGAGTTTACTTTCATACCAGCAACTATTAGAACATCTGCATTAGAAAAACATGCAATAGGTCAAGACCACAATTATGATATATTGTGGCAGGATATTGAGGAGTATGTGAAGAAAATTGGTATAGGTGGCAGAGCACACATACACGACTTTTATGATAGCTTTAAGAAAGAGCTAGACGAGTTTGTGGCTTCATTTGAACCAATAGAAAAACAGATAGGAGCTATAATATTAATTAACAACGTCGTGGTAGGTATTGAGATATATCCAAATTACAAATCTTGGCTGAAGGTATGGAGAAAACTTATAAGAAACAGTTACGGTGCAGATGCTATGGGTTTAATTAGTAAGAAAACAGCGATAGGTCTTAAGCCGATACTTGATATTGATAAGATAAACTCAGTTGATGATTTACAAGAAGAAGTGAATAAAATTATAGTTAAAGATATTAAGTTCGTTAAGAATATTATAGACCCATTATTAGAAGCTGAAATGAGCTCTATCGCAACAAACAACGTAGGTGATTTTTTAATAGAGGATATCTCATTAGGAGATTTGAGAGGTCAGTTGGTTAAAAAGGACGAGCAAATGATATATTTAACAGCGGTAAAGAGGTCAATATAAAATGGAGACGCAGTTGTTTGTTGGAATTTCAGAAGAGAAAAAAATTAGGTTTAAAACGAAGTTAGCTGAAAAAGGTCACACAGCGAAGAATATTATTAACCTTGCTGTAGATGATTATTTGACAACTAATGGTAAACCTAAGTGGCTGAAAAAAACATAACATTTAAATATGAGTTGTATTTAATTATTCTTAGTTGACTATGGTTAGTAAGCTACTAACATTATGAATGAGCCCTGGTAATCCCCAAGCAACTTTTTAGGAGGACTTGGTTAAGGTTGCCAGATGTAATTATTTCCGTGACGTTGATTTTCAATCAACGTCACGTTATCCTTTTCAAAAATGGTAGATAAAATATACAACAAATGGCTGAAGGCCAAAACGTTGACCAATTCACTTAGCTTAGCGTCTAAGTGTTAATTGCTACCATTGATTTCTATGTTTTGTGTTTGGGATTTTAACTGAGTTGATGGTTAGTTTGGCTCCAGAGTGCGTGAGGTAGCATGTCTGACTGTTACTCAGATGGTGTCAGTTCGAGTCTGACTGGAGCCGTTGAGCTAGTAGTTCAACCTGGCAGAACGCAAGGCTTTTATAGTGCGAAGCTCTTATGCACAGGAGATACCTTCGTGGGTGGGGGTTCGAATCCCTCCTAGCTCATTTTGGGGTAATGATGTAGTGTAAACATAGTGGTCTCCAAAACCACCACCGTCGGTTCAATTCCGGCTTACCCCATTCAAAATGATATACAAGCATATACATATTAGAGAATGCAAAAGATGTGGATGAGTTTATTATGTTAGTTGTAAATATAGTAAGTATTGTGATAAGTGCAAAAAATTAAGACATAATTCAAAATCATTAATTATAAATGAGATAAAATGATAATTCCTACAGTAAGAAAAGTGATATTGCATTGTGAAAATTGTCAAAAAGAAGATAAGTATTTTATGACGAATCAAGAAATATTTGACAAAACTACAACTCAAGCATATTGTAGCAATTGTCATAAAACAACAAGAAAGATACACAATTAATACGGGCCTGTAGTGAGAATGTATCATACCTGATTTGCAATCAGGAGTTTTGGATTCAAATTCCAGCAGGTCCATTGCGTGCGTGGCTGAGTGGTCAAAGCGCTGGACTTAGGAGCGAAACTTAAGAGTGAAACTCAAAAGACCAACTTAGATATCCAGTCTCGGCGAGGTCGAGGATGTAGGTTCAATTCCTGCCGTGCGCATTTATATGGTACCATAGCTTAGGAGGAAAGCGGTGAGCCTGTAACTCATTGACATGGGTGCGATTCCCATTGGTGCCTTTTGGGTTAATAATCAAGTGGAAAGATACGTGGTTGCAACCCACGGTTCGGCAGTTCGATTCTGCCTTATCCCTTATGCCATGATGGTCGGAGAATCCGGTATTCCACCTGTCTACTATCCTACAAAATAGTCAGGAGTTGAAAACAGGGTCGTAAGACGTGTAGGTTCAAATCCTGCTCATGGCGTTTTTTTCTGTTTAAAAATCAAAAGATTTAAATACTTGTTATGTTTTATTATACATAATACGAAGAAATGGGGTCACTCAAGTATTCGTGAGAGATGAGTGAAATTTTTATGTGACTTCTGAATATATTTTAAATAATAAATATAATCATATGAGGTGATTAACATGGGAAATATGGGAATTTATTCGAGCAGAAAGTTTTATCAACTAACTGGTCAAACTGCATTAGGAGCTGCAGATACATTACGACCAATTGGAGTATTAGATGAAGACGATACAATAGCTATCAATGCTATACCGACATTTACAGAAAGTGTGACATTTACTTTAGCTGGTACTGAAAACATTAATATTGCCAATTCAACTTTAGAAGGAGGAACTAAAGGTGTCTATATAGAAATGGAAGCTGGTAATGTAGCCATAGCATGTAGACAAGGAGCTTTACATGTTGAGTTAGGTAGAAGTACTACAATGACTGCTTCTGATGGAAATCCAGATGTAGCTGTTAAGATAACTAATTCAGATTGGCAAGATGGTGGAGCTGGTTATGCAAGAGTTAGAGGAATGGATATTAAAGCACAGAATGACGGTGATAATGGAAATAGCACAGTATGGATTAACACTATTTACGCTACAGCAGAATGTGCTACAGGAATGGCTAACAGTGGAAACATGAGTGTTGCAGAGTTCAATATGAAGAACAACGGAACCATTACTGGAACCAACATTGGTATCATAATTCAGGATGAATCTCAAGGAGCGACTACTAGCAATACTTTTGGACTTCAAATTAAGACAGCAAACTATAACTTGACAAGAGAAGCAGCTATTGATATTAGTTCTACTAATGGAAGTTGGACTACAGGAATTGCAGCAGCTTCTGGTAATATGACTAATCTGTTTAGTACATTTATTACAAATGGTCCAGCAGTTGCAACAGCAGATGCATCAGGAGATGTTGAAGGTTCAATTAAGATACTTGTTGCAGGAACAGCTAAGTATTTACACTATTGGCCAAACCCAGCGTCTTAAAAATATTTTTTTTATTTTTAATTTAGTAAATTTTTTTTAAAAAAAAATTGAGAGGGAGGTGAGTGAAAGTGCGTGAAATAAAAGTAATAAAATGGACTGAAAAAGTTAAAGGGAAAGATGTAGAGGCAGATACGACATCTTTATTAGGTATGATGATAAAGATGATGACTCCTCAAGATGCTCCAAGAGGATTGGACAGCTTTAGGATAATGAGCAGGTTGGACAAAGCATTTACAAAAGCAAAAGAAAGTGGTGTTTTGAAATTAGAGGAGACAGATTATCTGTTTTTGAAAGAGAGGATTAAGAAAGACATTCCAGCAGCTTGGGGAACAATTCCGGAAGCAGCTGAGGCTGTTGAATTGTTTGCTGAAGCAGAGTCCGATAATAAAGAAAGTAAAAGTAAAGATTAGTAAACACATCCAAACTATTTAATTTAGTTTGCTGGAGGCAACAAGATGAAAAGAGTTATATATAAAAAAACAGGCGAAGTCAATAAAGAAACGAAGCAATTTAAAGCAATTCTATTTAGAAGTAGAGAACGAAAGAAAATGATATTGATTGGAAATAGTCCAATTGATGTTACTGATGGAGAGTATGAGAAATTAAAGAGTAGTAAGCACGGTAAGGATATAATGTTATATGGTAAGAATACAAAACTTCCAAAACCAATAGAAGTCGACATCAGTAGCAAAGTTAAAAAGACAGTGAAGAAGAAAGTTTTAAAATTAAAGAAAAAGAAAAAATAATTTTTTTTATTTTTTTGAGGTGAGATTTATGAAAGAGCAACCTAGTGTCAAACTTAGAAGATTGATGAAAGGTGCAGGTTTTAAGTCTGAATTTATTGATGAGTATTCGCAGGAAAAACTTGCTGAATGGGATACTGCTTGGATTAATAATTTGCCAGATGCAGCATTTGCTGTAATTCGACCAGGTGGTGGAAAAGACGACACTGGCAAAACAGTGCCAAGAGCTTTCAGATATTTGCCACATCATAATACAACTGTGGTAAGCGGAGCAGAGCATGGTAGTGTTGATTTGCCACATTTAAGAAACGCTTTAGCAAGAGTAAATCAAATAAGTTATACAGCAGGAATACCAACTGCAAGAAGTCACTTAGAAGCTCACGCTAAACATCATAAGATTGGTGGAAGAGAATAAATAGCTGAAATTTTCAAAGTAATTATTAATGAAATTGAAGAAGTAGGCATTCATTAAAAAAATAAGTATTGCTTATTTCTAATATTATTTTAATAAATGATGGAGGAAACGTAAATGGTAGCAACAATGACAGTTTATAGAGGAGATGATAAATCTTGGGATTTAACTTTTACAGATAGTGCAGGTGATGTTATTGACATAACAGACCATACTATTTTTTTCACAGTGAAACATCATAAGATTGATGCAGATGCAGATGCAGTTATTTCAAAAGATATATCTTCACACACAGATGCCGCAGCCGGAGAATCGCGATTAACTTTATCCAATAGTGATACTGATGTGGCAGTGAAAGTTTATGTTTTTGATTTTCAAAAAGTAGATGATTTAGGAAATGTAGTAACTTTAGGAGAAGGGGATTTTATTGTAAATCAAGATATAACTATTAGGACGAGCTAATGACAGATACAATAAGTTTTACAGTTGGAAATGATACGATAAATTTTACAGTTGGGACAGATTCTGTTAGTATTACCTCTGGGACAGATTCTGTTAGCATTACTGCTTCGGGACTACTTACAACACCTTATGTAGATGAAGATGCAAATTTTTATTTTGATGGTGCCAGTGGGGATACTTATCTTAAATATAATTCAACAACAAGTAAATTAGAGCTATGGGTAGATGGGGTTAAAAAACAACAATGGTAAAAAAAGTTATACTAATTATGTTAATGTTTTTGATAGTTCCATTTTTAGTAGGTGCATCAGAGATATTCGATAATCTTAATGGAAGTGGATATAATGTAACGTTTAGTAATTATTGTAATGCTACAAGTTGCCATACGATAAGTGAATTTTTAGATGTAGGTGCTGGTGGAGATATAACAGCAGTAAATACAGACGGTAGATATTTAACTGGTGGTGATACTTCTGGAGCCATAAGTTTATTAGTTAATGATACTGTATTAAATGAGAGTGTGGACTCTTCTATTGATTTGAAAGTAGATGCTTCTTTCTTACAGAATTTATTGGATTCTATTTATGCAAGGATTACTTATGTTGATACTAGAGTAGACTCTATTGTAAATACTACTGATGCAATAATACAGAGTTGGATTAACTCTAACTCCACAGCAGATAAAGCTTATACAGATACTAGGGTTGATTCGATTGATAACCATACAGCTACAGTTGATACTGTAATAGGTAATGAAACAATAAGAGTTGATTTAATAATTGGTACATACATCCCTAACAATGCAACTGCTGACAGAGTATATACAGACATTAGAGTGGATTCCATAGACAACCATACTGCTACTGTAGACACATCAATAGGAAACGAATCTGTAAAAGTTGCTTTAATAATTGGTACATATATTCCAAATAACGCAACTGCCGATAGAAGTTACACAGATACCAGAGTGGATTCTATAGTGAATCTTACTGAATCGGATGTTGAGGGATTCTTTAGTTCAGGCGATGGTAATATAACTTATTTAAATGGAGTTTATACTTTAATTAAATTAAATTTAGAACAGTTTACACATCCAGGATGGATAACAGCCGCTGTAGCTGCCTTGGATAATTTCTTTTCAAAGACAGAAACAAATGCACTTTTAGCTGATATAAATAATACAATAGATACTAAACTAGATATTACCGACCAAAGATATAATGATACAGCTATAAACACATCAGATAATATTAATACTTTGTTTCCTGGTAATGATTTAACTACTGATATAGACACTACAATAGGGAATGAATCGGCAAACGTTGCTTTAATAATAGGGACTTATATTCCTGATAACTCTACAGCGAACAGGGCATATACTGATACTAGAGTGGACTCTATCGATAACCATACTGCTACAATAGACACAAACACACAAAGGAAAGGAGATGATATTTATCTTTATAATGATTCAACAACTATGATTCTAAATGAGAGTAAGTTAAATTTAACAATAGATGAGAGAGTTTCTGTCGCTGGCGGAGGAGATATAACAGAAGTAAACACACAAGATACTTATATTTCTGGTGGTGAAACTACAGGAGCAGTTAATCTGGCTTTTAATGAAACAAAGTTGAATATGACGACAAATGCTTCTATTGATTTAAGGGTGGGGGCAGGTGATGGAAATTTCACAGTAACATTAGGCAAGATATTTTTAGCTTTTGTAGATTTGGCTCAATTAGATAATTCTAATAGTGTATTTATAACAGCAGCTGTGGCCGCATTAGATAATTTCTTCACTAAAACAGAAGTAACTTCTAGTTTTGATGCACTTCCAAATGTAACAATGCAACAGATTAATGACAGCTTTGAAAATTGGTCTCAAGCTAAAAGTTCTTATTGGGATACTTCAAATGATTTAGATACAGTTATTGGTGCTGATGAAATAGCAGAAGCAAACATAGCATTTTCAACTGCTTGTTCAGCAGGAAACCATTATTATCTAAATGGAAATGATTTGGCCTGTGAAGCAGACGACGATACAACTTATTCTGCTTTATCTGAATTTGCTAATGATATTGGTGCAATAACAAATAGTTCAGATGGCAATATGAGTGTTGCAATAGTAGACTATATAAAGTTCCATAATGATACTACTCATTCTATTGAGAGTAATACTACTTGTGTTATAATAAAGGGAGATACGGCAGAATTGCATGTATGCTAAGATGAAAAATGGGAACATGGACATGGCAAAAGGTTTCAGGGATTTTGACATTGGTTTTATTAGTTATTGGTACATTAACTTATACAGACCTATTAGGTGCTTTATTCCAGCTTAAAGGAATAAATTATACTTATTCAGGAGATATTTTTTGTGAAGAAACTTGTGAATCTTATATAAACATAACAACTACTTACTGGAGAATTTGTTTTGCAGGTTATGAAGATACTAAATATGAAAACGAAACATTGTTTAAAAAGCGAAGTAGGTCTAGGACACTTCATGCTAATTTAGATAGAGTAGATAATATCATTTCTACTAATCCAAGAGTAGAAGTAGATTGGCTAGTTCCTGCAAGAGGGGCAGGCAATTGGCGACCAATTAAAGATGGTGATTGTTGGGAGAGAAGAGGCAAAAATAACAGGATAAAATTAGTAGGCTATAAACAGCCAGAACAAACAATTAAGTGGGGATTTGGAGTAGAAGGTTATGTTGATATAGACCCTCTATGGATTGGAGAACCTACAAATGAAACACCAATAAACGAAACTCCAGAGTATAATGAAACAGATGAATGGGTTTATGAACCAGAAAACAAGACTTGGATTATAGTTCCTAAAGGTAGAGGTGGTGGAGAAGCTCCACAAGAACCAGAACAATTAGAATTAAAAAGCAATAAAATATATACAGCTACATCAGAAAAAGAATGTAATGGTGGAACTTGTAATTTAGTTCTTTATTCTGGAATGAGATTTGTTGATGAAAATGGAACTAAAATAGAAAATGCTAAGAGTCTAAAGACTTGCCAGTTTTGTGATAATATCAAATTAGTTATTGATGAAGATTCTGATTATCCAGTTGAGATTATTGATTATAATTACACTTCCCTTAAAGCTAATTTCAAAGTTACTTCTAAAAATCTCAACAAAGATATTCCTTTAAAGTCTTATACAAAAGGAAACGAAAGTGATATTAAGACGGAACTAATGGAAAAGATAATAGCAGTTCAAGATGACACTATAAGATTATTAGAGTTTGGATTTGATAGAGGGATTAAGTGGGGGGAAAACAGTACAACAATTATTCTTCAAGATGCTGATACTGAGAATTTAGATGATACTTATATACTCGAAGGGGGTTCTACTACTTTTGGTTCTTTATCAACAATGATATTAGGACTTTTAGCTGGTAATGTTCGAGAAATGTTTATAAAATTTGATATAACTCAGATACCTGTAGGTGCCACAATTAACGAAGCAAATTTATCTTTGCTACTTAGTTCTAATAATTTTGATGCAGGAGAGGGCATTGATGGGGATGCTCACCATGTTTATCAATTTCCAACATTCACCCATAGTGATGGAGGGGAATGGACTGAGGGAAATTTTGATGGAGATTGCGTAGATGGTAATGAAATGTGTGGAGCTGAAGTACCAATTGCTGGAGAATTCAATTCTACTTTTGAAGATTCGATTACTTT
>SDBV01006712.1_pt1 | contig 15861 bp, 20 predicted proteins | sample 2277081 | NCBI WGS metagenome assembly SDBV01 (sample SAMN10402039, study PRJNA504765) | marine sediment metagenome | isolation source: marine sediment core GS10_PC15, 223 cmbsf | place: Arctic Ocean: Southern Knipovich Ridge | collected 2010
TATTTTTTTGACTCACGGGTGTTCAGGGAGAACTTCTGGACAGAACAGGGCTCTCTTATATCAAGAAGCATGGAATTTATTGAACTTCAAAAGGTCTACAGGCAAAAAGAAGAAAAATTCCTGAGTCTTTTAAATGCCATAAGAAACAACACAGCCACATTTGAGCATATGCAAAAGATCAACCAGCAGCTCTCCCCCGGGTTTATCGAAGCGCCGGATGACCTTTATATTCATCTTACAACCACAAACGCTCTTGCAGAAGGAATAAACCAGGCAAAGCTCGATGACCTGAAGGCAGAGCCGTATCTATATAAAGGCACTCTAAAGGGCGACTTTGCGCTAAAGGCATTGCCTACCTTGCCTGAACTCTGCCTTAAAGACGGCGCGCAGGTCATGCTGCTTAATAATGACTCTTTTGGCCGTTGGATAAACGGGAGCGTGGGCAGGATACTGGGGGTTGAATCAGTGCGAGATTCGCCTGATATCATCAGGGTCGCGCTTCATTACGGCGGGATAGTTGATGTTGAGCCTTTTAAATGGGAGATGTTTGAGTTCCAATATGACAGCGATGAGAAAACTATCAAAACCAAGAGCACCGGGTCTTTTACCCAGTACCCTGTTAAGCTTGCCTGGGCAGTTACCATCCATAAAAGCCAGGGCATGACCTTTGACAGGGTTATCCTTGATATCGGAAGGGGCACTTTTTCGCACGGACAGCTCTATGTTGCTTTAAGCAGATGCACAACGTTAAAAGGCATTGTGCTTAGAAAACCGGTTAACAAGCATAATATTCTCCTGGATAAAAGGGTCATAAACTTTGTTACGAGTTTTCAGAAATAGGGGTTATTTTTTCATTATTTAAGTAATTGGATTTTTATAAAAAAAAGGGGGACGGTTCTATTTGCTTCTTTCTCTTCTCCCTGGAATCGTTCAACTGAACAGTCCAGGAAAAGAAGCTGACAACTTCCGAAAAACTGTATCCTTTTCACACGCCCCGCGCCAATTGCATTCCGCGCAGTACAAACTAAACCATTCGGAAAAGATTTCCGGGATCTTGTTTTTAAGTGTATCCCATTTAATCTGATCGTTACATGAAAGCCTGAGAAGCGCCAGGGCCTTTGTGTCCATCTCCTTAATTGATTCTTCGGCATTCTCCTCATACTGGCATTTATTCTGTTTGAGATGAAGACAGCTTGCGCATACATTATCAGCGCCGGAAGATACAATGACCATCTCCTCTTCCGCCCGGCTCAGCGTATGCCTGAGATTTTTTATAAAGGCCTCATTATATCCTTCTCCATTAAAGAAGTGCAGGCATATAAGGTGATGTCCTCTTAGTAATGGCATATCCAAATCTCCCCGAAATATAGAATAAAAAACTAAAATAGACGTCAGATTTTAAATCTTACAATAGAGATACCCATGAGTATGTCCGTGGCTATATACTTGGGTTTTATTTCATGTTAGGTTTTTATCTTTATGAAATAGGAAAGTATTCCTAAGACAACCAAAGTTACTCCTATTATCTTTTTTTCATGGTGCTCTAAAAATTGCCACTTTATTTTTTCAACACCTTTACGGCCTAAATCCACTAACAAGAGCATACCGCCGACTGTTACAAAAAAGTAAATAATTGAAACAACTGTTATGCCGGTCCAGCCAATTATCCCTGCGGTGAAATAATATGCCTCTATTTCAATGCATGGTGAGAAGAACATTGCTATGCTTAACGAAGTTATGATTGCCAGCTTTGTCTTTTTGTGCCTTACATCAGTTTTTAAGAGATCCTTATGGTGATGGTTTTTCTTTAAATCTATAATTATGGAAATGACTCCCATAATGACCAATATGAGAGGAGCCACAAGTTTTGGAACTAGTTCATAAGCAGCAGAAAATTTATAGCCAAAAAAACCGACGATGATTCCAACTAAAATCGTGCTGAGTACATGGGCACATCCTGTTACTGCTGTTATCCACAGAGTTTCACTGCGTGACCACTTGCCAGCTTTTCCCATTGCAACTATAGGAATCCAATGGTTAGGAATAGCGGCATGAATTATACTTAAAACGAAACTGCCAATTATAAGTTGTATCATATTGCGTATCCACTGCGCCTTTTATGTACCTGCGAGGAATATGGGGGCAGGCCTTGTATTGTAACATTTCCCTTTTCCCGTATTACCAAATTATTTTCATAAATCAAAAATCGGGAGTAAAAAATTATGGAAGTCAGAATTCCATAATATTATTTCCACGTTATGGACATATCCTCAAGTCCAAAACTTCCGCCATTTTATGAAAAAATCATTATTCAGTAACTTTATTAGTAAGGAACTTGAGGTATCCCCGACAAGTTAATACCACCCCGTAAGCTTAGCAATTCTGCTAAAGCTGAGACTACGGGACAGGCTGGACAGGCCCCGCATGAGACGGAACGAAGATCCCCGTACCCGTGGTTTACGGGGGTTTCCCCTTTGATAATTAAAGTTGTAGATCATTAATTTTTACCTTGACTATGTATCCTAATTTGAGTACAATTGAACTCAAAAAGGCGTACATTATGCTTGATTCCTTATATATTACAAAATCAAAAATCAGACAGGATTTATTGACTCTCTTTTTCACCAATCCATCTCAAAGATATTATCTGAGAGAACTTCAGCGTATGTTAGGTTACTCTGCTGGTAGTATACGGAGGGAACTTTTAAGATTTCAAAAAGACGATCTATTTAACACTCAAAAGGTAGCAAACTTATTGTATTATTCAATTAATACCAGACACCCCCTGTATAAAGAACTGAAAAGTATTGTTTCTAAAACAGTAGGTGTCGAAGGCAGTCTTAAAAAGGCACTATCATCCATAAATAAGATAAAGATAACCTTTATCTACGGATCCTTTGCTACAAGACGTGAGAAAGCTGCCAGCGATATAGACCTTATGATAATAGGAGAGCTAAATACCTCTCGTCTGAATGAAAAGATTAGCGAAGTAGAAAAAAGATTAAACAGAGAGATAAATCATACAATTTATTCTTTTAAAGAATACAGAGCCAAAAAAAAAGCAAAGAGCGGTTTTATTGTAGATCTATTGAAAAACCCAAAGATAATGTTGATAGGTAAGGAGAATGATCTCTAAAGAGTCAAAAACAAGTCTTTTAAAACAGGGATTGATTAAAAAATGACCTGTTGATTATAAAACTATTTCCAGTTTGATAAATCGTGCCTAAATGGACATAAAAACTGCCAGACGAAACATAAAGGATGATGAGGAATGCGCTTATAATTATGCCTATAATGCGATGCTGCGCTCAGGGCTTGCGTTAATGTTTTGCAAAGGATTCAGGCCTGAAATTAAAGATAAACATCTAACCATTGTCAGATTTGCAAGTTTAATTTTAGGAGATAGATTTAAACGACTTATAAATGATTATGATTTTATGAGAAAAAAGAGAAATCGGTTTATTTATGAGCCTGAGATTCCTTTGTTCCTAACCCTTCACTTTGCATCAGTTTTCCGGCGCTCTTCCCACGTATAATATGCAACTGTATCTATGGTGCCGTCATTGCCTTTATCCTCCACCATTTTCTTCATGTTCCCGTCAGCATCATAGGTGTAGTATTCAACCCTGTCAATCGTACCATCGTTGCCATCATCATACGATGTTTTCGTATTTATAAAGCTTCCCCTGGTTTCTGCGCCTTCGTCACCATTGCCACCACTACCGACTTCAGTACATGCAGATAAAGTTACAGCTAATAAAACTGAAAATGTCACCCACAATATATTTCCCAAACTAATTTTATGCATAAATTCTACTTTCTGCCAGCATAGATTATACTTGATAAACTTGTCAATGGAGAGATTAAATCGTCAATTATGGAAGTCCGACTTCTCCGGTAGTTTTACATCACAAAAAAGGCTGCGTGGTTGGAGGTGAATACGGGAGGATCTTTTTTTAATATTTCTGAAACAGTCCTGTGCTTTTTGAATTCATTATTCAGAAAGAGCCTCACATCTTTCCTGTTCCAGCCCTTGGGGTGTGAAAAATCAGTATAAAGGGACAGGTCTCCTTCATAGAAACTGCTGGTCTCAAACCGCGATGCTTCAAGCCCGCAAACAGGCATGTTAAACAGGGCCACGTTCAGAAAACCGATTTCATCTTTATGCCTGACAACAAATTCAAGGGTCTTTCTGGCTGCAGGCAGTGTCTCTGCCGGGGTACCGAAGATAAGATAGACATAGGCCGCAATCCCGGCCTTTTTTAATGTCTTTAAAGCCAGGGATGCAGTTTCGATATCTATTCCCTTATGCATTTTGTCGAGCACTCCCTGATCACCTGATTCAAGGCCAAGCTTCAGCATTACACATCCTGACTTTTTCAGGCCCATACAGAAGTCGATATCTGTCAGCAGGCGGCTGATCCTGGCAAAACCGTACCAGGGAACACCGCCGGCATTATTAGCGAGTCTTTTTAGCAGTGATCTGCTGATTGCATTGTCCAGCAGATGAACAAGAAGCGGCTCTGTTTGTCTTATCAATTTGTTAAGATTATTTATTGCCGTGTCAACCGGTACCGGAATGTATGGATTGTTTTCGGCCTTTTCCGGACAGAAAGAACATTTATTCCAGTAGCATCCGCTTGAGGCGCTGTAAGGAAGGATGCGCCCCGGGGCCAGGTAATCATCTAAAGGCAGTAAACCATAATCCGGCCTGGAATGTTCTTCTTTAATATCATCCACACCCAGAATAGCAAGCAGTTTTCGTTCTCCGGGTCCGGCAACGAGATGATCGATCAGTCCCCTGAACGGGTTTTGCCAGTCAGGATTTCTCATCCATGAAGTCACAAGTCCTCCGCCGAGGACAATGGACAAACCCGGGAAATGCTGTTTTAAAAACCCGGCCATTGCAAAAGTGCACAGTGCCTGGCTTAAATAGTTCAAGGAAAACCCGGCTACTGTGGACGTATTCCTCTCAACAAGCGTTGGCAGCCTTTTACTGAAATAGGGATAATAGGGATTCTCTTCCGGGTGTTCGGCAGCCAGTATAAGGTCATCACTTCTTAAAGGAGAAAGATGTTTATGCCTGTAATTCGCAATGCCGGGAGATGCCCCATTGTCCGCCCAGAGTTCGATTGCATGGTTCAGGTCAATAACAGTCCGTTTATAACGGTCGATATTCTGAAAGATTCTCCGGCTCTTAATAGATTCATGATTTTCTGAGATATTACGCAATGCGCGAGCCGTCCACTTGTCATATTGTTTATGGGCCTGCGAATGCGTGCTGTTTATAATGTAAAGAAGGGCCTCAAGGTTGGCGTCAAGGATTGTATGTTTTATTCCATGACCGGCCAGAGCTCCGGACAGCTTTGCAACACCGGCCGGAGGCTCGCAAGGTTTTGCAACAGGGGGATGGATAAGTATCATAAATTATGCACGATAGAGGATAAAGCTTGGGTATGAGTCCCGTAAATCCCGAAACATCGGGATTGGACTACGGGATGGAGGTTGTTACTACTTCTCCTCATCAAATATTTTTAAACTTTTCTTAACTTCTGTATCTGTTGTTTTTAATTTTTCTTTACAGAATTTAATAAGAAAAGTTGCTCTCTTCACTTTGTTAGCCAATACATCCACGTCTACGGTCTCATTCTCTATCTCCTCAACAATGAGGTCTATCTCTTCAATAGCATCTTTATAGCTTGGAGTTTTAGTCATTATTACCTCCCGGTTGGCTTTTTATTTTCCACTTTACTCGTTAACTCACCCTTATAGAGTGTTGTCTTTAAACTATCTCCAATATTTGCCTCAGATATGGATTTAATAGCTTTGTTATTCTTATAAGTAATGCTGTAACCTCTCTTGAGAACATTATAAGGATTTAGATGATTAATGTTACTTTCTCTGGACTGAAGCCTTTGTTGTTCGGTCTGTATAATCTTTAATGAATGCATTAACCCTTTTATAAACACTTCAAGTCTGTGGTTATGGTTAAGCAGTTTATTTCCAATTGAGATCTCAAAGTTTTTTGTTAAAGAGGAAAGCCATTCTCTCAGGTTTGAAGTCAGTTTATTGGTCCCGTAAACTAAACTGTGAGTTAATGAATCTATTCTATCTTCAAAATCTTTTATTTTTGTAATAATCAGGTCAGCTGCAGCAGTAGGGGTCTTCACCCTTATGTTTGATACTTCATCAACTACTGTAAAATCTCTTTCATGCCCTATACCTGATATGAATGGAATCGTTAAAGAGGCTATTGTTTTAGCTATTTCATAGCTGTCAAAACAGTGTAAATCAGGCTGAGCCCCCCCGCCTCTGACCATTACAATAACATCTAAATAAACAGAGTCATCCATACATTGATTAAGGGTACGTATAATTGACTCTTCTGCTTTATCGCCCTGCATTAATGTCTCATAAAGCTTGTATGTGAATTTATATCCATATGGATTATTCTTTAAGTGACTCAGTAAATCTTCATAGCCTGCAGATGTAGGGGATGATATAATCCCTATTCTCTGGGGAACGAGAGGAAATTCTAATGACTTATTTCTATCCTTTAACCCTTCTTTTATAAGCCTCTCTAAAATCTCTTTTCTTTTAATAGCTAATTCTCCAAGAGTATAGGCAGGGTCTATGTTGCGGATAGTAAGTTTCAGACCATATCTTTCGTGGAAATTCACAGTCGCTTCAAAAAGTATTTTGATTCCTTTAGTAAGTTCAATTCCAGTTGCATTTTTAAACTCAACAGATAGTGATTTATATCTATTAGCCCATATAATAGCTTTCATCTCAGCTGTAATAGTTTTTTCATCTTTGTCCACTAAAGTCAGGTAACAATGGTTCTTGAGATCAAATGATGCTATTTCTGCGGTAACAAAAACACTCTCGGGCAGAGAGGTATTAATAACAGATTTGATGAGTTGGTTTAATTCGTATAAGGATAATGTTTCAGGCACTATTTTATGTCCTTTTATAATTGAACTAATACTTTTTCTTTCCCTACATCCCACCTAAATTTTCAAATTCCTGAAAGTTATAACTATCCCGTAAACTTTGCAATTCTGCTAAAGCTGAGACTACGGGGCTCCGACAAAAATCTCGGCAATATATTTCTGAAACCTGTGCCTATTCAGCCCCAGCATTTTTTTCTCTATCTGAATCGCCCCCTGCCATTGCTCAAACGACGTTGGAATATGGGTAGTATCGTTCAGAAAATAAACGAAAATGAGATATGCATTTATTTTATTTAGGTGCCGCAGGTAGTAAAGATGTGCGATTCTGTTTGCATATTGATAAAATCCGGTTGTCCAGTCGATTGTAGTCTTACATTTCAGGAGTTCTCTTGTTTCTCTAAAACGCCTCTGGATACGTTTTCGGGATTTTGGTGATTTAGCCCCACAGCTTGATATAATCTCTTCAACGTGTGCTTTTGCCTCGACAAGAAAAACTTCACCATTACTGCCTTTTCCAAGTGCATCCCACTGCGGACCATTATTAGACCAGAAATGATTTAGGGGTACCTTTAATTCACTTATCCCCAGCCTTTCTAAAAAATCATTATCCCGGTACTCAGCATATTCATCATCTTTCAGAGGTGAGACCCATTCAATTTCGTTTGATTTAATATCCAATTTTTTCTTAATAAGGCTGGTTAATAGGGTGGGGTGGTCATTGAGAAGGATCTGAATGTTTTTTAAACTTCCGTGTCCATCTGATGGCTGAGGAAATTTTCCCATGTTTTAATATTTTATGAAAAACGGTAAAGTCATTAAAGCAATGCCAATAAGTATAATCAGAAATACGCTAGGTACAAAATATGGAAAAGCACATAGCAATACACCGGAAAACAATGCGATACCTCTCTGTTGCTTTCTGCCATATACAATGTATCCCATGCCGATTGCTCCAAACAACATACCGAACATTATTGCTGTTGAAGTATCCATTTCTACTCAGCATATCTAAACAACACAGGAAAATCAATGGTTCGACCTAGCCCGCCAGAGGCGGATAAACTTGACATTGTCTCTCCTGAGTTGTTATTGTTAATGCACTAAGCTGTATTCGGATGAAATTTACCCCAATGAAGCTCCGGAATACGACCGGAGTTTTTTTTCGTTTTGAAACAGGAAAAAGGAGATTATGAAATTTACAACGTTTAATTTAGACAGCACAGTTATGGCCGGGGTTTCGTCTGCCGGCTTTGTAACACCAACACCTATTCAGGCCAAGGCAATCCCGCATGTGCTCAAGGGACGCGATGTTATGGGGCTTGCCCAGACCGGCACCGGCAAGACCGCTGCGTTTGTCCTGCCGATTCTCAACCGGCTGATACAGTCCCGGGGCAGACGTATCCGTGCCCTCATCATTGCGCCGACCCGTGAGCTCGCGGAACAGATTCATGCGGCGGCCTGCAGTCTTGGAAAGAAGACACGCTTACGGAGTGTCTCAGTGTACGGCGGGGTGAGTATCAAACCGCAGATTCAAAAAATTCGTGCCGGTGTGGATATTGTTGTCGCATGCCCGGGCCGCCTGCTCGATCACATCAGCCAGGGCACGATCAACCTGTCAAACCTGGAGATACTGGTGCTGGACGAGGCTGACCGCATGCTTGATATGGGATTTCTTCCTGACATACGGAAGATCATCAAGCACGTACCGTCACAGCGGCAGACACTGCTCTTTTCAGCCACTATGCCTGACGATATCAGGCGGCTCACCAGTGATGTGATGAATGATCCTGTCTCAGTCCAGATCGATCACACGAAACCTCTCAAAACGGTAGCGCATGCCCTCTACCCGATAAGTCAGCACCTGAAGACAGGACTTCTCTGCGCACTGCTGAAGGATATCGATTCTGAGTCGGTTCTTGTCTTTACGCGCACCAAGCACCGGGCGAAACGCGTTGGACAGATACTCCAGAAGGACGGGTACCGCGCAGCATCACTGCAGGGAAACCTTTCGCAGACCAGGCGGCAGGAAGCACTTGACGGGTTTCGTAACGGCAGGTACCAGATACTGGTTGCGACTGATATTGCGGCTCGTGGCATTGATGTCTCATGCATATCGCATGTCATTAATTATGACATGCCGGATACAACAAACGCGTACACTCACCGGATCGGCAGAACCGGCCGGGTTGCAAAGAACGGTGATGCCTTTACGTTCGTAACGGCTGAGGACAGAGACATGGTCCTGAGTATTGCACGCGTTCTCGGTAAGAACGTTGAGCGCAGAACGCTTGCGGGCTTTGATTATCACACGCCCAAACCGTCCCGCGATACCAAGGTTGCCCATCAGCCGCGTGTGCGGCAGGGCCGGAGCAAGACGGTGTCCCCATGGGGTTCTGCCCGGACGCTGCGGAAGGCCACGGCGGAACGCGGCGCGTCTGTCCGGCAGTCGTTCAGCCCAGTGGTGCGCACCTCCCATGAATGATAGGAAATTGTTTTTTTGGCTTTAACCTTCTAAACACAAAAAAAATCCTTCGTCACCAGGAGGGATTCCCTTCACACTGTTCAGGGTAAACCACGCTACCATGCCAAACAAGAAGGACTTTCAGCCTTTTCTTTTCTGAAAGAACCACCATTTGGAATTATAACATGATTAATCTCCTGAGCAGGATACAATATGATTGAAGTCATATCGCACAATTCAGATACCGTATAAAATATTAATGTGCTCTATGTATAATCATATATATAAATAATGAAAAACATTTCTAATGAACAGATTGCTGCTATCAAAAGAGAGATCAGTGTATTCCGCTACTTAAGTGAAGAAGAACTGAGGCAGATATCCGGCTACTTCAAGATCAAGGAGGTGGCGGCAAACAATATCATCTGGAAGGAGGGGGATCCCTGTGAATATCTCGCCTTCATCCTTTCGGGCAGTGTAAAGATGAAGAAGGAGACTGAGTTTAAGGGAAAAGAGATAGTCTTTGGTCTTTACAAGAAAGGGGCTACCATAGGCGCATTATGCATACTTGACCGAGGTATCAGGCCTGTTACAGCTGTAACTCTAGATGATGTCTCTCTGGTCCTTGTTACCAGTGAGGACTTTGATGAACTGATAGAAAAGCATCCGAAATTCGGGGCCAAGCTTCTAAAGGGAATGCTCTTTTCGCTCTCAAGTCGCCTGAGGAGTTCATTTGACCGCATGACCTCTATCTTCTAAAAAAGCGTTGAGGTTCAGCTATACCAATTCAATGGGAAATGAAACACAAATTAAAACAATAGGGATTTAAAGATGCAAAGAAATTTATTTGTAATTATGTTTTTATTGGTGCCTGGATTTATGTTTCCTAATGCCATTTTTGCCAGCGAACGAACAAAAGACAAGATGATTCAACGCGCGCATAAAGGCATGTGGAACGGGGGCATTGTTCCCTTCAATGAAGTTGAAAAGCTTTTAGATTAACCCATTTTTCTCAAAATATATTCGTAGCTGCTTTTTGATATACCTTTTCCCAGAACCGCTTTTTAAAAAGATTTCTCTATTTTGAGCATCTGACTTTTCACAATAGGCTTCATAATAAATAAGTTTAAGAGGTCTACGATTTTTAGTTGATTCAACCTTACCACTATTGTGCTCGGTAATTCGACGCTTGATGTCATTCGTATAGCCAGTGTAAAGCTTGTTGTCTTTTTTGCTATGTAGAATGTAAACGTAATACATACAGTATGGTAACACGTAAAATGAACAGAGTTCATCACGTGCCAACCCGTGATCCCAAAGGGATTTTACGGGTTGGCTCCCGGGGAGGGATTCCCTTCACACTGCTCAGGGCAAGCTCACCTCTTAAATTGTGCAATTAATTGTTCTTTTTTACTTCTGGACCAGCCTTTAATCTCTTTTTCTCTTTTAGCGGCCTGAAACTTATCTTTAAAAGTTTCACGATATAGTAAAGGCGAGTTCCCGTGCTGGCGTAATCTATTCTCAAGGTCTGTTGTAATTCCGGTGTAATACCGGCTTGCTTTCTGAATTATATATAAGTACCACATAGTTGCAAAATCCTCCGGGTTCTCATCCAAGTCCCTTGGAGGGATTCCCTTCGTCTCTCCATTCCTCAGGGTAAACTCACCCTGTAAAATTTTGCCCTCAGTGCAAAATTTCACGGTTTCTCATCCAAGTCCCCCCGAAAAACAAACGAAAAAACCCCCCTCTGCTTTCTTGAAAAAGCACGAAGAGGGGGCAGTTTTTTCATTGGCTCCCGGGGAGGGATTCGAACCCCCGACAGGGTGGTTACAAGTACTCCTTATGTTTCCAAAAGGCTTGGACTATCTCATCCCCATATTCCGCTTATGCGGGACTTAGGGGTCGGGCGCTTAAAGGAGTTTATTGGCTGGGTTCCTCACTCCTTAGTCTCTGCACGTTTCTGCCTACTTCAAAACCCTTCAGCAGACTTCGCTCAGGATTACCATATCCCGCACCCGCCTGAGGCGGACAAGTGCGGGATTTAGGCTTCCCTGAATTCACCCGATTTTTCAATCCCGATTTCTCGGGAAAGCTGCGCTTTGAGCGTGAACTTCACGGTGACAGTTAGCGCAAAGCAACATACACTTATCTAATTCTTCCTTAACTTTAGTCCAACTCCTGGTATAACCTTTTTCTGAGATGCTAAAGTCTTTCCCGGAAGAATTATTGTGGTGAAACTCTAATGCATCGATACAACGATCATATCCGCAGACTTTACAACATCCGCCTTTGTATTCTATTGACATCTGGCGGATTTTCTTGCGACGTTTGTGAACAGCTCTTATCAGATACTGTTTACGGTCTGCGTAGCGTCGAGTTTCACGCTTTGCCAAAATCACCTTCCTTTCATTGCTCACCGCTTTCAACGGCTCTTAACTGAAAGCCCTCAAAAAGACGAGTCATTGCTCGGCTCCTATTAAGAAGCAAAACCTTGCTCGCCGCCTTCGGCGGCTCGCACAGCCACCTGCTCTGCCAGCTGAGCTACCCGGGAACGTAAAATAATTTCAAAGAACAAGAGCTTGTTGAAAAACCCAACAATCTCTGTAATCATTTTTTCTAATCTGTGCAATCAAGGCTGTTGATGACTTTTTTAACAGCCTGACAAAACCAAAGCAACGGTTGAACATATCATTATATAGAATAAATGCTGGCAAATTCAATAGAAGCAATGGGATTTCACAGCTAATGTGATATTAAATCTGCTAAAATGTAGACATGCCGAATATCAGCGCAGGCATTCTTATGCACCGTATTACAGACAGGGGACTTCAGGTCTTTCTGGTCCACCCGGGCGGGCCCTTATGGGCTGAAAAAGACCTTGGAGCATGGTCCATACCCAAAGGGCTTCTTAACTCAGACGAGGACCCTTTGGCCGCTGCCCGGCGCGAGTTTGAAGAAGAAACAAGCTTTAAGGTCTCTGGTGATTTTATTCCCCTCTGTTCTGTAAAAACAGGAAGCGGCAAGGTAATTCAGGCATGGGCAGTTGAAGGCGACTGTGATGCCTCTGCAATTAAGAGCAACACCTTTCCCCTGGAATGGCCCCCGCACTCCGGCAGGCATGAGGAATTCCCTGAAGTTGACAGGGCTGAATGGTTTGATATGAAAGAGGCAAAAAAAAAGATTAATAAAAGACAGGCAGTTTTTCTTGAAGAGCTTGCCAAAATAATCTCAAAAATTTAGGGTTGAAAGAATCTCTCATATATGATTAAATGAAAAAAAGGGGGAGGTATAAGTATGAAGCTCGGTCCGGAAACAAAGGTTCATGACCTTCTGGCTGCCTATCCGTTTATCAAGGAATACCTTATTAATCTGCATCCTCACTTTAAGAAACTCAATAACCCTATCCTGTCACAGACACTCGGTAGAATCGCCAACTTAAACAGGGCGGCTGCAGCTGTGAATATCCCGCCTGATACCTTTATTGCAGGCATAGCAGGAGAGATTAAGAACAGGACAGGAAAGGCTGTTGAGTTAGAGAAGCGGTAGGATGTGCCGGGGATTAAATCTTTAAAAGAAGGGCTCCCGTGATTTTAAAATTCCTTTTAGAAATTTCAATTACTTTTATGTTGTATTTTCATCGGCCGCTTCTGCTTTATCTCGCAGATAGACCTGAAGGTCTTTTTCGATTTTAGTCATTTCTTCAGGAAACGATGCTTTCTGTTTGGCTTCGTCCATCATACTCTGATGAGTTAGACTCTTGGCTTTTTCTTCGGCTTTTACAGCAGCCTCGCCTGAAAGAATATTTATATGGCCGGTGACTATTTCTTCAAATGCTATACTAGTCATTTTTTTTGCCTTACTCTTTATCAGCGGCATTGCCCCTCGACGTAACGCTCTTGCCCTTTTTATAGCTGCTATTGTAACCCTGAAGCGATTCTCAGTTTTCTCAGCTGGTAATGATATTAAGTCCATATTATTTTTTCTCCTTTACCCCGTTAGAGAAAGCAACGTGTCTGCCTGCCGCCTGCCTGCTGGCAGGCAGGGTAGGCAGGGATGAAAATATTTAATTCCTTCTATAGTGAAACACGGGGTTTTCCGCCTAGGCGGATCCGCCCTCGGAGGAAAAGCCAGCGTCAGCGTAAACCGTTAGAAGACGAAGTTCTCTAACCGGGTTTACATAAACAAAAAAGCCCCGCGGCTTTAAAGGCCGAGAGGCACTTTCAACTTTTAAAGTCTTTTTAGTTTAACATAAATAACACGAAAATAGATAGCAAAAGAATGAATTATTTAGAGAATTCCTTTTTTCTTATTTATAATCAGTCAGTTACTATGGAAATTATTGACGTTAACCCTTCATAATTAAAGATATGACCTCTATATTGACTGGTTTAATGGGATAGTGTGAAAATGTATTTTTTACAGGCTGTTGAAAAAGTCATCAACAGCCTTGATTTCACAGATTAGAAAAAATGATTACGCAGATATTTCAAGGAGTTTTAATCGGTGTAATCTAATCTTTTGTCTGTGTAATCAGAGATTGTTGAGTTTTTCAACAAGCTCTTGAATCTGGGTCAATTGATCTTTATTATTAAACCTTTTCGAATTTCACCGGTCTAAATAGATAAAAAAAGTTAATTATTGAGGCATTTTAGAGGGTTACAATACTAAAAAATTTGATAGTTAGTCTGAATATTTTATGATATAATTAAAGTAATAAAGGTAGTATTACTATGTTCATTCAATCAAAAATTACATGTCGCTTTATGACCATTGCCGTTATAAGCATGTTTGCTTTGACATCTATTCCAATGGCAGATAATGTATTTGCCGGTAATCGAGAGAGAAGGGGAGGCGGGTCCTATCGTACGGAACGTTCTGGTTCGGATTCATCTGTCCGCGAGCAAAGGGAAAGGGAAGGCAGGTCCTATCGTACGAAACGCCGCGGTGCGGATTCATCTGTCCGCAGGCGAGGGAAAAGGGTTATAAGAACCCCTCGTTTTAGGCGTCACGGCCATGAATTTTCCAGACTTCCAAGGGGATATAGAAGAGCCTGGTACAACAGAGAACCATTTTACTACTATCACGGTGTTTTCTATAGACCTTCCCGGTCCGGTTTCACTGTTGTAGTGGCGCCTATGGGAATTATCGTTGATAGCCTTCCTATTGGTTACCAGAGGCTATGGGTTGATGATGTATGGTATTACACGTATAGCGGTGTTTTTTATCAGAGAGTGCCTTACGGATATGCAGTTGTGAAAGCCCCTGCTGATGTAATTATTGAAGAAGCTATTCCAGCTTTAATTGAGCCGCCTGAGCCTGCTTCCGGAACAGTATCTGTTGTGGCATCTATATTGAATGTTCGATCAGGGCCGGGTTTGAATTATTCTGTAATTTATCAGATTCATAGAGGCTACGTTTTGGAGGTCCATGGCAAAACAGTTGGATGGTTATATGTGCAGCTGCCGAATGGAGAGTTTGGATGGGTGATGAATATATATACGACCAGGCTTGAACCGCCCGGAAGAGGATAACATACCCCGTATTTTATGAATGAATTTTTGATTTAAAGGGTGAAACCATGAAAAGACTGCTTTATGTAGGAATTACAGCAATTCTGGCGCTGTTCGTTTCCGGGTGCGGGAGTGCGGACTCACGGGATGTTTTCGTTGCCCAGATCTTCAGCGACCAGCTGGCCGACGGGGATATTGCCTTTGACCCGGTTCTGAATTCGTACACAGTTACGAACGGCCCGAATACCATCTTTTTCGGGATTGATGATGCAGACCCTAATTTTCCGGAATTCCGTGCTTTTATGGATTTCCCTCTCGACGGCTCCAATGGTGGAGATGCGATTCCTTTAAACGCGGATATCCGATCGGCGACCCTGGAGGTTTTCATTGACGAGGTGAGCTTTGCCTTGACGGTTCCTGCGCTGTTAGACCTCGTAGAGTTTTCCATTGCTGGTTTGACTCCTGCTGATTTTGACTCTTCTCCATTGCGATTTCCAGATGGCACAGATGCGACTCTAAATTTTGATTTATTTTCCTCTGACCAGGGCAATTTTGTGCTTATTGATGTTACCCCTCTGATGCGGGAGACGCAACGGCTCGGGTTGTCCGACTTCCAGGTGCGTTTCCTGCTCGATTTTGTTACAAACGCCGGGCTTGTCGGAATCGAGGACAGGCCAAACATCACAATGACAGCCCCGCTCCTCACTGTGGAGTACCGCTGATCCCGGGTGTTCCATAATAGCCCAAAGAGCCTGACTGCCGACAGGCAGGTTTAATTCATTCCAGATTATCTTGACAGCCATTTTGCATTAACCCAAAAACTGCAATTAACTACAGAGAACTAATCATTGCAAATTGAAAATTTAACATTTAGCATTTCAAATTTAAAATGATAATTTTGCATTGATAATTTTAAAATGAGTTTTTCTGTGCCTCT
>SDBV01006713.1_pt1 | contig 15860 bp, 43 predicted proteins | sample 2277081 | NCBI WGS metagenome assembly SDBV01 (sample SAMN10402039, study PRJNA504765) | marine sediment metagenome | isolation source: marine sediment core GS10_PC15, 223 cmbsf | place: Arctic Ocean: Southern Knipovich Ridge | collected 2010
TCCATTATTATTCAATATGAAGTTATCTGGCATACCTAAACTATCTTCTGCTTTTAATTGTGCTTCAACCCATTCCTTGTCATACTTTCTCATGGTTTCTATTTTATAATAGTATTTCATTTTATTCTTGATTGTGCATAAGTTTTACTTTCAAATGTTTTATAACTCCTCCATCCTCTTTCTCTTATTGTAATACCAAATGGAATAATTTTAGTTTTAGTTTTTTGATTCTTTCTCCATTTCATGTCAAATAATAGTTTCTGTTTTTCTGTAGCTTTAAATTCTGAGTAGTTAATTATCTTTATCATTTGAAACCTCTTTGAATTTTCTTAATTCTTTATTAAATTCCTTTATAGAATCTTTCTCTTTTTTAGTTAACTTTCTTTTAAAAATCATAGAGTGTTTATTCTTTATTCTGAAATCATAGAAAGTATAATATAGTTCACCTGCACCTACAAAATTCTTTTCTTTAAAGTGTTCTTCTAAATGGCTTTTTAATTGGGATGAATACCAAAATAAGTGATAACAATGTTCACATTTAAAAATTATCATTTTAAATCCTCTTTGAATTTTTTGCTTTTGGCTTTTCTTGCTTTCCTACTCCTGCATTTTTCACAATGATTATACTTTGTGACAGGATGGCAAATCCTTTTCTCTTCTTTATCCACATAAGAAATATGCTTTATTGCTCCATTATTTCCACAATCTAAACATTTTTTGGGAGTTAAATCTTGCCCACAATTTGAGCATAAACCAGAGGATGCTAATACAGAACCCTTTTCAGAATCTGATTCCTCTGGCTTGTTCTTATTCCCTTCCACAAGGTTTTGAGAACTATAATTTGAAATTAAAGAACTTCCTGCGAGTTTGTTTTGTCTTTCTCTCAAAATTCTTATAACTTCCATAACTGTATTTGAATCATATTTCTGGTGTAAGAGTAATGTGTCTGGGATTAACAGCTTTATGAATTCTTTGTGAATCTTGAGTAAGAGTTCAAAGTCTTTTTTAGAGCACCTTGTAACTTTTCTTTTAGTATCTTTTCCATTATCAATTTCATATCCTAAAAAATACCAATCTTTAATCTTCTCACTTAAATTAAATTCTTCTGTCATTTTTGATTTGATAAAAATTTAAAATTTTTGAAACTAATCCAACCTTTTAGATGAATCTTCCAAAGTAATTCTCTTATTTTATTTTTCATTTTAGATTCCAGCACCATCATATTTTTTAATTGCGTTTTTTAAGTCTTGGATTTTTTCTTCTAATTCTCCTGTTGAAATATATGCTTCTGAAAGTTCATTAATAGTTTCCCATCTTTTCATTTCTTCTCCCAAAAACTCCAAAAACCTCTGGCATGATGCTTTGTGTGTATTACAAATATTCCATTTATCTTGAACTGTTGATAAATCTAAATCTCTGACGGACTGATATATTCTAACATTCTCTTTTGCGATTTCTGTTTCTGTTTTCATTCTCTATTTAACCTCAACCATCTTTCAACTACTTTAAGGGATTTTTCCAAATCTCCATCTCCTCCACGATTTATTCTTTTATGATCCACATACTTAACTGTTTCAAAAACATAATATTTGGAAAGATTATATTCTCTTGAAACCCTGTTTACATTACTCAAATAATTAAACATTTTTTCATCAGTTAATTTAGTTGTCATTTTATTACCTCACAGTTTTCATCATCAATAAAATAATCTAGTCTATGCTTATACATATCATAATCTATAAAATCACTCTCCCAAATACTTTTCCAATTTCCATTATCCCAATCACAAATAACTCTCAAAGTCCAAACAGGAATTTTCTCTTGACAAGATTGGAGTTGTTGAAAATGTTCCTCTCTATCACTTGTTGCTATACCTAAAAGAATTGCTGAAAAAATTAATAATCCAAATAAAGCACAAACCCAAAATACAATGTATTTTTTTTCTTCTTCAAGTTCTTTTATTCTTTCTTTATCTTTATTTGTCAATTTCATTTTAAATTTTATATATTATTTCGTGTGTTGGTTTTCTTACTCTCATTAATCTTCTCTTCATATTTGAGTTTCCTAAGTCATAGTTATCCATTTCATCAAAGTATGCTAATGCTATAAACATTCCAACTTTATCTTTTTCTTCTATTGCTTTAAAGAAATGAACACATATTTTATCAAACTCTTCTTCTGTTAGACTTTTTACCTTTTCATGAAATGCATCTCCTTCATCTGAATCCATATATTGAGTTGTTATACCGTTCTCTGTTACGAAAAGACTATTCTTCATTCCTAGTTTTTCTTCTGCTTCAGCCCATGCTCTTAGAATTTCCTTTTTGTAATTTCTTGTTACAATTCTTTCATAAAATTTAGTCATTTTCTTCTTCTCCTTTCAAATGTTTCATAACTCTTCCATCCGTTTTCTCTTATTGGAAAGTTCCATTGGAGAGTTTTGATTTTAATATTACCCCATTTGAGCTTGTTTAATTTATCTTCTTTTGAGTTTGATTTATACACATCATAGATTATTGTTTTTTTCATCCTGATAGCTCCTTCCCGAAGATTTTCTCTTTAATTAATCTGAGTGTTGTAATCATGGTTTCTTGATTTGTTTCTGGTAAATCATCAAACTTAACTTTACACTTCTTATTAGTTTCCCAACCCACTTGCATTGCTACTTCTTCATAAATCTCATGAAATAATTGTGGAGTCAACTTATTTATGAATTCTTTGTCTTGGTCTTGAATAACAAGTAACATTCTATTTCCAAGAGTTTTTCCTAAGTGTGAAACAAGGAGCGATAATAACTCTTTTCTCTTCTCACTTAAATTAAAAGTGCCTTCTTTATTTTCCATTCTTATGAATCTCCCTATGACATTTATTACAAACTAATTGAACATATAATGGCTTTGAATAATCTGGGTGATGTCTATGTTGTGCTGGTCTTACTTGACATTTCTCACATAAACCTTTAATTTTAATTTTCTTTTCAACTTTACTCCATGCTTTCTTTTTCTCTGGATTTCTTTCTCTATATTCTTTTGTTGCTTTATTTATTTTATCAGGATTTTTCTTTGCCCATTTCTTTGCATTTCCTTTTTGATACTCACTAACTTTATCTTTATTTTTTCCTTGATATTCTCTGACCTTTTTTATTAATTTGGCTTTGTTCTTCTGATAATATCTTCTATTATTCTCTTTTTTCTTTTCGCTATTCATCTGAATTTCTCCTTATGATTTTTAGGTGTTTGAAAACTTAATGGTTCAAATTCTCCTTTTGACATTGATATTTTGGGTTTGCACTTTGAACATAAATTTCCATTTTCACCACACTGAATTGTTCCATGATGGCTTAATTTACAACTTTTATTATGTTCAAATAATCCATCTCCAAAGTTATAATTATCACATTCTATACAATAATATTTCCCACAACCTTGAGGTTTTTTAGGTTCATCTGTTTCTAAATCACATTTATGAGGAAATCCTTTATACAATATAGCTAAACATTTTCCACAAGTTTTATTCCCATAATCTTCTTCAGGTTCAAACTTCTGAGAATTTAAACCAGGATAACAATATTCTGCTTTTATTTCTCCATATCCTTTATAATGTTCTTTCTCTATTTTTCCACAATTCTTACATATTTTTGTCATTTTATCTAAACTCTCCCAATGCTACTGATTCCACATATTCTTTACAATAAGAACAATTCTCTGTATTTTTTCCAATTTCTTCTTCGCATTTACATATTTCTGTCATTTTTTATAATTTCTTACAAGTTTTCTTAAACCTTCTTTTAATTTATCATCAGCTTCTTTAATCTTAATAATATCAACATTTTCATTACATTGCCTACAAAAACAACCCTCACTTACCTTTGGCTTTTCATATTTCCCACACATGAAAGCTATATTTGTTGGTCTTTCATGTCCACAAGACAATTCTCTAATCCATAATATTTTTTTCATTTTATTATAAGGTGGTGCAACTCACCTCTGCACCCTTGAGGTTCATTGATGGTAAAAAGAAGTGTTTAAGATGCCTGTTAAGAAATCTAAAACCCATCAATGAATATGAAATGATTTAATTCACAATTGTATAGTCATTCTTTGTTCCATCAAATTTCACAACAACAGAAAACTCTACATCTTTCAATTGATTTGCGTGTTTGGTTGCAAGTTCAACTAATTGTCCATAAGTTGAAGCAGGAGTTTTTCCAACACCAAAAGTCCAAATCTTTTCTTCACCATCAATCAAAACTTTTATTTTGGATTGTGGAGTTACTTGATCTTCTTCCCCTTCTTTCTTTCTAACAAAAGGTTCTGCTTCTTCAAGTTCTGTTAATGCTTTCACCTTAAATTGTCCTGCTTTAGGTTTCCAATAGTTTCCACCTTCTTGCAGTTTTTTAAATTCACTTTGGTAATCCATTTTAACTTTTTACCTCATATTTAATTTTGTTTTTCTCCTATGGAGTTTGATTTCAAATAACCATAATCTTGATAATATAAAACATAATAATCCAGCAATAGCAAATAAAATAGATGTTCTTAATGTTATATCAGAAATAATAGTATACACCAAAAAAGCAACACCACACAAAGTATATATAAAACTAATTACTAAATCAGATGTTGATGTCATTTTTTATTTTCCCCCAACACACCCATAAGGATTATAATCCCTCCTAAAAAAGGCATAAGAATACTAATGATAACTAAACTAGATCCTTCAAAAGAAGATTGATTAATTCCAAATACATAATAAATATTCTTATCACACATTATTCCTTCAAGATTAATATCTCCATCTCCATCAACACAAGGGGCAATTATATTTTCTTGTGAAGTTCCAAAACTCATAGCTACGATTCCCCCAAAAAATACAATTAATCCAATAATAATTGTGCCTATTCTCATTCTCCCATCTCCTCCTTTTCTTTCTCTCTAAAAACTAATGAAGGATGTCCAACCCATACCACCAATTTCAAAGTAATAAACAAATCAAATATTAAAAACATAATCTTCAAGTTCTCATTTTCAATTAAAGGAGCTTGACTTATCCCTATAAAAGCAAATATTAATACTGAAATAAACATAGGTATCCAAAGAAAATTTCTAAGCAAAGTTTCTTTAATATCTAATTTAAAATTATTATTATCTTCTTCTTGATTCATTCTTTCACCTCCACTAAAAAATAATGCCAAACATACCAACAATCTTCCCATTCATTATCATCTAAACATTTTGTTTGAGTTACTGTATTAAGATAAACCGCCCCTTCTGGAGGAGATTCCCCTGTTGCATATTTAAATATTTTTTTCATTTTTATTTAATTAAGTATTGAAAAATCCAACCACCCTTAAACATTATCCTAGTTATTTCTGTGCATCCATTTTCCTCTAACTCTTTTAATGCTTGGTTCAATGTTGTTCCTCTGCCGAATTTTGTTTCTTGTTTCATTTCTTCACCTTCTTTTCAAATTTATGTTTATCTAAATGAAATCTTAAATTAACTTCTACATGACTTTCAGAATTTCCTTTTATTTCAATATCACATTTAGGACAAGAAATATAATATTGTTTCCTTGTAATATTTCTTGTTTGTATTTTCATAATTATCTTATGGGTTTAGGGTTTATAAATCTATGTATGGTTATGCCTTATGGGTTAATTACTTTAAAATGGTTACAATGTTTTATAAACTAATGGAAATTTTGAAATAAATGAACGAACAAGAATTAATTATATTAAAGAAATCCCAATTATTCTTTCAGGATAGAATTTCTGTTCATATTAAAAAGCATAATGGATATTTCCATAATGGTTTTATTCTTGAGATTGAGGGTGATTTATTAATTCTTAATGATGAAAGAAGTGGAGCTATGCCTATTTATTTTATGGAGATATTAGAAATTGAAAAAAGGGAGGAGAAGAAATGATAAAAGCTTGTGAAAAGTGTTGGGAAACTTATGATACAGAAAAAGCAGAGGCTAATGAATTTTTCTGTTCTAAATGCAACAAACTAAATGGGGGAGAGGAGAATGAAATTTAGATGTGGGGATTGTGCTATTGAAGAAGGACAACTACATTGGGAAGGATGTGATCAAGAACTTTGCTCAAAATGTGGAAAACAAGTTTTGGCTTGGGGAAAATGTAAAGGGGCAAAACCAGAACCATTCTTATATAAGGGATTTTCTTGTGTAAGGTGTGGAAAGTTTATGCCAAATTTAGATATGGTTTCTGATAAAGAATGGAAATTTATTTGTGGGGGAACTTATGATAAAGGAGATATTCTTTGTAAAGGTTGTATGGATTTTATTAAAAATATGAGGGAAGTGAAAAATGAAATGGGCTAATCATAAGTACCAAAGAGGCATGAGAAAAGAGGCAGAACCAAAAAGTAAAGGATATTGCCCTTTATGTTTTGGAGAAGTTATTTCTAAATGTGGAAAGATTAATATTTGGCATTGGTCACACAAATCTAATTTTCAATGTGATTCTTTTGGAGAACCTGAAAGTAAGTGGCATTTAAATTGGAAAGGAAAATTTCCAAAAGAATGTCAAGAATTTATAATTGGAAAACACAGAGCAGACATTAGAACAAAAGATAGATTGATAATTGAATTACAAAATAGTCCAATATCTTCAGAAGAAATTTATGAGAGAGAAAAATATTATAAGAAAATGATTTGGATTTTAAATGGAGAAACCATTGGAAAGAATATCCAATTTTTTAAAAGAAGATACAAATGGAAATGGTTTCCTAAATCTTGGGAATATGTTACAAAAAGAGTTTATGTAGATTCAGGAAATAATTTTCTTTATTTATTAGATTCTATTAACTCTCAAGGAACATTCTCAAAAATATCAAAAGATGCCTTTATAGTTAATCATGGGGGAAAATTATAATGCCAGGGAAATGGATTAAACAAAGAGGAGAGTATTATACTCCCGAAATTCAAGAAGAACCAAGTGAAGAAAAAATCTCTAGAAAAGAGTATGAGCAAACAGAAGATGAATTTACTTATATTGAAAAAACTAAGGGAAGAGATGGAGAAGTAAAAGAAACAGTAAAGGTTTCAATAGGAAAAGTTACAGATTATTTATTAACAAAATATAATTTTAAAACTATATTTGGTTCAAAAACAGACAAAATATATTTCTATGAGAATGGAATGTATATTTCAAAAGGAAAAACCAAGATAAAAATTGAAGTTGAATATTTGTTAGATAATAAATGCACAACACATATTGTAAATGAAATTATTGAAAAAGTAAAAAGGAAAACTGAAATAGATGAAGAATTATTTGAGAAATTTTCAGATAATAATTTAGATTTAATTCCCTTAAAAAATGGAGTTTATTCAATCAATAAAAAAAAACTATTAGATCATTCTCAAGAAAATCTTTTTACATTTCAAATACCCATAAATTATAATCCAAAATCAAAATGTGAATTATTTGAAAAGTTTCTGGAAGAGGTATTATATCCTGAAGAAATTGAAGTAATAAAAGAATGGTTTGGTTTTCACCTTTATAGAAAATATTTTATTAAAAAAGGGATAATTTTGCTTGGAGAAAAAGATACGGGAAAAACAACATTACTTGATGTTTTAATTGGATTTATAGGTGAAAAAAATAAAACAGGAATAGCTCTTCAAAAGATTACAGGAGGAAGTGATTTTACTAAATTATCTTTAAAGGATAAACATGGAAATATGTATGATGATCTTTCCTCAAAAGATTTAAATGATGGGGGAGGATTTAAAATTGCAACAGGAGGGGGACATATTTCAGCAGAAGTAAAATTTGGAGATTATGTTCAATTTATCTCTTTTGCTAAACAAAGTCACGCAACAAACAGAATTCCTCCAAATAAAGATGTAGATGATAAAGCATATTATGGTAGATGGATGCCTTTGCAATTAGATAATGTAATTGGAAATCCAGATCCTTTTTTGAAAAATAAAATTCTTTCTGAAGAATCTTTATCAGGAATTTTAAATATTGCTTTAGATAGATTAGATAAATTATTGAAAGAAAGAAAATTTAGTTATAATAAAACAGATGAGGAAGTTCAAGTGATTATGGAAAGATCTGGAAATCCTTTAATTGCTTTTGTATCAGATGTTTTAGAAGAAAGTGATAATGGAATTATAACAAAAGAAGAGATGTATCAGGCATATTCTTTATGGGCAAAAAAGACAGAAAATCCAAGATTATCTAAAGAACAATTAGGTAGAAATCTGGAAAAAAACTGCAAATTTATTATTGCAAAAAAAGGAACTCAAAAACAGGGTAGATATTGGAATAATGTTAGTTTCAAAGGGAACTACTCCACTTTCCTCACTTTTAAAAAAAATATATATAATAATGAAAAACATGATGTTTCTATTCTACAATATAATAAAAATAAAAGTGTGGAAAGAGGTGTAGAAAATCCTGAAGAAAAGATAAAAATTGAGAAAATTAAATGAAACTCCACACCACAGACATAATCCAAATAAGCAAAGAAAACTGTGAAACAAAAGATTGCCCTAATAAAGCTGCAGCAATATTCAAAAAGAAGTTTTTATGTAAAGAATGCTATTCAAAGGAAAACCCCAATAAAAATGATAAGAAAGTAATTACCTTTAGAGGATTATTCAAATATCATTAAAAACTCAACAGGAGCAATATATGGAGCAAATAGACACATCTGACAATACATCTGAAAGAAGACACAATAAGAAATTTAAGAAAAAAGAACGAAAGAAATACCCTTACCGCAAAGTAAGGAAAAAGTTAATCGTTGAGCAGGATAAATGAATTTATCACTTTCTTAATTTTAATTCTATTATTAAACCGATAAATAAAAAAAATAATGAGAAAGTAAAAAATCCCAATACTACATTAAATAAATTATCCCAATTAATTATTAAACAATTTTCCATTTTATTTTAATGATACTCAATGATTTTTCTTAATCTTTTTCTTATAACTTCATCATCAACATATTTTGATGGTTTATTATCATTATACCAGGGTTGTTTTAGATATTCTTCATATAATTTATCATCATTGTCAATTTCAATGATTTTTTCAATTAATTTTTTGAAAGTAAATTTTTGCACATATTTTTTTGTTAAAATCTTAATTATTGGAATTTTAAAAAATATTGTAGGAATTTTTCTTTTAACTTCTCTTTCAAAATCATAATAATTTAAGAAACTTTTTGTGTTAAAATCCCTATGAATTAAAGGATTTCCCCAAAAAATAGGAATACTATTAACACACATTGCCCCAAAAACTTTATCAGAGATATATCCTGGAGATTCACTATTTTCAAAAGCTATAGTAAATTTAAATTTATTCATAAATTCTTCTGGTTTAGTTAATCCTTGTTTGTATTCTACCACCTCTTTTCTTATCCTTGGTAGTCTTTGACCCATATTATTGTAACAAGCCCCCCAAGATTCAACTTTTTTATATTTATTCAATTCTTTAAAAAAAGCATTTCTAATATCTACAGGATTTGAATAAATATAATTACAAAATTTAGTTTTTTCTTTTTTTGCTTGGACTATATTTATTTTTTTATTTGCAAGTTTTTTACAAAGAGAGGAATACTCAAATTTATAAACAGGTAATCTTAAATGTCTTGGGTTTTTTAATTCTTCATCATAATCATATGTAAAAGCCCAATCACATTTATTCATATCCGGTCTACAATTTTCACTTGCATAAAAGATTTTAACAAAATTTCCTTTGAGAACCGGCATTTTCCATGTTGATTCGTTATGGTAATATATTTTTTTCAAAAGGCGATATAACCATGGGGATTTTGATTTTATAAAATCTCCAATGCCCATAAAATATTTGGACTGAGAGATTTTTTTGTCGTCAAGTACACAATAAAAAACATAATCTGGGTCATCACTTATAACAATATTATAATCTTTTTTCAATAAATTTGTAAATAAATTATCATTTGGGTCAAGATGCCTCCAAAAATATTTAAAATTTATTTTTATAGTTTTATTTTTTTCCATTTTATCGCTTATGATTGTTTGTTGTTCATTTCTTACTTTCTTTTTTTACAAACCACCAATCAGGCATGTCAGTTCTTAATTGTAATTTATTTTCAACTGCAAATTCACATACTCTTTTAATAACATCATCACATATTCTGTGGAATCCATTGTAGAAATCATGTCCACCAAGTATTCCCCCAACTTTTAGTTTTTTCCAATAATTTTTAATATCTTGTTTAATATATTTATAATTATGATTACTATCTATGTAAACAAAATCTAAATTATTTGGTATTTTATCTAAACAATCATTAGAAAAGTTTTTTATAATTTCTACTTTGTTACTATATTTCTTCATTCTTCTTCTTGTAACTTTTTCAGCATCAGATAAGTCAGTTATAAATTTTCCCATATATCCTTCAGAGTTATTATTATATTCTTTATATTCTTCCCATGGATCAATTAAGTATAGCTTTTTTATGTTTAAATTTTCTAATAAACTAAGTGCGTGATCCCCTTCGTGAACTCCAATCTCAACCCCAATTAAGTCTTTGTTATTAGTGGCTTCTTTAATCCCAAGTCTTTCAAATGGTCTTGGAAAAATCCTATGTTTCATTCTACTTGCAATTTTGATTATTACTTCTTCCTTAAGTTTAAGTCTTCTTCCCTTTCTTATTATTGCCATTTTTATCCTCTAGGAACAATTACTGTTCCATTTCCTCCTGAATCTTTTTCTTATGTTCTTGTAATAATTTTATTGCATCTTTAATTCCTTTTCTTAATTCTGAATCTTTTAAATTCAAATAACCACTCATGATAGTTCCTGCTAAATATAAACCTTCAATCCACCCTTCTCTCCATTTTTTATAATCTTCTAAACTCATTTTATCTTCCTTGCATAATTGTTATGCAGAATCCTCCTTTAGTTTATATCCTATTCTTTTATAAGCATCAATAATAATGTTACAATGCTCTTTTCTTGCCCTTAAAACCATTCTCCATTGCCAACCATTTTCTGTGATGGAAACAGAAAATAAATCTTTAATGTGGTCTTCTTCTATTCCAACAAATTTTTCATCCATCAATGCTTCATATTCTTTCAAATCCATTTTTATCTTCCTTGCACATTCATAGTGAGTAATTTACTTTTACAATCTCTACATAATAAGTTTTCTCTACAAATAAAATGGCTTCCATTTCCTTTCTTGTCATACTCATTAACAAACTTCTGACAACCTTTTTCTAATTCTTCTTTTGTTTTTTCTTTTTCCATTTTTATCCTCTATGATTGTTTAGTGTTCCCTTTTCACTTTTTGAATTTAATAATAAACTATATCCATAAAACATTAATGCCATAGGAACTAAATAAACAATAATTTCATTAGCAAAGTCAAAATTACCAACAGATAACCCCATCATTAATGAAGAAACAAACATTCCAAATGTTGCAAAGAAAAGCCAATCCCCATCATTAAATTTTCTCCAAAGATTATTTGGCATTTTATTTTTACATATTTTACATTGCATTTTATCTTTCCTGCACAATCATTTGACTGTTTTATCCTCCCAATATTTTTCTGTTAATTCAAATACTTCAATAATACAATCTTTTGACATTTGCATATCTTTATCTAAATCAATTAAAACAAACCTTTTCCATTTAACTCTTTCATCAAAAGCCAATAATCCTAAATATTCTCCTTTTTTATTCCATATCTCTGTTACACAACTAACTCCTTTAACTTCATCTGTTCTCGGAACTATGTCCACTTTCTTACCTTCAACTCCTAAGAGTTTTATTAATTTGTATGGTTTTACATCTGGTTGCATTTTATTTTATACTTTCCGTTGGTCGTAATATAAATAAGAAACTTGGTCTTGGAGCTTTCCTTCTTGAACCATCTTTTGTATGAATCCAATCGTGAGAACCAACAACTCTAATTTCTGCTTTAGCATCAAATAATAATTTAACCCAATTATCTAAAGGAAGAATTAAAACACTTGTTTTTCCTTTCTCTTGTTCTGCAATGGCTTTTCTTACCCAGTAAGTAATTCCTGCCCAGAATGGAGGATTAACCCAATTAGATTTTTTCCAATCAACTTCTAATCCATTAAACTTTTTTGGCTTTGGATTAGGACAAGGATCAAACTTAAACTGAAATTCTTTTTTTAGTGGTTTATAAATCTCTGGAGGAATTATCCAGTATCCATGTTCAGGTCTTTCTTTTTGTCTTTGTTCTAAAGTTTTAATCATTTTACTTCTTTTTTAATTTCTTCTATTAACTTATCAATATCAATATGGTTATCTTGTAACCATTCTTTATTTTCCTTTTTTATTTTATAATGGATGTAAACCTTATCATCTACTTTTCTTGATTTTTGAATTTCCTTAATTTTCATTTTTATCTTCCTTGTGCTTTTGTAGTTCCCAAAAGTTTTTTTAATTTCTTCTTTCTGTTTTCAATAGTTGGACATAAATCATGACAAGCCCCAAAATCTGCTTCATGAACTAAGTGCTTAATTGCTTGGCAATTTAGAAACTTTAATTCACTTTCAATTTGTTTTCTTAATTTCTTTTCCATTTTATCTTTCTTGCACCTCAGCAGTTCTCTTTTCCCAAAACATTATTGTTCCCATTTCATTATATGGTTCTCCAAAAAACTCTCTTTTAATTTTAAATCCTAAATGTGTTGCTCTGTCAAACATCATCTTACTTGGTGTTGGAATTTTAATAAATTTATATTTTTCTTTTAACTCTTTTATTAATAAAGAGAAATGCCCTTGACCTATTTCTTTAGATTGTATATGTGAAATCCACACACCCCCTTTATTCTCAGTTAAATATCCTTCAAACTCTGGGTGAAATTTCTTTCCAAAATTTATTTGTTTTTGTTTTATACTTTCTAAAATAACCTTTCCTTGTGAATCTATTTCAATAGGTGGAATTGTAATTGCTCTATTTTCCATTTTCATTTTTTTAATACCTCTATTTTCTCACTACATTCAGGACATAAATCTAAACCATAGATTCTTGCTCCACAAGTGAAAACTAATCCTCCTTTATGATATTCTTTCTCACACCCTTCTTCAATTTTCTCAATTGCTTCTTTTATTTGTTCTTTTGTCATTACCATTTTTATCTTTTACACCCCTTTGCTTGACGCTTTTTGTTTTTCCATCTATCAAAACCATATTTATTTTGATAAGCTATTTGAAATGGGCTTTCTGAATTTATGCCTACAACATAAATCACTTCAAAACCATGCTCTTCAAATGCCTCTCTTAAATCAGTTACATAAACTTGATGAGGTAATAAACATTGGTAAGGAACATAACCTCCTCCCTTATTTCCCATTAAAATAATTAAATCACAATTCTTAGGAATCTTAAAATCTACACCTCCTCCATGAGTATCAAAATGATTTTTAGTTATCTTGACACCTTTTCCAAAAACCATCTTTTGATTTTCTTTATGAATTTTTTCTTGTTCTAATTTATGTTTTTCATGTCTTTTTTCACAATTCAAAGCATCTTTTTTGATATAGTATGGTTTATTACAATCTTTACATAACCAACATTGTTTTACCATTTTATTTTACTTTCTTTCCTGTATTTAATTTTCCTTCATATTCAGAAGGTAATTGTTTTTTACTTTCCTTAGAAATTTCTTTATTTCCAATTAACATCCAAAGCACTTGTTCATAAGATTGTCCTTTTCTTGTTGATTTTTCAATTAAAAAATCTCTTAACTTATGACTTATTTCTATTGTTGTTTTCTGCATTGTTTTCTATAACCTCTATAAGAACTATGGGAACTATGGTTTATAAACTTAACGGAAGTGCAGAAAACCCTACATGTTTTCCGCTCAACGAATAAATTTAATCAACCAAGCCCCTACTTTTATTAAATGCTTTCAAAGCAAAAACAACTAAGAATACAATTAGTCCAACTCCTGCACCCATAAGCAAGATAATAAATAATCTATAGAATAAACTATAACCAGATACAAGATTAGTAAATGTTCCAAATAATTGTTGCATAATAGTTACTCCAAATCCTATTGTTGAGATTAATAATAAAATAGATAAACTTCCAAAGAATACTTTAAATGCCTTATTTTGAACAAAAATAGTTGCAAGAGTAAAGAAAATTATTGTAATGATTAGAATAAGAATAATACTAAATAAAGTCATTCCTTCACCTTCATTTATTCTTTCAGCTCCACTTGTAGTTACAAATAAATTATAATTCCAAACAGTATTAACTCCATCTAAATCTCCAATACCATTAACAATATATTCTCCCAATAATGTTGCGTTTCCAGAAGTTAAAGTGAAATTATAAACCGACCCTGTTTTTGTCATAACAAATTCTCCTATTATTTGTGTAGAATTTGGATATAAAACAGAAGTTATATTATTAAATGTGCAATTGCTACAAGTTTGAATTAAATTAATATCTTCTCCTAATTTAAAAGTTCCAAGTGTTTGAATTTCAGCAGAAGCAAAACTGATTAGAAACATACTTAAAATTAAAGTTAAGAATATTTTTTTCATTTTAACTACAAGCTGTTATTAATTTTTTCATGTGAATAGACATGTGACACTTTCTACATAAAGTTATCCCGTTTTCTTTTTTAAATCTTAATTTAGGATAGTCAGCAAAAGATTTCTTATGATGAGCTACTATCTCTTTTCCTTTATATCCACAATCTTGGCAAGTATAATAATCTCTTTTATAAACAATTTTAGTCCAGTCTTTATATTCAAGGGAATTTCTAATTTTTTGTTGAATTGGTGTAATTCCACCTTTCCAATTCCAATGTTTTTCTTTTTCTAAAAACCCAATCATTCCTTTATTATGGGAAATATTTCCTTCCTTAATTTGTGTTTTAAGACTTAAGTGTTGACCTTTCTTAATTCTTTTTCCATAAGGATGTCCTTTTTTAAACTCTGTTTTAAGGGAATAATGTTTCCCTTTACTGGTCTCACTTATTCTTTCTTTCATTTCCGTAGGTAACGATTTCCCAAACCAAGTTTGAGAACCTTTTACAAATCTTCCATTTTCATTTCTTATTATCATTTTAATTTTCCTAACACCCCACACTACTTCTAAACATTTGCCCAGTTGAATCTACACAAACGTAATCATTTCCCGTACCTGTTAATGTGCTAACTTTAAGTCCTGTTTGAACATCTACTATTCCAGGAGTATCAATAATTAAATTACCACCAGTCATTTCATTTATAAGCCATAAATGTTGCTGATTAGCAGATTGTCCATGCCCATAATAACTCATTCTATTACTATTATTATCATACCAAGTCATAAAAAATCCATTTACTCCTTGTGCTTGTTGTATTCTAAAAATTTCTCCATTCCCCACAATGTTAAAGCTTGGGGTAAGGTCTGAGCTTAATATAGTTAACCCATCATTTCCAATTCCAACAGCATCATTAAAAACTGCATCTCCAGAGAAAGATGTTCCATCATTATCTAGAGTTAGAAACTTAGTACCACTTGGTGAAAAAAGAATTGTGTCTGAATTATCTATTTGAAGTCTGGCTCTTGTTCCATCATTTATATAAGAGTTTGTACCAGCAGATATGTAAGCCCCATTCTGTGCAACTAACCTAGATGTTACAGAGTTGACTAGTATTCTATCAGCAACGCCATCGTTGTAAGTAAATTCATTATTTGCAACAGATAATATGTCGCCACCGTCAGGAGATATAAGTGTTGTTTCTGTTGCATTGGCTACTATCCTGGCTCTAACATCATCCATCACTTCATACCTGTCATCATAAGTAGCAGACCACCAAACATCATTTGCAGAAGCCATTACTGTTTTGTCTGA
>SDBV01006714.1_pt1 | contig 15860 bp, 17 predicted proteins | sample 2277081 | NCBI WGS metagenome assembly SDBV01 (sample SAMN10402039, study PRJNA504765) | marine sediment metagenome | isolation source: marine sediment core GS10_PC15, 223 cmbsf | place: Arctic Ocean: Southern Knipovich Ridge | collected 2010
GGTGACTGATCGTAGTAACGATGGTACCGACGACTTTTCCGAGTGTTATAACAGAACCGGTGAAAATTTATTCGTTTTTACGAAGACCAGGGTAAGAATTCAACCCAACATATATAGTCTATCGCCCCATACGCCATCTTCGGTGGCTAAGGCACCAACACCTAAGTATATTTTGTGTAGCCTTCCCAATACCTGGGGTAAAGTTTTTAACCACCAATCCATTGCCCATTGAGTTCATCAATCTAGGCCATTGTTTGCCAGGCAGTTGTTGGCAAATCTTATAAACGCTGGTCAAAAAAAGTGTGACCCATGCATTTTCCTTATGTTAAATTATATAAAGCAATCGCCTCAACCAAGCTGCTCACTAGGCCAACCATTGCATCCTCCCCTTCTCGGGTTGCAGCGCGAACTTCTTCTTCCGTTGGCAAGCGTAGTTTTTCCATGCCCATATTGTCACTGGCTTTTGCGATTTTGACAATGTTAATGTCCGTCAGGCCTTATGCCGTTCCCTTTGCCCCTCTGCCAATCAAATTCGCCCTTGCTCAAATAGAACATTTGTACTATAGTATGGACCCCTGGTGATTTCCGCCATTACCCCTCACTCACCAAAAACGTGATCGCCCTAGTGCCCCGAAGAAAATATTAATTTTTTTTAATTAAAAACTCCCCCACCTCACCACCAAACCTCACTAGGGAATCACGCCGCTGCCTCCAGTACCTTACCAACTAAATAATCAATTCAATCCCTGCTCTGCGTACTCAATTTACTCAGCTCTCTCAGTGGTTCAGACCCTCTTCCTGCTCACCCCCAATTCACAAAATGAGCTGCTGGCTTAGAGACTGCTTCGTTCCTCCCAGTGACAGACGTTCAAACAGCCTCCCCGGAGCGAGTGCAAGTCCCCCTGATTAAAACAAAGAGGGGTTGTCTAATCAGCTTATTAGACAGCCCCCGGGTCAATGCACACTGCTCAGCGTAAAACGCTAATCATCCTTATCTTTTGGACCAGCGTGGTCGGGTCGATTGAGCAAGCCTGGTGGGCTGTGCCCCTCCTTCTCGCTGCCGATCAAGTCCAAATCTTTCCAGATTCGGCCCCAGCCTTTGCCCTGCGCTCGGCCTTCCAGCAGTTCCTCCGGGTCGGCACCATCGATCTCGCTAGTCTTGAGCGCTAACATGATCGCCCCCATGCCGTACCCGTCGCAGAAGTAGCCCATCACCCAATCTTCTGTCACCCCGAATCGTTCCCCGACCTTGGCTGCCAGCGGGTGCGGCTTCTCCTGTTTACCCTCGTCGCAGAAGGCGCTGTTCTCCTTACTGCCTTCAGGTTTGCCCTGATCATCGTTTTTACCACGGCCTTTGCCGACCTGCTTGATCCATTCGGCTTGGATCGAATCACCTGGCCCTGCTGCTCCTTTGACCAGCACCCAATCGCCATCCTCGATCACAGTAAAGTCGAAATCCTGCGGGACGAAGACCGTCACAGATTCACTCCGCTTGGTCTCGATCGTCAGGGTTCCAGCGCCGGGATCAACAGCAGTCACCTCTCCTTTGACCGCCCCTTTACCAGGTGTCGCCAAGACCGGCGAGGCCACCAGTAAAGTAACCAGGATGATGAAAATTGAGAATATGATTAACTTCTTCATGTGGATCCTCCAATCCCCAACCGGGATCACTCTATCAAGTCGACTACCAGCCAGATCTCTTCCCAGGAAAAGCCACCCGCCAGCATGACCAGCATCTCCTCAGCTGCAGTGCCGTTTTGCTCCTCGGTCTGCAGGGCAACCAGAATATCTTCGAACTCAGCCCCATTGCAGAACCAGGTCATCACAACTTCATAGCTGGCGAATTCGTATTCGTCAGCAATTCCCTGCCCGATGGTGTTGGTTTCCTCGCCAGGGCAATCAGCAACAGGGGTCTCTACCGGCTGGGTCTCCTTCTGCTGCGGCGATTCCTGCTCAAGTTGGCCAGGCTCACTGGTGTGGGTAGGGACGACTGGGATATCCTGTACGGCCTCTGTGGCTGGCCCCTCCGTTGGGTTGAGCGAGGCAGGTTCTGACGGGGCAGCGCAAGCTGCGACCAGCAGCGAGATGACTAAGGCGGAAAACAGAATTCGCTTCACCATATATATATTATCACCAAAAAGGATAACGTGATAACAGAGTTTTTGTTACCTAAAACCTGCTCAGGATGAGGTGTAAAATCTCTGACCATAGTATGGCAGCACTATCAAGAATCCCTCTCTTATTGCCACCCTTTTGCTCTCAGTGCTCTCTGCGTCTTCTGTAGTAAATAATAACTAATTAAAATTTTCGATATAAAGGGAATCAACAATGCCCACAATCACCGAGATCACACAGCCATCCGGCTGGTTGAGCGTTGCTCGCGCCGCGTTGCCTTCCCGGTTTACCAGGACTGTGTCCCCGATGCCGGCCTGGGTGTTGTCCAAGGCTATAAAATCCCCCTCTGTTGGGTCCCCGGGTAAAATCAGTGGCTGCACCACCAGCAGGCGCCGGTTCTTATAATCCGGGTGGCTAATCGTTGTAACGATAGTACCGACAACTTTTCCGATTGTCATAGATCAAATGGCAAAATATACTCCATTCTGAGTGGATTTAAACACCACCAACACCTAAGTATATTTTGTGTAACCCTCCTTGAGTGTAAAATCAAATTCGCCATCCGGGCGCACAACCAGTTCATCTACTATGCCGATCAATGCCAAATCGACCGGCACGAATTTGTGCTCACGCAGAGCCAAGGCAGCCTCGCGTGATCGCACCATCACCGTCAGGTCGCCGGGTCCTGCCATGACCACATCCACCGCCACCTGCAGCGGGCCATCAGGTTCCAGGTGCTTGTTCAATGGCTCCACAACCAGCAGCTTCATACCCTTCAGGTCCGGATATTTAATCGTGCAGATCGCCGTGCCGCGTACACGCCCGAATAACATTATAAATTCCTATTTAACACCTACGTTTTGCAGCACCCGCCGGATAATCGTGTCCAGCAATTGGGGATCCACCGCATCCCCCAGGCGAGATACCACTTCCGCGCGCACGTTCTCAAACAGCTCATCGCCGCTGGCAGAAGTACTGGATGACTTGGCTTTTACTGACCCCTTGCCCGCAGGACTAGCAGCGCTGGGAGAAGTGATCTCCGAGATGTATGGACGCTCGGGAGCGCTGGGTGGCTGATCGATCTCGTGAACGATTTCAATACCCAACCGTGTGGCTTTATCGCGCGCCAGATCTGTCAATACAACGTCGTCATCCTCCAGCAGCGAAATCACGCCTCGTTTTGCCAGGTCTTCAATATCACGTTCGGTGTAAAAGGTTTTCGGCATGGATACCTCCTCAACAGAAGAAACTCAACTAAAAATCGCTTTTATATTCCCTCCAGGCGTTCCAAGGCCTGGATCGAGGCATCCTGAGCGGTCTTGGCTTCCGCTTCGGTGCCGGAGAGCCACATACGGCCAAATCGACCGATGGAGCTGACATGCACAATGTTGATGCTGGCTTTTTTCTCAGCTTCATTGCAAGCGTAATTGATATACGCGGCCGGGAAGCATTCTACCACCAGCAGTGTTTGGCCTGGAACAAGCATGCTGCCTCGCCGGAAGCGGTTGAGCAGCTGGGCCTGGTAAGGATCGACATTGGTGATCAGCTGCACTGAGGCTACCTGCGGGCGAATGCGATCCTCGATATTCAAACCCAATCGTTCCAGCACGATCCTTCCGGATTCGATCACTGCCGCCTGGTTCAAGGAGTGTACTTCGAACATACCGAATTCACGTTCAACCACCTGGGCGCCGGGCTTCGCTTCAGTTGCCTTGACGGCAATGTCAACAGTGCGGAAGACCTCATTACCGGGAGCCATCTCAATATATAGAGAAGCCATGCCCTCCACCGGCAAATCACCCTGGGTGACCGTCCCTACAAAAGCCGCGTACTCCGGCTGCATACGGTCTAAATAACAATAACAACGAAGTGAGAACTCACTAGCCATAAATCTCCAATCGGAAGGCCTTTTCTAAACCTCAACCTGGGCATCATTCATGGCGATGCCTACAGGGGTCACAAAAACCGGTCGTTCTGGTATGAAGGTCGGCAAACCGGTATACTCTTCGATCACCGCTGCCATACCAGGAAAAGTGCTCGTTCCACCTACAAAAGTTAAATTTTTAACATCCACCTGGCTTATGCCAATATGGCGAGCCACAATGTTCGCAACCTTCTCCATCACTGGGCGCAAAATCGGGAACAGCCGCTTTTGCTCAACCGGATTCACTTTCATCTCCTCGGCAGCTTCAAACGTGATATCCTGCGCCCCGGCCACGACCAAAGAAAAGTGTGTGCCTCCAGTCGCTTCATCCGCCGTGTATACAACCTGACCATCTTGCAGGATGGCAATGCCGGTTGTTCCGCCACCTACATCCACGATCGCCCCGTTTTGAAGATCCAGCAGGGCATTGGCCGCGGTTGGTTCATCGACCAGGGTAGTGCAGCGTAGCCCGGCGGCTTCTACCACATTCGCCATCGCCCTTACCTCTACCTGGGGCACTCCCGGCGGGTAGCCGCTGGCAGCATGGGTCAGCTCTCTACCCAATCGCTTCTCAACTCGCTGTACCATCCCAACCAGCAGGTCGATCGCCCCCAGGTAATCAAGAACCAGGCCATCCCGCACCACCTGGGCAAACTGGTATTCGCCAGCCAGCGGCTGCTTATCTTGGTCAAGCACCGCCAACACCAGGTAAGCAGTGCCCAGGTCCACGCCGACGTGCAGCGTCTCAGAGGGGATTTCTGCCAGCGGCAGAGGTTCAGGATCAGGGACCCAGCGAAAGACCTGCTCGGCGCGGGCTAATGTCTGGATGTAGTCAGACCGGGCGTCAGTCACCCCGGCTGCTATTTCTCATCCCCATCGGACCGTCCGCCGAAACCACCCTTGCTCCTTTGAGGCAGGATCATTTCGACATTTTCGTGTGGGCGCGGTATCACGTGAACCGAGACCAAATCCGCCACACGTTTCGCGGCAGCTGCGCCAGCATCCGTGGCAGCCTTGACTGCGCCGACATCGCCACGCACCATTACAGTTACGTAGCCGCCGCCGACGTACTCAGACCCAATCAACACCACGTTGGCTGCCTTCACCATCGCATCCGCAGCTTCGATGGAGCCGATCAACCCACGGGTTTCGACCATTCCTAAGGCGATAAATGCAGGATCTTGAACCATATGACACTCCTATAAATAGATTTTTTCCCTGACTTGGGCATAATAGCTTATGCCCTGAGAATTTGCTTTACAACTTCTTCCACCACCGTCTCGATCTCGCCTGGATCAGGTCCATAGACCGGACCAGAGGGCGTCGTGCCTGGACGCATGGCCGTTTCTGGTGGACGGGAGGTCTCAAATGCCATGCGCTTGATATTGAAGAGGTGATAAACACCCACGTTATCACCAGTGATAGATCCACCAATTCCACCGGAACCCAAAGTCATCGAGGGCATCACCTTGGTGGTCAATCCAATCGTGCCCAGCGTACCCATGGTATTGACTGCGATGCGAAAAACTGGTTTTTCCAAGCCAAATGCCATCAATACTTTTTCATCTGTGGCGTGGATGATCAGGCTGTGTCCGCGTCCGCCGAAATTAATCATCGCGATGCAGCGCTCGCAACCCGCTTCCCAACCATTGGCCTCATACCACCCCAACACAGTAGTCATCTTCTCGCGCGACAAGGGTTCTTCCCGGCCTACTTTGCTCAGCTTCACGACCAGGATGCGCGCATGTGCTGGCACCCGGATTCCAGCCAACGCCGCCAAGTATTGGGGGGATTTGCCCACACTTTTGACATTTATACCCCCATCTGGATGGAACAGAGTTTTGCGCAAGGCATTGGCTTGAGATTCGTCGACAAAGTACGCCCCTTCGCTTTTCATCAACTGCTGCAGGCGCCCCGCGATCGGCCGATCGGCGATCACCGCCTGTTCTGTAGCGCAAATCACCGAATAATCGAAGGCCTTGCTGGCGACAATATATTTGGCGGCTTTTTCCAGATCAGCGCTGCGATCGACATATACGGGTACATTGCCGGGTCCTACGCCATAAGCTGGCTTTCCCTGTGAGTGAGCGGCCCGCACCATCTCGCTGCCCCCGGTCGCCAGGATAACCGCAGTCCGTTTGTGGGACATCATCTCCTGGGTGCCTTTAAGGGTGATTGTGGTCAAACAATTGATCAAGCCGGGTGGAGCTCCAGCTCCCTCCGCCGCATCACTCATCAGTTTGGCTGCCTCTAGGCAACATTTAACCGCTGTTGGATGCGGGGCGACTACAATGCCATTTCGAGCCTTGACCGAGATCAAGATTTTGTTGATCACCGTGGAGGTCGGATTGGTGCTGGGGGTCAATGCTCCCACAACCCCCATCGGCCAGGCGATCTCATAAATCTTGTTGGTTTCATCCTTGTGGACAAATCCCACTGTCTTGATATCCTTTATCCGTTCCCAAAGGTGCCGGGAGGCGAATTCATTTTTAAGCTTCTTATGTTCCGGTACTCCAAAGCCCGTCTCATCAGCTGCCAGACGACCCAGTCGTTCAGCACCCAGGAAAGCTGCCTGCGCCATTGCTTCACACACCTGGTCAACCTGCTGTTGAGTGGCGGTTCCCCAAATTTTCTGGGCTTCATACGCCCTTTCAACCATCTGTCGAGCTTCTTGTACTGAGAGCAAATCTTTATCAGATACTGTCATAATCAATCCCATGCTTTGGATTCACTAGGAAGCGCTCACTCCTTGCGGAAAACAACTTCTCCAGCGACCTCTAAATGGTCAATTACTGCCATGATAACCGCATCCACCGGGCTGTTCTTGGTGATAGAAGTTTGACGCCCTCCAGAACCATGAGCGGTCAGCACTAAATCTCCCACACCTGCATCCAGCGTATCGACAGCGACATAGGGTTTACCATATGGCGCTCCAGTCTCATCAGTCTGACGCATAATGAGCAGCTTTTGACCCCTGAGCTTTTCATCCTTTATCGTGGATATCGTGGTTCCAATCACCTTGGCGATCAGCATCGCAAACTCCGCAAATTCTCTATAATTCCAGGTCGATATTAGATCTAAAATCCTAAAAATCTATGTCATCCGGAAGACGACTTCTCCATCAACCTCTAAATGGTCAATCACCGCGATCACGACCGCGTCCACCGGGCACTCTTTGGTCTGGTAGGTCTGGCGAGCGCTGGAACCATGTCCAGTCAAAACCAGGTCATCAACTCCAGCATCCACCAGATCAACCGCCACGTATGATTTACCGATAAACTCACCAGCTTCGTCTGTCTGGCGCAGGATTAGCAATTTGCTGCCGCGCACTTTCTCGTCCTTAATGGTTGAGATTGTCGTGCCGATGACTCTGGCGATTTTCATAATCTATCCAATCAACTCTATGCAGCTACAGATAAAGGCGCCGTGAAAGCTGGGCTCGATTTACTCTCGCCCTGGACGATTTTAACGCCCGCGCTGGCTCCGATGCGGGTTGCGCCAGCGAAAACCATTTTCTCGGCATCTTCATAAGATGAAACACCACCAGAGGCTTTAATACCCATTTCTGGTCCAACCGCAGCTCGCATCAAAGCAATATCCTCGGCAGTTGCCCCGCCACCGGAAAATCCGGTGGAGGTCTTAATATAATCAGCGCCGGCTTCCTTGGCTAATAAGCTGGCGATCTCTTTTTCCTGATCCGTAAGCAAGGCTGTTTCGATGATCACTTTGACCAATGCACCTGCGGCATGCGCCATTCGCACCACGCCGTTGATATCTTTCGCAACAAGTTCATAATCCTTAGCCTTCAGCGCGCCGATATTGATCACCATGTCGATCTCAGTCGCCCCATCCCGCAATGCAGTCTCGGTTTCGAAGACTTTCACCTCTGTCGAGGAAGCCCCCAGCGGGAAACCTATCACAGTACACACTTTCACCGGGCTGCCACGCAGCAACTCCGCGCACATTTTTACATGCGTGGGATTGACACACACAGAAGCAAATTCATATTTGCGCGCTTCATAGCACAGCTGGGCGATCTGGTCAGGTGTGGCATCCGGTTTAAGAATTGTGTGATCGATCATCCCAGCGATGCTCAGATCTTCAGGAATCCCTCCCAAGGATGAGGTTATTCGAGCTGCTCCAGCATTGACCACTCGTCCTACCCGGTCAAAGCAGGTTTTCACGCAAACATCCCCAGTGCATTCTTCCGTACAGTGGTCGCATTCAGTGGATGTTGACCTTTGTTCGCGTTCAGCCAGTGCGATCAAAACCTCGCGCGCCACAATTTCGACAATTTGTTCAACTTTTACTTCGTTCGATAACATTTTCTTCGTATCACCTATTCTTTTCAATATTCATAATTTTGTCTACCCGACGGGCATGACGTCCACCGCCGAAGTTCGTATTCAGCCAGGTGAGCACGATTTGACGTGCCAAGGCCGGTTCGATCATGCCGGCACCTAAGGTGAGAACATTGGCATTATTATGCTCCCGGCTGTTCAAGGCAGTCGCATGGTCATAACACATCGCTGCCCGTACACCAGGCACTTTGTTGGCAACCATGCAGCTTCCAATCCCCGCTCCATCGATGATAATTCCCCGCCAGGCCTCACCATCACCGACTTTTTTTGCCACCGCATAGGCAAAATCGGGATAATCCACCGGTTCAGAGCTGTGCGTACCGCAGTCATCCACCTGGTAACCCTGTTCCTGAAGGTACGGCTTGAGGTTTTCTTTCAATGGATAACCGCCATGATCCGCGGCTATGGCAATCCTACGAGTCTTAATGACCTGGTTATCTTCTCCAGCTGGACGGGGTGTGATAGGGTTAATCCCGGCTTCACCGGAAGAAACTGGCTCACGGTCCCCAATTGTGCGCTGCACAATCCGCTGGACGATTTCCTGTAGCTCAGATTCCGATAATTTGTTCATATCACAATTTGCATCGACCGAATTCGTAAGATCTCAGCTTGCTACCTGGAGCGGCAATCTACGAAAGGCAAATTCATCCGGTGAAGAAAACAATCGTAGATTGGTGTAAAAGCGGAAGCGGTCAGCTCGCAGTTCAGAATCGACATATTCAACTACCTGCCCGGTCGCCATCCGCGTTTCCCGGCGAAAAACAAAGACAACAGCTGGTGGCGCCAGACCCAACAACTTGGAAACTTCGGGTGTCGCCAGACTAGCTTCAATTACCTGCTCAGCATGATCGGGTCTCTTATCATAAACCGTTGAGAGAATTTCGTAAAGTGAATTAACCGAAAAGTCATACTCCAAAACCCCTGGACAGAGCACATGCGGAACATATGATCTTTCAATAGCCGTCGGTTCCCCGTCCATCAGCCGCACTCGGTTTAGAAATAAGACATCAGCACCGAGCTGGATTTGCAGCCGCCTGGATAAAAAGGGATCAGCAGGAATGATCGTCGCTTCTAATACCTTGCTGGTCACATTCTTGCCGAGAAATCCCATTTCCTGTGAGAAACCGAATAAATATTCTGCCGTCTTGTCAAGTCGATTATCAACAACAAATGTTCCCACACCAGGTACCGTTCTCAGGACGCCCTCATTGACCAGTTCGCTTATCGCCCTGCGAATGGTATTTCGACCAACGGAATTTATCTGGCACAGCTCATTTTCAGATGGAAGTCTCTGATTTGCTCCAAGTTGTCCAGAATTTACCTGGTTTAATATGTCTTCAACGACGATTTGATATAGCGGCTTGGCATTTTCTTCTCTCGCCATGATCTCTCCCACAATCACTGGTACCCGATCGTTCCAACCTGTACCAACATATACCAACAGGATCTACTGGATTATAGCACTTTTCTCGCAAAAAAGTCAAGTATTAACAAATCTGAGGGGATAAGATTCCCCTAATTTCATCCCCAACTCTCTCTACAGGATGGCTCGCTAGATGCATCTGAGGTTATATGCAAATGAATGATCTGTGAAGTCACTTTGAATGTTGGGAAGATCGGAATATATGTGCTGCTACTTACTCGAAGCTCGCATCTTTATCACCCTCTAATTTAATCAGGGTAATATTTTCCTCAACCAATGCGTCTAATTATTCGATATATCGATGAATGCTCAGAAAAATTTTCTTCTTTTTCTCATATTCTCTTTCCTGCTGGCAGCTTGTGGTTCAATTGACCCACCAGCTAGTGTTGGTACTCGATCAAATTCAACAAATTCTGAACTCAACGATATCAATGGAATTGCAGGACTAAAAGCGGTTTTCAATCAAGATCAGGGAAAGGTGCGGCTGATCCTTCTGCTTTCACCCACGTGACCGATATGAATTGCAGGCTCCCGCTTCGTGCAAGCGGAAATATTAGAAGCTTTTCCACAATTAGATATCCAAGTTTATGCCATCTGGTTTAAGATGCTCCCTTCTGATCACCGGGGAGCCTGGGACAACACACTGATGGTCGATCCGCGTGTGCAGCACTTTTGGGATGAAGCGCGCGATATTGGCACCTGGTACGCAGAGAATGAGTCATTCTCCCACGGTTCGATCGCCTGGGACATTTATTATCTTTACGGGCGCGATGCAGTGTGGGAGGAAGCCCTAGGACCACTCCAACGCTCGGGCTATACAGTTTTTGGAGACCGAAATCAACTCCTGGATGAAGTTATGAGCTTAATTCCCGAGTGATCCACAGCAGGACGCCAGCTATGAAACATAATCAACCTTTCAAACATGCGATCGCATTTGTAATCGGGTTTGGTATTGTTTTTACATTTCTTGGAATATCCGTTGGGGTGATAGGTCGGTTGACACCTACGTTGCTGCCTGCTATCCAGGTTCTAGGTGGCATCCTGTTAATTGCCTTCGGTTTGGTAACAGTTGGATTGACAAGTTGGATCAGTGATCAAATTCGCGCTAGGCCCTCCTGGCAAGATGCCTGGCTCGGTAATCAAATGGTACGTTCCCTGGATTATTTCAATTCCCTGGTTTATGCCGATCGAAGACTGCAATTGAGAACAGCTAGGCGCGGGTATTTATCTTCCTTCTTGACCGGGATTGTATTTTCCGCTGGCTGGGCACCATGTCTTGGTCCGATCCTGGCAGCTATTCTGCTTCTGGCTTCTGAGCAGCAAACAATCGCCCAGGGAGCCTTTCTGATGGTTGTATTTACTTTGGGGTTAGCTGTACCGTTTTTGATTACCGCTGGTGCTATGGGAAGATTGAGCGGTACACTCCGTAAAATAAATCAGAATGCTAAAGTCATTTCGCTAATCAGTGGAGCATTTTTAATCTTTACTGGGTGGTTGCTGGTGAGCGGTCGTCTGTTGGATGTCTCTACTGATCTGATTTATTACTTGGGGTTCGGATTTGGATTAGAAGAAATTATTCTTGGATCGGCAACGATTTCCATACCGTTGGCTTTCTTCGCCGGGATCTTGTCGTTTTTTTCACCGTGTGTTTTACCGTTAATCCCCGCTTATTTGGGTTATATGGGAAGCAAGGCATTGGGTTCACAAGCGGGCTATTCCGAAACTGTCGAGGTGTAGCACACAATTTTTATAATACACCAAAATAGAATTCCCCTTGAGGCGATCGTTCCCTCAAGTGAATAATAATCCGGATAAATCTCAATAAACAAGTAATAACTCTTTAATTTTCTTAGGCTGCTCACCTGATCGAACTGATCAGATATCCCCAATATATAATTAATCCAACCAGGTGCTTGTTAATGCAACTTCATTTTTGAAGACTGGGTCTGAAGATTCCTAAGATCGTTTTTCACTCCCCGTGAATTGATCTAACTTTTGACCCAAATTTATCCCGTCGGTGACCAAGGCATTCGTTGCAAGCAGCCCTTCAATCGCTTCAGGATCCATCGGCTTCGCAATGAAATATCCCTGCCCAAACTGACAATTTAAATCCTTGAGTAAATCGAATTGATATTCTGTCTCGATCCCTTCAGCTATTACGCTCATATTAAGATCACGAGCGAGATTCAAGATCGCCTTGATGATCTCAATATTCTCTCCATTCTCATTGATCTTGCCAATAAAAGCGCGATCTATTTTCAGGATATCGATGGGATATCGCTGCAAATAGCTTAAGGCAGAGTAGCCAGTACCAAAATCATCTAAATGGACACGCACGCCTAGCGCCCTAAGTTTAGAGATCGCGCTGGCAGCAATGTGATTGTCCTCAACAATCATCCTTTCCGTAATTTCAAAGATCATATTTCCAGGATTGATATCTGCATCGGTGATGATCTTTTCAACTTGGTCAACAAAATCCTGGTAGTTTAATTGAACGCTTGAAATATTTACACTCATAGAGAGAGGCGTTTCTGCTTGAAAATGCTCTTCCCACTCCTTTAATTGTTTGCCGGCTTCTTGGAGCACCCAGCGTCCGACGGGAATGATCAATCTCGTTTCTTCTGCCAAAGGGATGAATTGCTTAGGAGGGATCAAACCATGCGTTGGATGTTGCCAGCGGATTAAGGCTTCGAAGCCAACCAACCTTCCCGTATTCAAGGATAGGATCGGCTGGTAGTGAAGGCGGAATTGTTGTTCTCCAATTGCCTGCCGTAGATCATGCTCCATCCAAATTCGATTCATTAATTCCGTACGCATATCGGTGTCAAAAACTATATAGCGTGAGCGACCATCCGACTTTGCCCGGTACATGGCAATGTCCGCGTCGCGTAAAAACTCGCCTGCACTGCGGTATGAATCATCATTCAGGATAACGCCAATACTGCAACTGGTATACAATTCGTGTCCGTCAATTTTGAAAGTCTGGGAAATTTTATCTTGAATGCGGGAGGCAATCTGGGTTGCTTCCTCTATATTTTCAATGTCTTCCACGAGAATTACGAACTCATCACCTCCTAATCGGGCTACTGTATCAGAAAAGCGTGTGGATGATCGAAGCCTTTCACTAATTGCAATGAGTATTTTATCTCCAACGAGATGCCCAAATCTATCATTGATATTCTTGAATCGATCTATATCAAGGAAAAGTACTGCGAAGATATATTTTTTATTACGCTTTCCATGCTCAATAACTCGTTTCAGCCGATCGAGGAACAATGCCCTGTTCGGGAGTCCGGTCAGCGTATCATGCAAGGCATCATGACTCAGTTTTTCCTCAGCTTGCTTGCGTAAGGTTATATCGGTCTGAGAGCCAGCTATGCGGTAAACAGTTTCACTGGCATCCCTGACGGCAAGCCCCCGCGTTAACACCCAAAGGTAGGCTCCATCCTTGTACTGAATCCTGTATTCGTGCTCAAAATGGTCTGAGACCCCCTCAAGATGAGCACTTAATGCCAGCTGCACCTCTACCAAGTCTTCTGGGTGAATTCTCTTAAACCACTCTTGTAGATTACTTTGTATCTCATTTTCAGCATAACCAAGAATTTCTTTCCAACGTGGCGAATAATAAATTTGGTCGTTATTCAAATCCCAATCCCAAAGTCCATCGTTTGCTCCCCGAGCTGCAAGGCTATAGCGTTCTTCACTTTTGCGGAGTTCGGCTTCAACCCGCGCACGTTCGGCGATTTCTTGCCTGGTTTGTTCATACAACCGGGCGTTTTCAAGGGCGATCGCAGCGTTTTGGGTTAAAGATTGGCATAATGCGATCTCATCTGGGGTAAACTCACGATTTCGCCGGCTCTCCCACACCTCTGCGATTCCTACAATTCGAGACCCCACTTTCATCGGGATATATACAACGCTCTTTGCCCCATACTCATCTAAATGGAGACGATCTTCTTCAGGCAATTCCGGATCATTAATCCTATCAACCCAGGGGTCCCCGGCTTCCATAGCACTGAGATAGCGAGTGTCTGTTTCTTCATAGACAACTCCCAAATCGGATTCTCGCTCCGCCGGGCTGGCCTGGTCACTGATATATTCTGCGGTTACTTCAGCCTTTTTATGTTCAATATCCAGGTTAACGATATACGCACTTGTAGCATCTGCAACATGGCATAATCGTTCACAAATTTTATACAAAACATCGCTGAGATCGAGTGAAGATGTGATCACTGTGCTGGCTTCGCGCAATGCGATTTGCTCTTTCAGCCGACTTTGTGCTTCAGCTTTTGCCTCTTCCAGTTCTTCACCCAACACAGACTTAATAACATTTTTGTAAAAAGACGATATCTTTCACCTAATAACAGATCCATATCAAACCTTCACCTTCTAAAATCGCTCAAAACAATCTTCGATCGAAAATAACATCTACGGGACCTCATAAACACCGCGCTCACTTAAAACTCCAGACATATAATTAAACCCAGAAAGGGTGTCTTGAATTGGGTTCATGTGGATAAAAATTTGTCATTATTATAACAATATCTTTTGCGGTTTTCTAAACCATTTCAATATTGTTAGATTTTTACTCGCATTACCCCTTTTAAAATAACCCCGAATATGGGGATCTCCATTTGGCGTTGACTCGCATGCCATTCCGGAACTTCAGGATCAGAAATCCTGAAAATATTACCCCTGGGAAGTCCCTTCTCTCAGAACTTTACGGGGATCTGATCTTGCCTGGCTATTTATATATGGAGTTATTGCATTATTAAGAATTTGATTCGAGACCTAATTCTGAAGGATAATAAAGATTAGCCACCTGGCTATGTCCATAACTACTTCACGCGTGCAGAGATTAAGATTTAGGGTTACACTGCATTGAGTCTAAATGACAATTTCATATGTCCCCAGTCGAGCAATTGGAATATCCACCTTTTAAGCGACACCTACCGGCAATCAATCGAGCTTCAGAGCAAAGCAAACCTCGATAGTGACTCGTGAATTCGTTTCAAGAAGACCACTTGTCGTAGTAATGAACGTAACGATTTAATTCCAGGAGGGATACAGTGAAGAAGCACCAGATCACCTTAAGCCATCACTGCACTAATTTTATTCGCCTGCAGCCCTGCTGAAATCAAGACCCCAACACCAATTTCGACCCAGGTCACAGCGACATCGATTCCCCCTATCTCCACGGTCACTCCAGCGACGCAGCTGATCGAACGGACAGTGCTCACTTTCGATCAGCTGATGAATAGCTTTGACCCCGGGTCTCCAGTGGATGATGATGCTTTCGCGATGCCTGAAGATGCCAAACCTGCGGAGCATATTTTTGAAGGTCGCCTTGAGTTGATTGGTGAAGATACCGTAGGTGATATCTTAGTACTGAGAGGGATCCGAACATAGATCCACAAGTTCCACAATTACCCGAATTTAATTTCGAATTCGTGCAAAGCGGAGATTCTTTCATCCCCGTGAAGCGAGGCTTGATCATCACAGACCACCCCATATGGAATTACATCATTGAACCAGGACGAGTCTGGCAGGAAGGAGGAGATGGCAGCTTCACCCGGGTTTCCTTTCCATTCGCGTTAGTCTGGAAAGGTTCAAATGCCATCTTCAACGGCGTGATGACTTTCCTATTTGATGATACCGGCATCTCTAAGGTTTGGTATCGGACCTCCCAGGAAACCACCATTTCCTTCAGCGCCGACCTGTGGGGTCAGCTGGATGCTGCCTACCATCCAGGCCCTGTGGAGGATATCGATCAAAATCGAGCCGCATTTGCGGATGAAATTGCACAGAGGTTCCCCACCAAGCCCATCGAGCAGCTGGCTGAAGATTATCCACAGGTTGATGTCGCTCAATTCGGACGGGGTATCTCAAAGAAGCATCTGACCTACTTCGGGTTTGTATTCAATGGAGTCAACTATGTCAGCGGGTGTCCTACCCGCTACGGTGAATACGCTTATTGCGAATATATGCGCGCACCCTCATATTCAACAGCCAAATCAACTTTTCCGAGCCTAGCCCT
>SDBV01006715.1_pt1 | contig 15857 bp, 17 predicted proteins | sample 2277081 | NCBI WGS metagenome assembly SDBV01 (sample SAMN10402039, study PRJNA504765) | marine sediment metagenome | isolation source: marine sediment core GS10_PC15, 223 cmbsf | place: Arctic Ocean: Southern Knipovich Ridge | collected 2010
GAACCCAATCATCGCCGTAATATTTTGTTTGACCACCATCTCCATGGTCCAGTCTGACCGGAAAGAGCGCGTGCAGGATTGCGCCTCCAGATCCGGCGACGGAGCCATCTACCTGAAAGAGTTCGTGGTAAGCCTCCCCAAAGCCACCAAAGGCGAACGCCCCCCCATGTACCGCCAGGCCGTCATCCTCCGGGGCAACAACATCTACCGCTTCAACCTCTGCAACGACAAGGGCCAATCCATCATCCGCGTCTACGACAGCTCCAGCATGCTCGTCAGCTCATACGACACCAAAACCCACAAAGAATACAACCCCATCAACTTCCTCTGCCGCAAAACCGGCCAATACAACATCATCATCACCTTCAGGGATGGCAAGGCCGGCGAGGCGATTGGGATAATGTCACATGTTATGAAATAACACCACTTCGTGGCTAGTCAAAAGTCGGAAAGCAAAAAGATCAAAATCAAAGGGTTGTATTCTAATGTCCACCAAGGAATTTGCGGATGTACCAGCGGTGGAAAAAACTATTGATCACCGCCCATTTGTATTTGATCCCCGATTTTAATAACAAGAGATAGTAGTGTCGTTGCAGCTTTCCCATAACGGTTAGTTCTTCTGGACCCAGGATTCTCTTAATACACAATCGTTTTAGTTTTTGAATTCTACTCTCATCCTCCTTCAAATATTCTATATAATCTGAAGGTGCCTCCACATCAAAAAACTCCTTAACCAGCTCAAGACTTACACCCAATAGCCGCTCAATCCCAAGAGATTTAGCATTTTCAAGAATCTTCTGATGGTCAAGTTTCCATCTTTTTATTGCCTCCGCTACATCTCTTAACCAAAAAAGCCGAGAATATTGATGTTGACCACCATGGTACGTTAGGTATAAAAACGTATTATCCTTGTTCATGCACTTTACCGGTGTTCCTCCTATCACCTCTTCAGATAAATCCTGCCACAAAAGCTCGTCCTCTGATGACTTTAACAATTCATGATAATAAACACCAATATGTAACTCAATAAAAACGCCTTGAGCCCTGTTAACAAGGCCAATATCCTTCTTATATTTAAAATAGTATTCCCATTGTTTTAATGATAGGTGGGATTTAGGATAAACGATAGTATATCCCATCTTACTTATTATCTTGGTAATCGCGTTTACATCTTTTCTTGGTATGAGAAGATCGATATCCTTAAACTGCCTTTTCCCAATATCTTTATATAAGGTAATAGCCAGACAAGGTCCTTTTAGTGGGATTGTTAAGAATTTATTTTTATGTAAGTTTGAGACGATCTCTAATAGGTTGTTTTTAAGAAATATAGAATTTGCCACCTCCGCATTTGTCTTAGATTTCCATTTGCTATAATCCTTAATATTCACAAACATTTGGAATTTCGATGTCAGATGTAACAATCTATGTCTGTTGACTAATCGGAATAATTCTTCTATGTCAAATTGTACAATAAATGATGGCTGTCGGTCTTTCAAGATCTCCAACAAAATCCTCTGTTCAACAGTAGCCGTTAGCATCGATTAACCTACTTTTATGTAAAAATGAATATTCTGTGAATTTTTCTGTTTTACAAAAAATATTTACTTGCTTCATTCAAAACTGGATTCCAGAATAAAACGCTCCTTCTCTCTCCATTTCTTGCAGTACAAGTATTTGAATTGAGTTTACAAATGTGGCCAAATCAGGTAGATTTCTATTCTTTACACTTCTTGTTTTAATCCTATTTTGCAGATCCATCATTTTATCATAATCAAGATAGTGATTCTTGTTATGCGTTTTACTCCTTCTAATTAATGCTGAAATATCATCATAATCTCGCATAAATCGTTGTTGCACTGTTGGAATTGTCGCCCTTGCCTTTATTGTTCGCAATCTTAACTCTTCTGGCAATTCTCCTTTTAAAGCATCTCTATAAATCGCACGTCCAAAACCATTTCTGTACTTATATTCTAGAGGAAGCGAATAATAGAACTCTATCAGGTCAACATCCCAAAGAGGATATACATATGAAATCCCTCTTGCTTTGGTAGCAAAGAAAGAATATTCAAGGCGTTGAGATACATGATTATGCATGATTCTTTTATATTGTCTCTCGCGTACTAAAGGATCATTAGGAAAGCCTACCATTTCATAGTAACGTTTCTTAATATTCATGTCACTGCCAAATTGATGATCGAAACATAAGTCTAAGAACCTATTTTCTTTCCAATCCCCATTCCTTAGAATACGTTTTATGAAAGCATGAGCAATAGGTAGATGACGTGATACAAAATATTTCAATATCGCTTCGAAATACTTATCACCTTTATTCATCAAGCTAATAATGTACTCCTTTCTAAAAATTTCCCATTCTCGCCTTTGTTTAATTTCTTCGAAGAATCCTGCAGCTTTTGAGGTAACGCCTTCATCTCCACCAAATCCTGAAAAAAGTGTATCAACATTATTCTCCATAGCTTTGTTGTAGAGCGCATCTGAAAAGATGCTATAAGCTTGTTGCATGGGACCAGATTGTAATTGAATTGCATTTTTCAGAGTACCAATGAAATCATAGTTATCAGCATCGCATAAAAAGTGCTTTCGGATGCCAATTGAATCAACTAACAATTTACTAAATTCTCGTTCATCTTGAAAGGGAAAAACACTGTTTAAGCTTTCATCGGAGAAGGCATGAGTAAATGAAAGCAGTTCAAATTCTGCCTTAAGTGCGTAATGCTTTAGTAAAGCAGTTATTCCAGATGAATCTAATCCTCCGCTAAGCTCTGTCCCTACTACTTGAGCTCCTTTTATTCTTTTCTTTATTGATGATAATAGCAATTCCTTAAAAAACTCAACTGCCTCTGTATAATCATTTACTCTGTTATCCCTTTTATAAACCAAATCCCAATATGAACTTATTGTTAGTGAATCTGTGAAGACCAATTTATGTCCTGGTTCTAACCTTTTTACATTTTTGTAAGGAGTTCTATGTTTCTCGGAATTTACATTGGAAATTGAATCAGCAATCCATTGGTCATCAATTTCTAAACCTTGATCTTTGAAAGCTGTTAAATTTCTAATCTCACTCGCAAACGCAAAGTAATTTGTTTTATTAATATAATAGAAAGGTATCAAACCAAAGTGATCTCTTAAACAGGTCAAAGACTGTGTAAATCGATCATAAACCACAAGAAAAAAATCACCCTTAAACAGTATTCTATCTGGAGAAATCCCATTTATAAAATAATCGATATAGGAACTAGTAGTTCTATTATTTTTAACTACTGCCTCGAACTCCTCATGATCATTCCTTCCATTGAATAAAATAACATATCTTTCATCAATGATAAATTTTGAATCTGGGTATTTCAAATTACCCAATCTATCTTTAACCGTAATAATTGCAAAGTAGTCATCATTATAGTTATCCACTAACATCTTTGAGTCTTGAGAATAAGCTTTGTAAACAGGATGAAGGATATCACTTGCATTCAAGGATCGGTTTTTAATTAATACCCCACAGACGTCCCTCATATTTTGTAATTTAAATAGTTACCAGCTGAGCTATAGGTGATTTTAACAAATCTTTTATGATTAAAATTACTTTATCTTTGTTTAAAAAACAATTGAGTAATAACTTTACATATCAATCATTTGGTCTCAATATTCAATCCAGTTTTAAGCTTCCTGAATTACATGAAGCAGATTTTCCTGAAGAAAACTCTCATGTTTTTATCTCACATGGAGTAAATCCAACTGAAATTGAATATCCAGTTGAAGTTGGTTTGCTGTTTCAGGCAAAAAAGGATCAATTTTTACTAAAGCTTGACTCAATAGGATCCTATTATGTTACTAAAGGAGATACAATTACAGTTGAACGGTTCGGGAATCCATCAGATGACGAAATTAGATTGTTCTTATTAGGTTCAGCTTTTGGCGCGCTGTTGCATCAGCGTATGATGCTTCCCATACATGCAAGTTCTATTGTGAGAAATGGATTAGCTATATTATTCGGAGGTGTCAGTGGAGTTGGTAAGTCAAGTCTTGCTGCTACACTCTCAAAACGAGGATATTTTACTCTTTCGGATGATATATCAGTTTTAGAAATAATTGATAGACAAGTTTATGTTCTGCCTGGAATACCACAATTCAAACTATGGAAGGATGTGCTGGACATAATGGGTGAAGATGTTAAATCTTTAAAGAAAGTCCGACCACAATTGCTTAAATATGAAAAGCGATTCGACAATAATCATATATCAGTTAAAATCCCACTTAACAGCATTATAGTTATAAATATTAAAAGAAGTCCTGGAATAAGAATTACTGAAGTAAGAGGAGTAGAAAAAATCAATCTATTAATGAAATGTGTTTTCAGGTACCAATACATTAATGGTTTACAGCAAACCGAAAACGTTTTTCAAATGATTATCAAGCTCGCTTCTGTGATTAAAGTGTTCCACTTGCAAAGGCCATCATCTCCACTTTTAATTGATGATTTAGCTGATTTCGTGGAAAACTATAGTTGAGGTTACTCAAGTTTCCTTGTTAGTAAATTGTTGATAATGAATTGAGTATATAAATAAAAGGCTATAGTTTAAAATAGCGTTTTATTTGGTATCTTAATAAGAAAAAAATGGATAAAGCCGAAATAAAAACTGCATTATTGTCCTTGTCAGTTGAAGAACGGACATCCTTGTTGGCAGAGATAGAAAATGAAACCAACATACATTCCCCGGTTTTAGGTAAGCGACGTGAACTTTTAAATAACAAAATAGGTTACTGCCCTCACTGCAACAGCAAGAAATATCGCAAACACGGAATAGACAAAGGCAGCCAGCGTTACTATTGCAATAATTGTAAATGTACGTTTACAGAATATACCGGGACCTGGCTTTCCGGGATCCATAAAAAGGAATTGATAGGGGATTACTTGAAGCTCATGGAACAAGAACTAAGTCTGGATAAGATTAGAGATAACCTGGGCATAAATAATAAAACGGCATTTGATTGGAGGCATAAGATATTATCTGGCCTGGAAAACGTTGACAAAGGGGATTTCAAAGGTGTTACAGAAAGTGACAACACCTTCTTACTGCAATCGTCCAAGGGCTGTAAATTGGAAGATCGTCCACCGAGAAAACGAGGAGGAGCGGCCAGCAAAAGAGGGATAAACAATGAGCAAGTCGCAGTAATTGTGACTGCTGACCGGGATAGGGAACTGGACTTAACTGTAGCCAGGTTTGGGAGAATCAAGAAGATAGACATTGAACGAGCCATTGGGCAAAGGATTTCGAAGGAAACAATTTTGTGCAGTGATAGCCATGTTAGCTATAAGGGGTTCGCAATTGATAATGAGATTGAACACCATGCAATCCGTGCGGATTTATAGCAGTTTGTCAAACAGAAGATATATCACGTACAACATGTAAATTCGATTGACAGCAGGCTGAAAAAATGGATAGAATACCAATTTAGAGGTGTTTCAACCAAGTACCTGCAAAAATATCTAAACTGGTTTAAGGCCAAAGAAAAGTTGAAAGAGTCGAAAGATTTTTTAAAAGAATTTGCCAATAAATCCCTTGAAGATACTACTGCACGCAACAGGTACAGGCTGATAGATCAAGGGTATGAAGAATTGATTAAATTAACAACGCTAAATTAAACTATAGCCAAATAAAAATGTTGTGTGTCATAGCTTAGAAAGCTATATTTGAGTTAGTTACAACCACAAAAGAAATGCACACATGAAAATTACGGAGAATTTGGGATAATTTCCAAAATTCATCGATAATGACGACAAAATAGGCCTATGCCTGGAAAATACATTAAAGTTCTTTGACATACAGTGCATATTCGGGCAGTTTGAATCGGTTAAACAGAATGGTATCAGGGTAACACTGATTATGACAACCCTATTGGTTATGCTGTTTTACAGAAACAGGAACATCCACAGTTATTTTTCCCGATAGTATGGGAAACAAACGGATAGAAAAGGCAGTAAGAATCCGTACTATGATTTGTTGGGAAATTAAAATATCAACTGGCGTTCAATTCTGTATCTGTAGCCAAACGGTATCTGAATCTCTCGGGCCGGATCACTGACTATTGTGGCAAAATCAAGGTTTCTATATTTGATGATGGCTCGGCAGAGAAAAGAGGGGAAAAGATCGAAAGTGTCAGTAAAGTTCAATGATCATGTTACCGGTCGCTTTATCTTAGGCTACAAGGTTCTGGTCTGTGGATATTGGGATGATGGCAGTTTTATACCAATTGATTTTTCTCTACATCGTGAGCGGGGAGATGAGCTTGATAAGGCACGGGGTAAGCGCAACTGTGCAAGACGGAAGGCCAAGCAAGCTGAAGCTGCTACCAAGAGCATAGGCAGTATCTTTGACCTGCTGAGTTCGCAGGCTCAGGAAGAAAACATCATCTGGTGTTTATTGGAGATATTCTGGGAGATCATCAATGGGATTGGTGAAATATCGAAGATTGACTGCATAGAACTGTTTGAAGAGATGATCCTGGACAACCAAAGGGCTGAAGAGATGATGAGGTTGTTTTCACCTGTCCTTGAGAAAAGGTCGGCTACATAACATGCTAGTGTCGCTGCAATACGCTGTATAAGAAGTATTTAACAAGAGTCTTTGAATGAAAATAAAGATCTTAACTAATTGATAGATAATGTTTTAGAAACTGGAAAACTTGAAGAGGTTATCCTCAATAATGATCAGATTATACAAATGAAAGAGACTGACAATAGAAAAATTATTTGGATTGCCTCCTATCCCAAATCAGGAAGTACCTGGGTTCGGATTTTTTTAGCTAATCTATTTTCCGAATCAATTGAACCTCTTAACATTAATAAACTCCAGTTCGCACCAATAGTGAGTTCTCGTTCATTCTTTGATAATATAATCGGAATATCTAGCTCAAATCTAAGCGACGATGAAGTTGAGGAATTAAAACCACGTGTGTTTCATAAAATTGCCTCAGAAAGCAATGATGTATTATACTTTAAGTTGCACGACGCTTGGAAACTTACCCCTTCTGGCAAATCGATTTATTCTAAAGCGATAACAAAAGCTGTCATATACATTATCCGTAATCCACTTGATATTGCTGTTTCATTTGCACATCATTCCTCAGATAGTCTTGAAAGCACCATTTCTGCATTAAATGACCCGCATTTCGCGTTCTGCAACAATATTGAAAGCCTACATTGCCAGCTAAGACAGGTAATACTCGATTGGTCACGCCATGTAGAGAGTTGGCTAGATATTTCTGAACTACCAGTAAAGGTTATTCGTTATGAAGATTTAATTGCGAATCCCTATTCTACATTTAACAGTGTTTTAACGTATCTTGAAATAAGTGAGCCAGAACAGAAGATTAAGAAAGCAATCTTTAATAGTAGCTTTCCCACAGTTTCAAAAATGGAAGAAAGTTTAGATTTTAATGAAAAACCGATCAAAATGGATTACTTTTTTAGATCAGGCAAACCAGGAAATTGGGTAATTTATTTACAGAATGAAATGGTAGAAAAGATATTTTCAAATCATCAAAAAGTTATGAAACGCTTTGGTTATTTTAAATGATATAGAGAATTTTTTAATTAAAATGCTAAATTTGTAGTAAGTTCCATTTGATTGATAACTTATAAATGGCAAAAAAATCCAATAATTCCCATATAGCATTAAGTACAGTTATACAACGAGATATAAAACAAGATTATACTAGTGTTGATGGTGAGATTATCATGCTTAGCCTGAAAACTGGAGAATACTATGTGCTAAATGATCCAGCTTCACGAATTTGGGAGTTCATAGTTCACCCCATTTCTGTTCAGTCGATTGTTGAATTGTTACAACAAGAATATAGTATTACCTTTGAGCGTTGTTTAAAAGATACTTTGAATTTCTTAACAATTTTAAAAGATAATAATCTTATTAATAATCCAGTACAATGATTAGAAAAATCTTCAAATACCGTATTCTAATCGGACAGGTATGTTTACTATTTATCAAATATAAAGTATCAATTACCTTTAGGTCTAATCATTCATTTATTCAAAAAGTATGTTATTTGCGTGAAAAACAATTAGCAAATAAGCATTATTTAAAACCATTGCAACCAAAAGAAGATTTAATTGGTCTAACTAATAGGATTTTATTAGTATTCTCCCCTTATGCCTCTTGCCTACTTAAAGCACTTGTAAAATGTGCTATTTTATCTAAGTATGGATATTATGAACCAATCTATGTGGGTATTTACAAGGATAACAACATCTTAAAAGCCCACGCATGGTTATCAAATGAACGTATACTTAGTTATAATAAAATCTATGAAATCTGATGAAAGACAGCAATAAAGTTGACAAGAAAAAATGGACCGAACCAACTATCGAGAAGCTATCTTTTAAAAAGACTCTTGATGGTATAAATTTTGGTTCACCCGAGAGCTTCACTTGGGACTCATAGTTAAATATAAATAAATGAAAAGAATAGGACTTAGTCTTTTTTGTTTTTTTTGTGGTTTTTCTGTTTTAAGTTCACAGTCATGGACTTCATCTAGTGTTCTAACCAGCACAGAAGATGTCTCTGAAATTATTTCAGCAAACGCAGAAGATGGAAGTATTGTGATGCTTGGATTCTTCGAAGGATCACTTGAAAGTAATCAAGGGTTACAAATAGATTCTTATGGCGGTCGAGATTATTTCATTGCAAAGTTTAATGAATTTGGAGAAATTGACTGGCTAAATCAAGTAGGTAGCATGAACAGTGATTTTGTATTTGGTGGAGTGTCAATTCATTCCGATGGAAGTATCTATGTCACTGGAAGCTTCATGGGGTACTTAAAGTATAGCCCTGTTGATTCTATTCAAAGTACTGGCTTGTTTGATCCCTTTCTTTTAAAATATGATACTGATGGTAATGTTTCCTGGTGTCGAATCCTAGGATCAGGATCGTTTGTAGGTTTGGAGATTACTACTGCAATGCAAATTGATAAGTCGGATAATCTTATAATCTCAGGCTTCTTTTCGGATAGCATATCCTTTAATGGATCCAATACCCTATTCAATTCAAATGGTATCCAGGATTATTTTTATGGCAAGTTTGACCCTTCCAATGGAGATCCAATTTGGGTAAAACAAATTGTAGGAATTAGTAATACAGGGAGGATTTTTGGTATTTCTGCTGGATCAGATCATTATCTATTTTCTGGAATGTTTGCGGATTCGATTCTAATCGAAATTGATACCTTAGTTTCCCTTAATAATTCATTCGATATACATTTATTAAAAACAGACTTAGATGGAAATGTTGACTGGATTAGGACTATAAAGGGTGATCAGGATGAGTACTGTTATTCAATTACTTCCAGTCCAGAAAACGACATTTATTTAGGTGGATATTATAGTAGTAGCAGTGTTTTAATTGATTCAACTGAACTTGAGTCTGTTTCATTAGAGGGGAATAATGGGGATACTGATCTTTTCATTGTGAAATATTTAAATGATGGTACTTTTGATTGGGCAAGAATTACTGGAAGTATCGGTGCGGACAAAATACTTGATGTCGAGTATTTTAAAAATGAGATCCATGTTAGTGGTTCATTCACTGATACACTGAACTGGGGTGGCATTGTTCTAACCACAAATGGAATTTCTGACCAAGACATGTTCACTGGGAGCTTTAGCTCTGATGGTTCTTTTAGGAGTTCAAATAGTTTCGCAGGGAGAAATAATAGCACTGAAGAATCAAGAGCAATATTTCACAACCGTGAAAAACTATATTCTGTGATCAGAACAGATTCAGATTTATTAATACTTGGCGACAGTGTATATACATCTTCAAATGGTAAATTTTACATAGCTGTAGGGGTTATCGGCTGCCTCCCAATCTCAGTCGACAACGTTATAGTTTCTGATGTGGAAACATGCTACGGAGATAGCACAGGAGCACTTCAGATCTTAGCAACCGGTGGATTTGGTTCACCGTGGCAATATTCAATTGATAATGGATTGAGTTATCAATCAGATATTGCCTATTTTCCCGATCTGCCGGCAGGGGATTACCCGGTGGTTGTGATTGATAAGGAGAATTGTGCACAACCAGGGCCTACAGTATCTGTTATTCAACCAGATACATTGATGATTGAGTTGGTCAGTTCATCAGATATTACCAATGATGCAGATGGATCGATTGTTGTTGCAGCATCTGGGGGTACTTCTCCTTATACATATACGCTGCAACCTACTGGCACTGATCAGGGATTTGGAACATATACATTTAGCGCAGGAGATGAAGGCAAGTATATTGTGGAGCTAAATGATGGGCAGAATTGTGGGCCAGTTGCCATCGACACCATTGAAATCCGGAATACGGTGGGTGTTGATTATTCTTCGATCCTGGATGTGAAGATCTATCCCAACCCAACATCAGGCATGATTACACTTGAGATGCCTTATGAGGGATCAGAGTGTATGCTGGAGGTGTTGAGTCTGACCGGGCAGGTGGTCATGAGCCGTCAGGTGTATTCTACTGGTGGTGTATTAAGAGAAACCATTGATGTTTCGGATCTGTCGAAAGGCATGTATATGCTGCGGGTTGCCGGGCAGACCTTGAGATCAAGCATTGTGGTGAATTAGATATAGAGATCAGGAAATTATATAGATAAAGCCCTGCAGCTATGTGGGGCTTTTTCATTTCATGGTTTTCCGTACCTTTACTTTTAACTTTCAACAACGACTATTGAACAAACACAATCGAACATGAATATCCTAATCATTGGCGGTGGAGGGCGCGAGCATGCAATGGCATGGAAAATGGCACAGAGTCCGCTACTGGAGAAGCTTTTTATTGCGCCGGGGAATGCCGGGACGGCTGAGGTGGGGACCAATGTGCCTGTCGCAGTGGATGATTTTGAGGGGATTAAGGAGTTGGTGCTTTCGGAAAAGATTGAGCTGGTGGTGGTGGGGCCGGAAGTACCGCTGGTGGCTGGTGTGGTTGATTTTTTCAATGAGGATCCGGATCTGAAGGAGGTTCCGGTGATTGGTCCGGACAAGAAGGGTGCGCAGCTGGAAGGAAGCAAGGATTTCGCCAAGATGTTTATGCATGAAAACAACATCCCCACCGGGGTGTTCAGGACCTTCATTGATTATACAATTCCGGAGGGGCGGAAATACCTGGCCTCCCTGGAACCTCCCTATGTATTGAAGGCAGACGGACTGGCGGCAGGAAAAGGAGTGCTGATCATTGATAACCTGGAGGAGGCTCAGCAGGAGCTCGAAAATATGGTGCAGGGAAAATTCGGAAAAGCATCCAGCAAGGTTGTGGTGGAAGAGTTCCTTCCGGGAATTGAGCTATCTGTATTTGTGCTTACCGACGGAGAGGGATATGTGATCCTGCCTGAGGCCAAGGACTACAAGCGCATTGGAGAGGGCGATACCGGTCTGAATACCGGAGGAATGGGAGCTGTTTCACCGGTGCCGTTTGCTGACCAGGCATTCATGAAAAAAGTGGAGGATCGCATTGTCAAACCAACCATTAAAGGACTCAAAGCCGAATGGATCGATTACAAGGGATTTATCTTCATTGGATTGATGAACAGGGATGGGGATCCATATGTCATTGAATACAATGTACGGTTGGGCGATCCTGAGTCGGAAGTGATGCTGCCCAGGCTCAAGACCGATTTTGTGGAACTGTTGAAAGCCACAGCAGAAAAGAGGTTGTCGGACATTGAGGTGGAGTTTGACGACCGTACTGTTACTACTGTGATGCTGGTTTCCGGTGGATATCCCGGTAACTATGAAAAGGGCAAGGAAATCACAGGTCTGGACAAAGTTGATGGAAGCGTGGTGTTTCACGCAGGGACAAAACCAGAGGGTGATCGTACGCTCACCAGCGGTGGAAGGGTCATTGCTGTAAGTTCCTACGGTGGGACCATCAAAGAGGCCCTTGAAAAATCCTATGAAAATGCAGAGATGATCGATTTTGAGGGTAAGTATTACCGCAGGGATATCGGATTTGATCTTTAGCAGTTTACTCCCATGATCCTGCTGCGCCTATTCAAAAACAGCCGAACAGCCGGGGTGGCAGCAATCATAATCATTTCACCGGCCATCTTCATTCATTCTTTTATCCACAAGGTTGAAATTGTGGCTTATTCGGCCATGCCTTTTTACAACCTGATCTTCGGAATGATTCATACAACCCCTGTCCTCAACCGCATCATCACACTATTACTGTTATTGATCATCTGTTATATGCTCATCCGAATTAACTTTCGATATGTATTGTTAGAATTCCGGTCCTTTATGCCAGCCTTTTTTTTCCTGTTATTCGCTGTGGCCCTCCCCGCAACACAGCAGGTAAGCCCGGCACTGGTAGGGTCTCTGTTCTACCTGTTATGTTTTGGCATCCTGTTCGACGTCCCCGATAAGCCACCCGATACTTTCAGTGTTTTTATTGCCGGAATTGTACTGGCCGTTGGCAGCATGTTCTACCTGAAACTGATCTGGTTTCTTCCATTGATCTGGATCAGCCTTGGAACCATGCGGTCTGTCACCTGGAGGGAATTATTGTTCCCGGTCATTGCCTATCTGCTGCTGGGATTGTTTCTCTTCACCTGGTACTGGGCCTTGCAGGATCATGCCGCAGGTTTCACTATGCTTATCAAAGAGAACCTTTCTTTTCAGGAAACTTTCGCGCTTCACCATTTCAGTGCTTATCTTTACTATGGTTATTTCCTGTTAATGGTGCTGGTTGCCAGCATCTATATGGTGAACCGGTTCCAGTCAAGGAAAAGAGTCATCCAGAACATCTACCAGGTAATGTTTTTCATGTTTTTAGCCGGGATCCTGTTCTTCCTGTTCATCGCCCAATTCGATACGACCAGCTTAATATACATTGCCTTACCGATCTCATTCATCCTGGCCAATAATTTCCACAGGAGAAAGAATCACTTGTTACATGAACTGGCGCTGTGGGTCTTGATAGGACTGCTGGTGTTTGTTCAAGTATCCATAACCTATTGATCGATTGCAATTTCTGATATTGTTCGAATAACTGCTGAATTTTATTAGTAGCCACATATCTGTACGGAAAATATACGTACATAAATTCGATAAGTACGGTTTTCATCCGTACATTTGTATAAATTTAATACGATGACAGCAAAAGCAAATATAGGTAGAGGAGCACGGTTTGACACAAGGTTGCCCAAAGAACAAAAACTGCTTTTTGAAAGGGCTGCGAAATTGGGTGGTTATCGCAGTCTAACCGACTTTGTAGTGCTGACTGTCCAGGAAAAAGCTGTGGAAATTGTCAGGGAAAAGGAACAGATACTCGCCACTGAACAAGACTGTGAAATTTTCTTCACTGCGATTACTAGTGATATTCCGCCAAATGACAAACTGATCGCAGCTGCGAAGGATTACAAAAATCGGTATTCCGAATGAATCGGATCACCGAAATTCTACAATCGTATCACAACCGGAAGGATTTCAATTGTGGGAAAGATATACTGGACAATTACCTTAAACACCAGGCAAATCAGGATATCAAAAGGAAATTATCTGCATGTTTCATTTTAGTGGATCAGGAAAGTGATCTTATAAAAGGATATTACACCCTTTCCAGCAGCAATATTTCTTTAGACCTGGTTCCCGAACATATAAGAAGAAGAATGCCGACATCATATTTGTTTTTACCAGCCACACTTCTGAGAAGACTTGCTGTTGATAAAAGATTTCAACGACAAGGTATTGGACGGGATTTATTGGTTGATGCCCTTCTGAGAAGTTATGAAATCTCTTATCTTATTGGCTCCTATGCAGTCATCGTTGACCCCATAGACGAAGCAGCAGAAAGTTTTTATGCAAAATACGGGTTTATCAAACTTCCTGGAAGCGGAAAGATGTTTTTACCCATGAACACCATTAAGCAGCTTTTCGAAAAATAAGGGTAGTTATTGAGCTGGTATCAAAAAGCGGAAAAACCTGAAGACTGAGTAAGGAGGTGATTCAGTTAAAGGTATGATCGGCATGTGACAGTGCGATATTGTAAAGATATTCTTACCGATGAAGACCATAATCAGGCTGAATAGTTTTTGATTTCTATGCCATGTTTTAAAATCTCAGAAACCATGGGATTTGACAGGTTGAAGTCTGCCTTGGAAAAAGGGTGCGGTTCAATTAGGAGGTCATCATCTGTACGTATTTTCATGAGTTCAATCTGCAAATCAATAAGGTCGTCAACAGAACTAAATACAAGAGCCAGATCTATATCACTATCTTTGTGATACGTACCCCTGGCATAGGACCCAAAAAGAAATGCGTTTTCAATCTGATAGAACTGATTTACTGTGCCAATATACCTTTTTATCAATTCTATTGCCTGGTCTTTATCCATTCCGTCAATACTTTAATATTGTTTATCCAGATAGTAGTAAATTCATGCGTGCATTTCCTGTAAAACTCTTGCTTGTAACTGTCATATCTGGCATTTAGATTGAAAGTTGTAATAGTATCAAGCCACATTAAGTGACTTTTACTAAAATCCAGCCTGGTCATATTACCTAATCTTCTCAAATCGTGCAAGAAGGGCGCATGATCATTTGTCTCTTTTACAATAATGGCTTTCAACATTTTCTCAATCACCAAGTGTCCAATAAACAGCGACCAGTGATAATCCTTAGAATCAAAAAGATGCAACATTGTCTTGAGATCCTTTTCAGCAGAATCAAACCAGTATTGCTGAACTTTTTCGACATTAATATTACCAGTCATCACACAAAAATACAAAAGTCTCCTGAAAATACACGATAGCTCATGTACTAGTTCACAGCATAATCGGTTTCGGACAGGCCGCTGCTTGGAATGGATTTCATGCTGAAGCCTTCCTCCCGGAGGTATTCCAGGGTGCGCGGCAGGGCATAATAGAGGTTGTCACAGGCCTTATCCGAATCGTGGAAAACGATGATGGATCCGGGTTTCACATTCTTTACCACATTCTTTAGTACCCGTTCGCCGGTAAGGCCGCTGTTGTAATCAATGCTCAGCACATCCCACATGATAATGTCATATTGCTGGAGCACTGCATTGACCTGTCCCGGGAAAATACGCCCGTAGGGTGGCCGGAATAACTTTGAATCGATCAGGTTGCCGGCCAGGTGAATGTCATCCATGTATCGCCTCACACCGGACCTGAATCCTTTAAGATGACTGTAGCTGTGGTTTCCAACGGAGTGCCCGGCTGCAAGGATCTGGTTGTAGATATCCCCGTACTTATCCACATTCCTGCCCAGGCAGAAGAAAGTGGCCTTTGCTCCTGCTTCATCCAACTGGTCGAGTACCCATGGGGTTACGCCCGGTGTGGGACCATCGTCAAATGTGAGATACACATCCTCATGCTCTCCGTGCAGGTCCCACGTCATCCTGTGAAGCGCGCGGGTAAGCAAAGATGGAGGTCTGACGATCAGCATATAATGAGCTTACAAGAACCGAGATAGTAACGCAGTATTAGGCGTTTTATTGCTGAAACTATCGAAATAAACGCTCATAATCCTGCCCGTAAACCGACAGTTTTTCTTCCAGCCGTCGTGCTGCATCAGTCTCACCATATCCAAGGCACATGCTCCTGAGGGCATTAATATCCCTTACCGCTGCCAGGAAATCGTTACCACTCTTGATGAACCTGGGTTTTTTACCCCTCGATAACAGTTTATAGTATTCCAGTTCCGATTCAAGCTTCTGCTCATAGCGTTCGACCAGGTCAATGGCGGTTGCCGTATCCCCCACACTGAAATATCCCTGGATCATCGGTGTGATGCCTGCATTAAAGGGGACATTTTCT
>SDBV01006716.1_pt1 | contig 15853 bp, 18 predicted proteins | sample 2277081 | NCBI WGS metagenome assembly SDBV01 (sample SAMN10402039, study PRJNA504765) | marine sediment metagenome | isolation source: marine sediment core GS10_PC15, 223 cmbsf | place: Arctic Ocean: Southern Knipovich Ridge | collected 2010
GCCTCGATGTCGTCAAGCCGCCGGACCGATGGGACGAGCTGGTCTCGTTCTTTGACGATTGGGCCGGTGGCCAATCGGGGGATTGGAGCAGCAACTCGGCTACGTTCGACTCAGGCGACGGCCAGGCACAGCGGTCGTCTGGTTGGTACGGCGAGACGACTTCGATCACGGTCAGCGATTGCTACGTCGAAGCAGGTGACGCCTTCGACGCTGTCTGTGTGAACATCATCTCTGGTTGACGGTGAGATACCAGATCCAGACGCCAGCTTCGGCATCTGGAAGCGAGGCTCCAGCCGAGCGATCTGCGCAGCTTCGATGGCGTTATCCCGCAGCGGCATCTAAACTGCGCTCAGCAGTCCGGGTTCGGGCTGTGATTTCTTGTGAACAAACGACGTCGTTGATATCGACGGACTGCCAACCTCCTCAGGACCAGCCTGGGTTTCACTTGGCCTCCGAAGGTGTAGATGTGAATCACTCGGGACTCCCGTTGGGTCCCCCGGTGCTTGGCGACACGACGTCCCAACGAAGTACCGAGGCAGGATCACGGTTTCATGAAAGTCTCAGCCTCAGCGAAGAAGATGTGCGAGAAGTGTCGGATCATCCGGCGGCATGGCCGCGTTTGGGTGATCTGTGAGAACCCTCGCCACAAGCAGCGTCAGGGGTAATTAACGAATGGCACGCATTGCCGGAGTCGACCTCCCGCGGGACAAGAGGATCGAGATCGGTCTCACCTATGTCTTCGGGATCGGGCGTTCGAGGGCGAATCAGACCCTTGTCGCACTCGACATCGACTACAACACGAAAGTTCGCGATCTCACCGATGCCGAGGTTTTGCGAATTCGCCAGTTCATCGATTCCAACTACAAGATCGAGGGTGACCTTCGTCGCGAGGTTGCGCAGAACATCAAGCGGAAGATCGAGATCGGCTGCTACCAGGGGCTTCGCCACCGCAGGGGTCTTCCCGTGCGTGGCCAGCGGACCCATACGAATGCCCGCACACGTAAGGGCAGACGTGTAGCGATCGCAGGCAAGAAGAAGGTCACCAAGTAATGGCCACGTCAGAGACACAACCAGACACAACCGCGTCCGAGGCCGCGTCAGATGTCGAGGCCACGGTCGTTTCCGAGGCTCCTGAGGCACCGACTCCTGAGGCACCGGCTCCTGAGGCACCGACTCCTGAGGCACCGGCTCCTACTGCTCCTGAGGCACCTGCCGATGCACTCGTCGCCGCCGCAGCAGCAGCGCCTCGTCGTCGACGTGGGAAGAAGATGATCTCCCACGGCCAGATGCACATCAAGGCAACTTTCAACAACACGATCCTCACGATCACAGATCAGGATGGCAAGGTTGCTGCTTGGACCTCTGGCGGCTCCGTCGGGTTCAAGGGCTCACGAAAATCCACCCCCTACGCGGCCCAGGTTGCTGCTGAACAGGCTGCCCGAAAGGCAGGCGAGATGGGGATTCGTAAGCTTGACGTCATAGTCAGAGGGTCGGGTTCTGGTCGTGAGACTGCCATTCGTACGCTGCAGAATATGGGCATCGAGATCACAGGCATCAAGGACGTGACACCGGTTCCTCACAACGGGTGCCGCCCCAAGAAGCGGAAGGGTCGTTAACGATGGCTCGATACACCGGACCGAGAACGAAGGTGAGCCGCCGTGCTCGCCAGCTCCTCGATGAGAACAAGGCGAAGTATTACGATCGCAGGCCGTACCCACCGGGACAGCACGGTCGTGGACGGATTCGTGAGTCTCAGTATCAGATTCAGCTTCGCGAGAAGCAGAAGCTGAAGTTCATGTACGGAGTGCTCGAAAAGCAGTTCCGTCGGTACTACAGGAACGCTGCAAAGGGATCCGGCATCACAGGCACAGCGCTGCTCGTGATCCTTGAGACCCGTCTCGACAACGTTGTCTACCGTTCCGGACTCGCCAGCACGCGCCCGCAGGCCCGTCAGCTCGTCAACCACGGCCACTTCCTTGTCAATGACAAGAGAGTCGACATCCCGTCGTACCAGGTGCGTGCAGGTGACGTGATCACCGTCAAGGAACGAAGCAACAACATTCTCCCGATTCAGCACGCGATAGACACCGTCGGGCGAACTGTTCCTGAATGGATCGACGTCAACCCTGGAGATCGCAAGATCACCATCGACTCGCTGCCATCTCGGGAACAGATCGACACCGAGATCAAGGAACAACTCATCGTCGAGCTCTACTCCAAGTAGAACGACGAAGCCGAACCACGAACACAGGAGCGAATGTGCTCATCACTCAGCGCCCCACAATCGAAGAGGAACCGCTCACCGACGACCGCTCAAGGTTCATCATTGAGCCCCTTGAGCCAGGCTTTGGCCACACACTCGGGAACACGATGCGTCGCACTCTTTTGTCGCGCATACCCGGAGCCGCAATCACATCGGTCCGTATCGATGGTGTTCAGCATGAGTTCTCCACCGTCGAAGGTGTCGTGGAGGACGTTGTTGACTTCATCTTGAACCTGAAACTGGTCGTTCTCCGCATCGACTCAGACGAACAGCAGACGCTCTATCTGTCCGCCACGGGCAAGGGAGAAGTCACTGCGGGCGATCTCAAAGCCCCGGCGGGAGTCGAGATCGCAAACCCCGACCTGCATCTTGCAACTCTTGCCGCGTCAGGCAAGCTCGAGGTCGAGCTCACGGCTGAGCGTGGTGTCGGATACCGCAGCGCAGAGAAGAACAAGCAGAGCGACACGATCGGCGTTATCCCGATCGACTCCATCTTCTCGCCAGTCAGGAAGGTCTCCTACCGGATCGGTCTGACGCAGGTCGGTCAGCGTACCGACTTCGACAGTCTTGTCCTCGACGTTGAAACCGACGGTTCCATAACACCGTCCGAGGCAATGTCCTCCGCAGGTGGCACGCTGACGAACCTGTTCGAGCTCATTTCTGAGATGGACGACTACGACTCACTCGCTCTGGACGAGCTTGCACCGATCGAGCCATCAGGACAAGAGCACCTCGATCTCCCGATTGAGGCCCTTGATCTGTCCGAGCGTCCCCGCAACTGTTTGCGCCGTGCCCAGGTGCAGTCCGTTGGTGAGCTGATTGAGAAGACCGAAGAGGATCTTCTCAACATCACAAACTTCGGCCAGAAGTCACTCGAAGAGGTTGTCGCCAAGCTCGACGAGCTCGGTTTCTCACTGAAGAACTACGCAGACGTCGAGGGGAGCGTTGCCTGATGCCACGCCCGAAGAGGGGCAAACGCCTGGGCGGTTCCCCGTCGCATCAGCGCAAGATCCTTGCGAATCTGACTGCAGATCTCATCGAGTATGAATCCATCACGACGACTCACGCAAAGGCGAAGGTGCTTCGTCCATATGCCGAGAAGATGATCACGAAGGCTCGCCGCGGTGACCTACACGCCCGTCGCACGGTGTTGAAGAAGATTCAGAACAACGATGTTGTGACGAAGCTGTTCGACGAAGTTGCGCCTCGATATGAGGATCGCCCGGGTGGCTATCTCCGGATCATCAAGCTCGGTCCCCGCCGTGGAGACGGCGCCGAGATGGCAAAAGTCGAACTCGTCTAGCACTCACCGGTCTGGCGTTGAATGGGGCCACATATGGCCCTATTCAACGCCAGAAGAACAAGAAGGGGTGATCGTTTTGGGCGTCGTTTTCAGCCGCCTCCTCCAAACCGTCAAACTTGAGCGCGATGCGTTCGTGTGGATGGATTTCAACGACCGCGCAACCGGCGATGCGGCGATTCTCGTCGCTATCACCCAGGTCCTGATGGCTCTCGGCCTTGGTACTTCGCTGCTGAGTCTGCTCAATCCAGCCACTCTCGTTCAGATCCTCCTCAGCGCCCTCTTCACGTGGGTGATCTATTCGGGAGCTGTGTATCTGGTGAGTCGCTATCTCTTTGACGCATCCGGCACCTACGCGATCTACCTCCGCATCACGGGATTCGCCTTCCCGACGCTGCTCCTCGTCGTCTTCGTTGCACTGATAATCTCGAGCGGGCTGCTCGCCTTCATTCTCGGTGGAGCGTGGTTCGTTGTGATCGTTGCGAATGGACTCACCTACACCGTGGATCTTCCAATGCAGAAGGCCGTGACTGCCGCCGTTGGCGGTCTCGTGCTCGTGGTGATAGCACAGGCGATCTTTGGGTCTATCCGGAGCTTCTGAACGTGCCGACGTACCGTCTCGACATCGCGTACCACGGCGCGGGCTTCTCCGGCTACGCAAAGCAGCCGGACGTCAGAACGGTCCAGGGCGAGCTCGAGAAGGTGCTCGCCCCCTACACAGGTGACGCATCCACCGTCGCCGGCGGCCGTACGGACAAGGGTGTGCATGCCTCCGAGCAGGTCGTGTCATTCTCGTGTGGCGAGCTCGATAGGGCTCGCGTGATCAGGTCGCTCAACAGTCAGCTTGGTCCAGAGATCGCAGCCCGCCGGCTCGTCGAGGTACCGGACGACTTCAATGCGCGCTTCTCGGCCACAGGCAGGGCGTATCGGTACCGCATCAACAACGCAGATGTACACGACCCATTGATTGCTGCAACAACCTGGACGTACGACGAGCCACTCGATGTGGACGCCATGAACGATGCCGTTGAGCCGCTGGTCGGTCGGCACGACTTTGTCGCGTTCTGCCGCAGACATGATGGACTCTCAACAGAGCGCGAAGTGTTCTAGATACGGTGGCGGCGTGACGATGACATGGTCGAGCTCTCGATTGGAGCGAATTCGTTCTGCCACCAGATGGTGCGATCGATTGTCGGCGTCAGCGTCGAAGTTGGTCGAGGACGGGTCTCACCCGATGCGGTCCCAGGGATACTCGCCTCGACAGAACGTCACCGTTCCGCCGGGGCAGTGCCGGCGCACGGTCTTGTGCTTGTTGCCATCGCGTATGACCACGAGCCGCTGCCCCGACCAACCTGGGTGTCTGAGACGCTGTAATCCTTCAACGCGGCCGAGTTCGGCCGCCCCGTACGGCAATCCTCTGTGTTACCACAGTTGGTTGGCCATTACATCAGGGAACCGATACCATATGGACTCGCTCCCAGCCGGGAGTTGTTTCCTGACGCCACTCACCGGGATAGTCACCTCATGAAGGCACAGTTGCAGAGAACTTTTTCGCCCAAGCCCGGCGACATCGAGCGTTCGTGGTACGTTGTTGACGCAACGGATGCGCCGCTTGGCCGACTCTCGTCTGAGGTTGCACAGATCTTGCGAGGCAAGGGAAAACCCACATACGCGCCCCATGTCGATGGTGGCGATTTCGTTGTCGTCGTCAATGCAGAGAAGGTGCACGTATCCGGCAACAAGGAGACAGACAAGATCTACTTCCGCCACTCGGGATACCCGGGCGGTCTCCGTGCCGAGTCGCTCGAGAAGGTGCGTGCGGATCACCCCGAGCGCCTCATCGAGCAGGCTGTGAGAGGGATGATCCCAAAGAACCGTCTCGGTCGCCAGGTGCTCAGGAAGCTCAAGGTGTATTCCGGTCCGGATCATCCGCACCAGGCACAGAGGCCTCAGTCCATAGAACTCAAGTACCGAAAGGCCGAAGCCTGATGGCAAAACCAAAGCCACTCGTCCAAACGACGGGCCGTCGCAAGACCTCCGTCGCCCGCGTCCGCATCTATGACGGTACCGGCGAGTACAAGCTCAACGGTCGCACGATGGACGACTACTTCACCGATCCGGAGTTACGCCGTCGTGCCCATGAGGCGTTCAAGGTCGTTGACCTCGAAGGTCGGTACGACATAAACGCCACGCTTCACGGCGGAGGCACCACCGGGCAGAGCGATGCGCTCCGTCTTGGTATCGCACGTGCGCTGATCGAGCTCGACCCCGAGCTCCGTCCCGCTCTCAAGAAAGAGGGCATGTTGACGCGGGACTCCCGTAAGGTCGAACGCAAGAAGTACGGTCTTCGCAAGGCGCGTAGGGCTCCGCAGTTCACCAAGCGTTAGTCTGGGATCCGAGTGGTGCGTCGTAGCCGACGGGGGATCACATTCAATGGGAACTGAACAGGAACGACTTTTCGGAACCGACGGTGTACGCGGCAGCGCGAATTCAGAGCTCACCCCCGATATCGCATTCAATCTCGCCCGTGCGGCTGGAGAACACGTTTCAGGTCACGTGGTCATCGGGCGCGACACCAGGCGGTCCGGCCCGATGCTCGTGTCCGCGGTCGCCTCCGGGTTCAACTCAGTCGGTATCGATGTGGTTGATCTCGGGATCATCCCTACGGGCGCCGTTTCGCGTCTGACGAGAGACACGGCTGCCACGTACGGTGTTGTGGTTTCGGCCTCTCACAATCCAGCCGAGGACAACGGAATCAAGTTCTTTGCGCGCGACGGCGCAAAGATCGGCGATGAGACCGAGTTTGCCATCGAACGTCGATACTTCGAAGGTCGTCCGTACAAGAGAGCAGTTGGAGCGAACATCGGTATCCAGACGGTCATGGGCGATGCCATCGAGCGGTACGCGGACAAGGTCAGCAGGACGGTGAAGTATTCGATGCAGGGCCTCGAATTCGTCGTCGATACAGCCAACGGCGCGGCGTTCATGGCTGCGCCGTACCTGTTCAACAAGGTCGGAGCCACCGTCAAGGTCATCGCCGATACGCCTGATGGCATGAACATCAACGACGGAGTGGGAGCGACCTACCCCGAAGCTGTCACGAAGGCAGCCAACGGTAGGATCGGGCTGGCATTTGACGGCGATGCCGACCGTCTCATCGCTGTCGACGAGGACGGCAGAGTGGTCGACGGCGACGTGATCATGGCGATCTTCGCGCAGTGGCAACTCGAACGAGGCACACTTCAGAAGAACACCGTTGTGGCAACGGTCATGTCGAACCTCGGGTTCATCCAGGCGATGGAACGCCTCGGCATCGATGTGATCGTCACGCCGGTTGGCGACCGGCACGTGGTCGAGGCGATGCGGAAGTCCAAGGCCGTCGTCGGCGGCGAGCAGTCGGGCCACATCCTCCTGGAGGATCGTTCCACCGGAGACGGACTTCGTACGGCGCTGCGCCTCATGGAAGTCATCGCATCGACGGGTAAGGAGCTGCGAGAGCTGCGTACCGTGATGACCGAGCTGCCCCAGGTACTGACGAATGTCAAGGTCAGTTCAAAGAACGGCTGGGAGCAGAACACGATCATCGCCGAGGCAACTGCGAAGGCAGAACGTGAGCTCGGCAACCGGGGAAGGATTCTGGTCCGTGCCTCAGGCACCGAACCGCTCATCAGGGTGATGGTTGAAGCGCCGACGGAGTCAGAAGCCACCAGCCTCGCGGATGCAATTGCAGATGTGGTGATGGTGGAGCTCGCGTAGCTCTCGATCAGAACGCTTCGCTCTCAGAAGTCAGAAGCCAGAAGTCAATTCAGGCCGAGCACGGTCAGCAGGGCAGCGTCGAGACCCCATTGTTCTTCCGGACTCAGGCGCCCGGCGAGGTGACCGAGCCGGGTGACATCCACGGCCCCAACCTGCTCGACCAGGACGCGTGTGGATACGCCTTCAACCTCGATCTCCGGCCGAAAGGAAGCCGGCTTGGCGCTGGTCGACGTTGGGGCCACCAGCACGACCGACCGAGGGAGAAAGCTGTCGGACTGGACAATGACGCCAAACCGTCGACCTCGCTGTTCGTGGCCAAGACCCTTCGGCAACCTGAGGACGTAGACATCACCCCGCAGCACGCAGGTTCTCCATCAGATCCGCGACCGCAAGCATCTCGGCCCGGTCGTCGTCGTCGGCCTCCAGAGCCGCAACCTCCGTGGCCAAGGCCCCGTGGTCGTACAGACGAGACGCCGCGTCAACCAACGCCGCCCTGATGGCTTGAGATCGTGACAAGCCGGTCGCTTCAAGCCGGCCAAGCGCTCGGATTGCTTCGTTATCGAGTCGAACTGATACTGCGTATGCCACGAATCCAATGTATCACGTATTATGATACATTGGAAGGCGGGGGTGATGCAACACTGCCAGACTCAATCGCTGACGGCCATCGGACACCGTGATCCGCTTCTTCCTGTCAGCCGACACGTGTCGCCCGACACCTGACCCCTGATTCGTCTCAGTAGTCTGCGAGCGACTGTTGCATGTCATACCGTCTAGCCGAAAGCTGTCCTAGGCTTCATTCCACAACTGAACCAGACACGGAGATGCATTCTTCACAGCGCCTGCCCTCGCATTGCGAGGCGACGAGGAAGAGGGAGTATCGAACTGTTCGGGCGATGCCCTCTCGGCCGTTCACGGTGGTGACGAGCTGGATCAAAGCCCGGGAGTGATCCCGAGAACAGAGGCCATCTCGATGTGAGTGGGGAGACCCAGCAATCCGCATCTCCTTGTCTCATGACGAAGGGAGATCGCGCATGTGCGGGATCATGGGTTATGTGGGGCCACAACAGGCTGGTCCGATTCTTGTTGACGGCCTCAAGAGGCTCGAATACCGAGGGTACGACTCTGCCGGTATCGCCGTCGGCAACGGCGATATCCGTGTGCTGAAGGCTGAAGGCAAGATCGCCAATCTCGAGGCACTGTTGGACGGAGATGTGCCGGTAGGCAACATCGGCATCGGCCACACACGGTGGGCAACCCATGGGGCGCCGACGAATGCGAATGCGCATCCTCACAGCGATCCATCTGGCGAGTTCGTTGTGGTCCACAACGGGATCATTGAGAACTTCCAGGCAATCAAGGGCGAACTCGCAGCCGATGGCGCGGAGTTCGCATCCGAGACCGATTCGGAGCTCCTGGCCCACCTTGTCGCGCGGGAGTACGACGGCGATCTTGTCGAGGCGGTTCGTAGGACGGTTGCCCTTTCCGAAGGAGCCTACGCGATGGTTGTGATGTCAAAGCGTGAACCAGAGAAGATCGTTGCGGTCCGCAGGATCAGTCCGCTGGTCGTCGGCTTGGGTGAAGGCGAGACCTACCTGGCCTCAGACATCCCAGCGATCCTCCACCGCACCCGCGACTTCCTCATCATCGAGGACGACGAGATGGTCATCGTGACCGCCGAGGGTGCAACGGTTGAGACCATTGGTGGCGAATCGGTCGACCGTGAAGTGACCCATATCGATTGGGATGCCCAGCAGGCCGAGAAGGGTGGATATGAGCACTTCATGCTCAAGGAGATCCACGAGCAGCCAGACGTCATCACCGAGACGCTCAGCGGAAGGCTCAGGGCAGACGGAACGGTCTGGCTTGAGGATGTGGGGTTCGACGATGCATACATCACAGATCTCAACCGCGTGTGGATCACCGCGTGTGGCACCGCATACCACGCGGGCTTGATCGGGCAGGAGATCTTTCGACGTGTGCTGAGGCTGCCTGCGAACGTCGAATACGCCCATGAGCTCAGATACGCAGACCCGATCATCGGCCCAAAGGAACTGATGATCGCCGTCTCCCAGTCCGGCGAGACGGCAGACACGTTGGCCGCGGCCCGCATCGCGCCCGACCATGGCGCGCGCATGCTTGCGATCACCAATGTCGTGGGATCAACGCTCTCGCGTTACGCAGACGACATCCTCTACACGAGGGCCGGACCTGAGATATCGGTCGCCTCCACAAAGGCGTATATGGCGATGTTGATCGCCCAGTACCTGCTTGCGCTCCGGCTGGGCGCTGCAAGGGGGACAGTTGACGAGGCACAGGCACAGGCCGTAGCGCACGGTCTGCACCAGTTGCCGGGAGCGATCGAGGAGGTCCTCAACCGTGAGGACGAAGCAATGGTGGTGGCTGAGGCGATCGTCGACGCAGATGACGTCTACTTCATCGGCCGTGGACTCGACTACGCCATTGCGTTGGAGGGGTCGTTGAAGCTCAAGGAGATCTCATACCTTCACTCTGAGGCGATGCCTGCAGGCGAACTCAAGCATGGCACGCTGGCCTTGATCACCGAAGGTGTTCCGGTCGTGGTGATCCTCACGCAGAGGGCCGTGTATGACAAGACCATCTCGGCCGTCCAGGAGATCAAGGCACGCGGCGGTCGGATCATCGCAGTGGCATACGACACGGACAGAGAGATTGACAGGTACGCAGACCTCATCATGCGGATCCCGGAGATGGACGACCTGCTCGCCCCGGTCGCAGCCGTGGTGCCGCTGCAGCTTCTTGCCTATCACGTTGCCCGTCTCCGCGGCCACGACATCGACCAGCCGAGAAATCTAGCGAAGAGCGTGACCGTGGAGTAGAACGTCACGTACTGATCGCATCGTTGCCGACGCCCGACGCCCGAAGCCCGAAACCCGACATCCGGAATCCTGAATCGGGCGTTGTGTGAGATAATACCTGCAGAGGGCCAATGAGTCGTATCGAAGACATCGACCGGTACCTGCGGGCGCATTTCGCTGCTGAGCGGAGACCGGTACCCAGTTCCGTCGAAACGCGCGTTCGTCCGTTCGTCACCATTTCGCGCCAGACGGGCATCGGTGGACATGCTCTGGCAGACACCATGCTCGACGTGTTCGATCGACAGAAGGATGTCGACGTGTTCGGTGGCTGGCAGATCTACGACCGCACCCTGTGTGAGATCGTGGCGAAGGATCCGCGGTTCTCCCGATCGCTGGATTCACTCGTCGAGGAGGAGTACCGTTCCAAGCCCAACGACTTCTTTCACCAGATGCTGCATTCCACAGCGGATCAGTCCATGGTGATGAGTCGCGTGTTTCTCGTTGTGCGTGCAGTCGCGGGCATGGGTAAGGCCATCATCGTCGGACGTGCTGGATCTCATGTGACAGCGGACATGTCCCACGGAGTCTCCCTACGAGTCGTCGCGCCGGAGAATGTGCGAATCTCGCGCGCGATGGACGTCCACGGGCTCACGGAGCACGAGGCCCGAGCCGGCGCCCGGAAGCGTGACGCGGATCGGGCACGGCTGATCAAGGCCCACTTCGGTGCAGATATCGGTGATCCGAATGGATACGACGTGACGTGGAACGTCGGAAACGTGACGTTCCACGAGATCGCGGAGGCCACGGCAGCGTTGGTGCGTTGTCGGGTAGGTGAACTTGAAGCAGCAGATAGGAGCAGGTGACGGAACACATTCTCATCGGCCACTTCCTGCTCAGAAGAGAAGCAGCGAGGCGAGCGGGCATTTCACCCGAGGAGGTGACCCAACGGCCGGATCTTCTCCGGATCGGAGGCACCTGGCTTGAAGAGGTCTACTTCGCGTTTCAGTTCGATGAGTCAGGTATCCGAAGCGATCTTGGCCATTTGGTGAGGGAGCTCCGAAGGAGTTTCGACGACATGACCATCGCGGACTGGCTTGCGCGCCCCAATGAGGCGCTCTCGGGTGCGACACCGTTGCGTTGGCTGGCGGCCGGTGGCGATGGAGAGCACCTGGCCAAAGCAGCATCCAGTGCGGGACCCAGAGAGAAGCCACCAGCCATCAGCCATCAGCCAGAATCAAGCAGATGGCCGAAAGCCGATAGCTGATAGCCTCTTGTCCATGGAAATCGTTGGACTCGGGGTTGACCTTGCAGATGTCGCCAGGGTGCGTCGGCTACTGCACAAGGATCCTGAGGGTTTCAGGCGTCGATGCTTCACAGATCACGAGTGGGAGTATGCCCACCGCTTCACCGACCCTTCCGAGCGCCTTGCCGCCCGCTTTGCCGGCAAGGAAGCAGTGATGAAAAGTCTCTTCGCCGGGTGGCGTCGCATCCCTTGGACAGACGTCGAGATCACTGGAGGGGGCCCACCGAGGGTGAACCTCTTCGGCAGGGCACAACAACGCGCGGACATGCTCGGTGTCGTGGACATCAAGATCACGGTCACCCATACACGCGACACCGCAATGGTGTTCGTCGTCTCCCAGAGGGAGCATGCCTGATGGACCCGATCCTCAGCGTTGCTGAGATGCGCAGAGTCGACGCTGAGACGACCGCAAACATCGACCGTCTCATGGAGGCAGCAGGCAACGGGATAGCGCTCTCGGCTGTACGGATGGGTATCGGGTACGCGAGCACTGTTCACATCATCGCCGGCAAGGGGAACAACGGTGGTGACGGGTACGTGGCCGCCCGATATCTGACAAGGCGCGGTGCAACGGTCACGGTCCACCATGTCGGAGTTCCTCCCGATGACACACCCGCACATCGCGCGATGACCGCGGCGATCTCGCTCGGCGTTCGAGTCAAGCCGATCGGCCCTCCCGAGCCTGGAGACCTCCTCATCGATGCATTCGTGGGTACCGGTTTTCGCGGGGAGCTACCGGCCGAAGTCGCAGCGTGGACCGAAGTCCGGTATCCGGTCCTTGCCGTTGACGTTCCGTCCGGCATCGACGGGGACACCGGTCATGCCGCTGGCGCCGTGTTCCGAGCCGAACGGACTGCAACCTTCCACACGTACAAGATCGGTCACTTCATGGGTGACGGACCGGATCTGTGCGGAGAGATAGACCTCTACGACATCGGTCTCGAGGGCGGTGACCCGTCGATGTACCGCATGACGGCAGCCGACGTCACTGTGCCCGACAGGCAGCGAACGACACACAAGTGGTCCGCGGGAGCGGTTGCGACCATCGGCGGGGTGCCAGGACTCACCGGCGCAGCGCTTTTCGCGGCAAGGGGGGCAATTGCTGCGGGCGCCGGTGCATCCGTGCTGTTCACAACTGCTGCCACATCGAGCGAATACGCGTCAGCGGCGCCTGATATTCCACAGATGCAGGCGTCAGAGACGACGTCGTGGCGCAATCATGCGTCCGAGGTGCTTTCGCTGGTTGACCGGTTCGATGTGCTCGTGATGGGACCGGGACTTGAGCCCGTCGCGAGTGAGTTCGTTGAGCACATTCTCGACGGATTCAACGGCGCGGCAGTGGTTGACGCCGGTGCGCTAAACGCCATCTCACAGTTCGATGTTCTTGCACGCCGGACGGCGCCAACGGTACTGACACCCCACGGAGGAGAATTCAAACGTCTGACGGGAATCGACCCCGACCACCAGGCCGCACGGTGGTTGGCCGACGTGACAGGCGCGGTCGTGCTGATGAAGGGGAATCCGACCCTCATCGTTGCTGATGCCACTGTCGTTGTCGATACGGGGGGATCCGAACTTGCAACCATCGGCACCGGCGATGTTCTCGCGGGCATGATCGCGGCGTTCATTGCTGGTGGCGTCGATGTGCCGGCCGCTGCGGCTTCGGCAGCATATCTCCATGGCATCGCAGGCTCGGATGTTGCTGTCCACGACATGGTCACGCCCCAGCAACTCATCGACGCGGTTTCGTCTCTCGTAGCCGCACGGCGTGTGGTCTGACTACCGTCACGGGCAGTAGCGACCCGGAGCACGATGCGCCCATCCTGGATTGAGATCGACCTCGACGCTGTCGAGCACAACGTTGCCCAGATCTGCGCAGCGATCGGCGAAGCTGACCTCTGTGCGGTCGTCAAGGCAGATGCGTATGGGCATGGAGACATTCCTGTTGCTGAGGCCGCGATCCGGGGTGGCGCGGGGTGGCTGGCGGTTGCACTGGTCGAGGAAGGGGTCCGGCTAAGAGAAGCGGACATTGACGTTCCGATCCTGATCCTGTCCGAGCCCCTCCTTGCAGAAGTGCTTCCGATCGTCACCCATGGACTCACGCCGTGCGCATACCGAGCCGAGTTCGTCGAGCAACTCGCTGCGGTCGCGCAGAACGCATCGACGCTGCCGTATCCGGTGCACCTCAAGCTCGACACGGGAATGCACAGAGTGGGCGCGCCGCCGGTTGAGGCGTTCGAGATCGCCAGGATGATCGACAGGGACGGCCGACTCGTGCTCCAGGGCGTGTTCACACACTTCCCTGTTGCAGATGAGGATCCGCAATACACGGGCATGCAGAACACTGCTCTCATCAACTTTGCCGCGACACTCGAGGCTGAAGGCATCGAACCGAAGATCTTGCACGCGGCGAACACTGCAGCCGCCTTCGACTTCCCTGATATGCGCCACGATATGTGCCGCATCGGTCTCGGTATCTACGGCCTGCGCCCGCATCCGGAAAGCGGGAGGCCCATCGACCTCAGGCCTGCCATGCGGGTGGTGAGCCATGTCGCACATGTCCAACACCTCTCGGTGGGTGCTCGTCCCTCTTACGGTCGCAGGCGCCCTCTGGCTGCGGCAGGTAGCGTCGTCACCGTCCCGATCGGCTATGCCGACGGGGTGCCCCGAAGCCTCTCTGGAACCGGTGTGGTCCTGATCAACGGGAAGCGGTATCCCTTTGCTGGAACGGTCACGATGGACATGGTGGTCGTTGATGTCGGCCAGGACGAAGTCAACGTTGGTGATGAGGTCGTGCTGATGGGTGCACAAGGGGAGGATGCGATCTCGGCCGAGCAGTGGGCAGACCTGCTCAACACGATCACCTATGAGGTCGTCTGTGACTTCGGGCCTCGTCTTGCGCGCCGCTATATCGGAGGGACATCCCATGCCTAATGACACGATCACCGCGATCGAGGGCGTTTCGGTCGGCCACTACACCGACGCAGAGGCGATGACCGGTGTCACGGTGATGACGTTCCCCGAGCCCAACGTCGGTGTCGTCGATGTACGGGGCGGCGCGCCGGGCACCCGAGAGTTGGCGATCTTCGGTGATGCCGTCAAGGCTGTGACGGTCAACGCCCTGGTGTTCGCCGGTGGTAGCGCGTTCGGCCTTGGATCTGCACAGGGCGTGGTTGAGGAACTCGAGGCCGAAGGTCGAGGCGCTCCCACGCCGACCGGCCCGGTGCCGATCGTCCCCACCGTGATCCTGTACGACCTGATGGTGGGGAAGTCCGATGTGCGACCCACCGCTGAGAACGGTCGCTCTGCCTACCTCGCACGATCAGACGAGGCCGTGGCAATGGGTTCGATTGGAGCGGGTACCGGGGCATCCGTCGGCAAACTTGCGGGCATCGAGCACGCCACCGCCTCGGGCATTGGTTCATCATCGGTCCGTGTTGGCGATGCCGCCGTCGGAGCTCTGGTGGCGCTCAACGCCGTGGGCGACGTGTACTCGCTCTCCGGGCAACGCCTCACAGGGTCAAAGGAGACGGATCAACTCGCCCGCCAGAACATGGGTTTTGCGCAGAACACGACTCTCGTGGCGATCGCAACAGACGCGGTTCTGGACCGCAACGAAATGCGTAGGATGGCGGTTCGGGCTCATGATGCGATCGGAGCGACCATTCGTCCTGCGCACACGCGCTACGACGGCGACACCGTCTTTGTTGTCTCCAACGAGGCACATGAAGCGAACATCGACGGAGTTGTCGAGGCCGCGTTCGAGGTTGTCGCAGCCTCGATTGTCCGGGCCGTTGAACGGGCGAACCGATAGTGGGTTCGAACTTTGCCCCGATCGAGACGCTTGATGCCCTGGCGGCGATTGCGCACGATTGCACCGACTGCCCACTCGCGCGAGGTCGCAAGAACGTGGTGTTCGGAGCCGGATCACCCATTGCGGATGTCCTGATCGTCGGTGAAGGACCAGGTCAGAAGGAGGACGAACTCGGTCTTCCGTTCGTTGGACGATCCGGGCAGCTTCTCGACAAGCTGCTTGGCGAGATAGACCTGCGGCGCGAGGACGTCTACATCGCAAATGTCGTGAAGTGCCGTCCGCCACACAACAGGGATCCGCGACCAGATGAGATCGATGCATGCAAGGGCTACCTCAAACGGCAGATCGAACTCATCGATCCCACGGTCGTTCTCACACTTGGGAACTTCTCGACGAAGCTACTGCTCAACACCACAACGGGAATCACTGCAATGCGCGGTAGGGCATACGAGTGGTGGGGTAGGTTTCTCATTCCGACATTTCATCCGGCGGCTGCGTTGCGCGGCGGCGAGCGAGTCACGAACGACATCCGCGCCGATCTTGTCATGGTGCGCAACGTCATCGACGGTAATCTCCGATA
>SDBV01006717.1_pt1 | contig 15851 bp, 12 predicted proteins | sample 2277081 | NCBI WGS metagenome assembly SDBV01 (sample SAMN10402039, study PRJNA504765) | marine sediment metagenome | isolation source: marine sediment core GS10_PC15, 223 cmbsf | place: Arctic Ocean: Southern Knipovich Ridge | collected 2010
CAATATCCATTGGGGATATTTCTACCTTCAGGAGAGTTTAACAATGCCGTTAGTACCAATGAGACAGATACTTGACGAAGCCGCTAAGGGCGGCTATGGCGTTGGCGCGTTCAACGTCAACAATATGGAACAAATCCAGGCTATCATGGAAGCGGCCTCAGCCACTAAGAGTCCGGTCATCATTCAGGCAAGCCGGGGCGCCCTTCTTTACAGTAAATTGATATATCTCAAAAAACTGATCGAAGCCGCCGTCGAAGACAATCCCGATATCCCGCTTGCAATGCATCTGGACCACGGGAACAGCGTCGAGACTTGCCAGATGGCCATAGACTTGGGCTTCACCTCGGTCATGATCGACGGATCGCTCGGGGAAGACGGCAAAACGCCGAACTCCTACGAACAAAACGTCGCGATTACGAAAGAGGTGGTCGAGTTGGCCCATCCGCTCGGCGTAACCGTTGAAGGCGAGTTGGGCGTGCTAGGCGGAATCGAAGACGGCCACGGCGCGGGCCTGTCCGCGGATGAAGTCGACGAGCACTTGACTGACCCGGCGCAGGCTGAGGACTTTGTAGCGGCCACCGGACTTGATGCCTTGGCGGTTGCAATCGGCACCAGCCACGGCGCATACAAATCGGGATGCAAAGACCCGGAAACCGGCGAAGTGCTGCCGCCGACGCTTGCCATGGATCGTGTGCGGGAAATTCATAAGAGAATGCCAACCTGCCATATGGTCATGCACGGTTCGAGTTCGGTCCCTAAGGCCCTTGTCGACACTATCAACGAGTTCGGCGGAAGCATGCCGGGAACTTTCGGAATTGCCGTGGAAGAGATTCAGGAAGGCATACGCCACGGCGTGCGCAAAATCAACGTAGATACCGACAGCCGCCTTGCGATGACCGGCGCAATTCGAAAAGTCTTCGCGGAAAACCCCGAAGCATTCGATCCGCGCAAGTACCTTGCCCCGGCGCGCGACGCTATGCGCGATCTGGTTTACCTGCCACGCATGGAGTCCTTCGGACAGGCAGGCCACGCCGGCGACTACAAAGGAATGACTCTTGAAGAGATGAAAGCCGTATACGCGGCAGGCTAATCTTCATCAAAACACAAACAGCAGCAAGAGGGAGACCCTGTATTGGGGTCTCCCTTTTTGAAATAGCTGAATGTCAGATAAACCAGTGCATGGCCGCGGAAAGCTGAGCAAAAAAGGGACTGACCCCTGCGAAGCGAGTCGGCGAGCGAAGACGGGTCTGTCCCTTTTCTTGCGGCCTCAGCAGAGTGCACGGAACCTTGTCGATCAGCAATCTTAGTTAATCCCCATCCATCTCTTCGTCGGTCTGTTCGCGCCAGCCTTTTACCGCGCCATTGAGCAATTCATTTGCCTCTTTTTCTTTTCCAAGAGCAGCGGCAGTGGCCGCAAGATTTTCACGCGCCTTTGTGAACGAAGGATTTAGGATCACGGCGCGTTTGAAGTGCTCGTAAGCGCGTTCTTCGTCGCCAAGTTGCTTCAAGACCGCTCCCAGATCGTTATAGTTGTCTTCCAGCAGAGGAAAGTTTTCAACTCCCAGCTTAAGCGACTTGAGCGCAGCCGGTATATCGCCTTCTTCAATCGCGCGTTTCGCTTCCAGGTTGAACAGTTTGGATTGGCGGGCAGCTTCGGAATACTCCAGCGCGTATGAACCCCATTTCTTCATAAGAATGGCCCTGTTCCTTGCGCTAACCTCGTCGTTTCTGTCACCGACCAGGTCCATGCCCTCGAAAGTTTTACCGCCGTGGTGGAAAACGAAACAATCATCAGCAATGCATAGGCGGTATCCCGCTTTCATTACCCGCAAACAATAATCATCATCCTCGTAGTAGCCCACAGTGTAGGCATCGTCCAGCGGTCCAAGCTGCTTGAACACCGAATCGCGAATCATCATGCAGAATCCTACGAGACGATACGTTTCCCGGAGCTTGCCCTTGTTTTCCGCACTCAATGCTTCCGCATAGCCGTTTATCTCCGACAAACCGGAAAGCTCAAGACCGGAGATGCACTGGCTGCCTGGACATGAATTGGTTAAAGGGCCCACCATGCCTATGTCGTCTGAGGACAAAAGCGAAGTCTCCAAACCTTGCAGCCAGCCTCGCGGAACAACCGTGTCGCTGTTGAGTAGGACGATGTGGCCTTTGGCCTCGGCAAGCCCCTTGTTGACGCCACCGGCGAAACCAAGGTTTTCTCCAGTGTGAATAACGCGAGCTTCCGCCACAGTGTCAAAGTATTCCCCTACTCCGTCCGTGGAACCGTTATCGACAAGCACAAGTCTGTATGATCGGGATGTATTAGCCAGCACTGATTCAACGCACGCGCGGCAAAGCTCAAGCTGGTTGAAGGCCACTATAACTATAGAGATTGGTTCAGGCATAAACGCTCCAAAGTTTTCACACATTGCTCACTACACGGCAAACAAACTTGGTTCTAAGTTCGCCGCTAAGTATCATCCCCAGAGAACAAAATTGTCAAATAGCAAGGAATCACCGCAGAAACGATCCCAACAAACCAAGTGTTTTCTCGACGTTATGCCCATATTTGCGAATTATGCGCACAATTATGTGATGTGAATATTGGTATAATTGATTTCTAATGGTATAATTGAAAGAGCCTTTTGTCATGGAGTTAGAATATGTCCGACCCAAGTCGCCTTAAAGATAGCGTAATAGCGAGTGACCACCGCAAGTATATCCCAATAGAAGTGTCCAGCTTGCGAACGAATACGGTAACCGGCTTTGACCTGTACCACCAGGTTGGAGCAGACCAGCCGCTGGTGTTGTACAGAGAGCAGAATCTGGCCTTTACCGATGAGACCCGCGTGCGTCTCCAGGAACACAAAGTTGACATGCTCTATGTGGATTCTGAGCAGCACGAACAGTACCGCCAATATGTGGAAGCAAATCTGCTGCCTATAATGAGCGACGATAGCATCGAGATGGAAACGAAATCTGAAATTCTTTACTCCTCGGCGCTTGGACTGGTTGAGGGCGTACTCCAAGACCCTCGCTCAGGCAGCGCAATCAAGCGAAGCAAGGCCCTGGTAGAAGGCACTGTATCGTTCATGTTCAATGAGAAAACAGCTTTCCAACATCTGTTGAAAGTGTGCTCGTACGACTACACGACATACGCGCACTGCGTGAATGTGTTTGTTTACAGCGTGGCGTTGGCGCAACGCCTTGGCTACGAAGATGAGGAGCAGTTGCACGAAATTGGCAAGGGGGCCCTGCTGCACGACATCGGCAAGAGCGTCATAGACCCCAATATATTGAAATGCGAGGACAAGCTCACAATCAACCAATGGGAAACGCTTATGCGGCATACCGTATACGGAGCAAAAATCCTCAGCGGAGCAGGCGGAGTCAGCAGCGTAACGATCGACATAGTGCGGCACCATCACGAGAAGCTAAACGGCAAGGGATATCCCGACGGCTTGAGGGGAGACAAGATAAGCGCATTCGCGCGTATAGTGGGCATAGCGGACATCTTCGACGCGCTCACAACTAACCGGCCGCAACGAAAAGCGTGGGGCACTTTTGACGCATTGAAAATCATGCGGGGACAGATGGCCAAAGAACTCGACCCGGAGATACTGAACGTGTTCATCAAGATGCTCGCCTCATAGCGGCCAAGATCCGCGCGGCACTACTCGCCAGCTTCTTCCATAATGTTGACGCCTGTACTCGTGCCTATACGCGATGCCCCGGCCTTGAGCATCGCAATGACACTGGCCAGATCACGAATTCCACCCGCGGCCTTTACGCCAAGTTCGCCGCCAACAACGCCGCGCATGAGTTCCACGTCCTCCACTGTCGCACCGCCCTGGCCGTAACCCGTGGAAGTCTTTACATACGCAGCGCGCGACATCAGGCTAATTTCGCAGACTGCCACCTTCTCGATTTGCGTAAGATAGCTGGTCTCCAAAATAACTTTGACGGGCACTCCCTTCACGGCCTCAACAATCGCGGCAATCTCCTTCTCAACATAATTTGTAAACCCTGATTTAAGCGCGCCTATGTTGATGACCATGTCGAGTTCCGTGGCGCCTTTGCTCACGGCCTCGCGAGCTTCCTCGACCTTGACGTTGGCTGTGTTTGCACCAAGTGGAAAACCTATTGTTGGGCAAACGGCCACATTTGAACCCGCAAGGCGCTTGCTGCAATACGATGTCCAGGCTGGATTGATTGAAACCGCCGCAAAACCGTATTCAACGGCCTCGTCGCACAACTCGGCTATGTCGACTTGAGTGGCGTAAGCCCTGAGCTGTGTGTGGTCTATCGTTTTGGCCAATTGGACGCGATTCACTATGGGTTCCTCTTCTTTCGACGCAAACTTCACCTTGGCTCATGACTTCGAGTTGGCGCCTGCCATAAGGATTCATACCAGATTGAGCGCTAAAGCTTCAAATGGGTGCCCGGAAGGCCCTTAATAGTGAACTCGACACCGAAATCCCAGCCGGCACTTCGCTTCCGCACGAATGAGATCATGTCCCAGCAGTGGAGATTACGATGAACCTCGTAAGTCTGCCGGTACAGGTTGCCGCGATCGAAATCGTAACGGTGTTCGAAACCCAGTCCCCACTTGTCGCTCATGTGATACTCGGCGCTATAGCGCAGTTCGCGGTTGACATACTCTTCTTCAGTCTTTGCGTATGCCAACCCGATCTCACCAGCGAACTTTCCTCCACGCGCAGTGTCGTCGTAATAAAACGATGTCAACATGCGATCATAATCGCCACTGGGAGAACTGAAGAAGCGGTAAAATCTTGAATCTCCAAACCACCACCACGGCCTGTCACGGCGATTAAGCCAACCGCTCTGTATCCACCATGCCGAACGAAAGTCTCGAACATTGTCCTCCACACGATGGTGCTCGGAGATGAACTGCCAACCCCACCATTGGCGGGGACGCAAATCGAATTCAACTTCAAAATCCTGCGACTTACTTGTTCCATTCGAGAAATCATTTCCCTGGTACAAGGTCAGCCGGGCAACCTGCCACACCTCCTGCGTCGCCCCGAAACGACCGAACAACAGATTGTCAATCTTGCTTTCAATTCTGCTGCGCCCCACTAAACTGTCGTGGGAATCGAAATACGGCCGCTCATCAAGCTCCATCGACGGCTCGGCGCTGTAGGAATAGGTAACGGAAGGCACAACAACGTGCTTGAACCCCGAAAAACCGAAATGGCCGGGGAACTGTCTGTGAAGGCGTGTCTGTAAAGTGACTCCCAGCGTTGCGCCTAAATTCGTGTCGCTGGAATCGTCGTCAAGCGATTTGCTGTAACCGACCGCCGTCGCCTCAGCAAACGGCGTCACGGAAAAGGCCTCGTTAAGGTCCCAATCAAGGCTCAAACGGCCCACGCTGGTTAAACGTCCGCTACGCTCGCCAAAAGGCTCATGCTCAAGATATCCGCCAGTGGCGTCAAAGGTGCCGTACAGATTCCACAGCAGCGGCCGTTCGAGGAGATGGAAACTGAGTTCGGGAAGACGTTCCGTCTCGCCAACAAAATCATGTGTCGTCTTCTTGACCGTTCCCGTGGCAATGTAATTCGGACGAGTGAAGGTCAGGTTCGCAAAAGTACGAGGCTCGAGACGGTCACGGTAACGTCCGTAGTAGAAATCCTTGTAGAATTCCCGATCCGACCATTGCTCTGCCTGCAACAGCAGCACCGTGTTCTCGTGAAATTCCTGACGATGGTAGTACTCAAGGTATCCCCTGTCCTCAGTTGTGTACAAGGTCCTTAACGAACCTGTCGCATTGAACATAGGCTTGTCTTCCAGATCAGTGTAGTCGTAGTCCGATTCAAAACCCAGGCCCACACCCGCCCGCGATGTAGGTATCAGCCTCAAGCCAAGCGCAATATGCGGCGTAACAAAGTACTGCTGGCCAATGTTCAGAAAATGTCCTATCTCCGCGCGATGGCCACTGTCAAAATCAAACCTGAACTGCCCGCGCTTGCCAGCGCTCATGGTCCACTGCGGCCAATACAACGGCGTCGCAACTTTACCCAGCACCAATCGCGCGCTCGACACCGAAACCGTGTCGTCCGCCCTCAACACGGCCCTTTTCACACGCAGCTTGTAATGAGGCTTTTCCTTGTCGCAGGTGGTTACCCAGGCATGATGACTTGCAACACCCTCGGTTTCGCTGACGTCCATAATCTCTGCGCCAAAGTAATACTGCCCCACCCTGCCCTGCACATTTCTGATTTGGCCCGACTTCGTTGCCAAGTCATAAGTGAGACCGTCCGCTGTAAATTCGCGCAACGGTTCGACAACGTGAACATTGGTGGCATCGATTGTGCCCTTCTGTTGCTCCTTGACCTCACCGGCCCCGGCATCTTCGGCAGTGTCCGTTTCCTTTTTGGCCCCCATCAGCAAGTCAGGAAGTCCGGCCCCCTCACCGGCCTTGTAATAAAATGAATCGGCGCGGAACGTGGCGAACTCCTGCTCGAAGAGGACGTTGCCTGTGCCTCGCACTTCACCGGCCGCACGGTCGTAAATCAACTCGTCCAACGTCATGTCCGTATTGTCGAGTCTCAACTTTACATTGCCCTCGGCGCGCCACGGTTCATCCGAGTCCGTTGGAATGCCGCTTATCAGGTCGGCGCTTTCCCAAACCATCTCCTTGGACATATCGGGAATCCGGAAACCAGGCCCCCACGAACCCGCCTCAATGCCACCAACAAGAGTTTGCTTCAGTTGCTTGACTACACTATCGTCCTCTCTCGCCTCTAATGCCTCGCGTCTTTTTCTGCTCTCATCCAGTTTTGCCTCGCCTAGCCGCTCCTCTTTTAAAGTATCCCAGGAAGGCTTCACATCATCAGGTTTTTCTTCCTCGGCGGGTTTCTCCGGCGGCGCTGCCTCTTCTGGTTTCTTCGCAGCCACTATTGGCTCGGTCACCTCAACTGGTTTCGGTTCCTCTTTGGGCTCCGCAGGAGCAATTGGCTCTGGCTCAACAACAGGCACAGGCGGCGCTTCAACTTCTCTGGGTTTCTCGACTGGAACAAACGCAAGAGTTCTACCATAGCGATGCCACGCCTTATCTTTTGGCGAGACTACTACCACCGCGTCTCCTGAAGCGGCAACAGACCAGCCGGAAACACTTAATGGAAACTTGGCTCTCTCCGTAAGCGATTCGTCCAAAAGCAGAACCTTTGTTCCCGCAAGAACATAAATATCGCCACCCGATACGGAAAGATCGCCCGCCGCAAATTCCTTTTCCACGATAATCTTCGCAGTTGCCGCGTCAATCAAAAAAAGGCGCGATTTCGTAGCCACTACAAAACGGTCGCCGCCCATAGCGGCAAGTCCGGACGCCGCCGTTCCTAAAGTAATCGTCGCGGATGCCGACGATTCGCCATGTTTAAAAATACTTACAGCCGATGGCGCCCGCGTTGCAACCGCCAAATAAGATTTCGACGCGGCCACCTTGTTCGGTACCGAGAAAATATTGAATGAGTCGGGAGTAGCGATAAGCTTCGAGGCGTCCACAATAAAAACGCTGTCGGAAAAACTGCAAGTGACAGCAAAACGGCCGCCGGGCAACGGCGCCACATCGTTCGCCCCCTTGCCCACGTCCACAGTGCCAAGCGATTCCATGTCCGGAACGCTTATCAGCGTAAGTGAATTGGAAAGAGAATTGACGCAAGCGAGCACGGAGCCATCGTCAGACAAAGCAAGTGAAATCGGACGGCTGCCGACTGCCACCTTTGCCACCGTGTCTCCAGTGATGAAATTCACCGCCCATACTTCATTGCGGTCGTGTACGGCAAAGAAAGCCAGTCCACGCGCGGGCAAAAGGACAACGTCGCGCATCTGAGCACCGGCGTCCAGGCGTTCAAAGGCCGCTGCCGGGGACGCAGCAATTGAAAGCGCAAACAACAGCGTGCAACATGCCATACAACGCAACAAATAAGCTTTACGCACCCTCGGCTCAGACATGTCTTTCTCGACTCCCGCAATATGGTGCAGTCTCGTCCCGCCCTGCACCTTCCAAGTGTCCCCGCTATTATTGAACCTGCACCTAAGAAAAGTCCCTGCGAACCCTACAGGAGTTGTGAGTATACCACGCCCGCCAATGCCGCGTAAAGACATCAGAACGCTTGACGGCTCCAAGGACTAATGCTATCATCCAGACAGGCCGGAAGGGGGAGATTGACAATGTTTCTGCGCCTGAAACAGGCCAAAAGAGACCTTTGCGCCGCCGCAAGCCGGCAGACAACAGTGTCGAAAAACAGGCGCAAAGAAAACTCCATCTTGCGCTTGATCAAAAAGCCGCACTTTTGGCTTGCAGTGCTCTTGACACTCGCCATAGTGGTTGGCGTTGACGTTTTGAGAAAACCTTCGGACCAGGTCACGGCAAAATCATACGTCGGCATGGTTCGGCTTTATCAAAATGCCACCCGTCCGCACATCGCCAAATTCGTACAGTGCCGATACACACCATCCTGCTCGGAATACTCTATAGAAGCCGTCCAAAAGCATGGCTCGGCAAGAGGCATCTTCATGACCGCACAACGCCTGTTTAGATGCCGCAAGACTGTAGCCCTGGGCACGAACGACCCCGTAAACTAGCTTGTTCAGTGTGCGCGCAAATGCGGGTCTCGCCAAAATACCTCGTTCAGCGGGTACGCTTTGCGCTTTTCTTGTTGTCAGATTCGCCAGTTTATGCCATAATAAAGCCTCAAATGGGAGGTCAGTTCACAAGAGGGAAAACTGAAAAAGAAGGAGAGAACAATGGAAGGGTTTACTATGCCAAGTGAGGTCACGCCAGAAGCAGCGGGGATGGTGGGTATTGCGTGTCTTGCAGTTGTTGCGATTATTGTCGTGATCGTTCTTGCCGTTTGTATTGTACTTTGCGTGCTAATATCCAATTGTTTCAAAAGAATTCCACAACAACATAGGGAAATGGAACCCGGCATGGTTTGGCTTCTTCTCATTCCATGTTTCAATATAGTATGGAATTTCTTCGTTTGGTCCAAACTCGAAAAGTCGTACAAGAATTACTTTGATTCCGTGGGGATACAGGATGTAGGAGACTGCGGCCATTCGATCAATCTGGCTTTTTGCATAGTGACAGCCTGTTGTCTTATTCCCTACGTGAACAGAATCGCAGGCCTGGCATCCCTCGTTTTGTTTATACTATGCCTCATCAAAGCCAACGAATTGAAAAACAGAATTCCATTGGATGCGGATAGATTGCCTCAAGATTCCGGCGGGATGCCACCGATGTGATTCCTGATAAACGGTTTCGATTATCGACCAAAGTAAGCTTCGCCGCGGCAGCGTGTCTGGCGTTTAGTTTCATCTATTCGCCTGACACGATGCCGCGGATTCAATTATGCTGGTTCAAGAGCCTCACGAATTTGCCATGTCCGGGTTGCGGACTCACCCGCTCTGTCTCATCCATTGCGCATGGCCAAATGTCTCAAGCCTGGATCTACAACCCATTCGGATTCATGTTCTTTCTTCTCTTCATCGTCATGCTTCTGGCACCCATACTCGCGCGCATATTCCCAAGCCTTAGAGAACGGCTGCCAAAATCACGACTAACGAAAACGCTGCCTGTGGTGCTGGTAGTCGCAATGTTTATCTTCGGCATAGCGCGTCTAGTGTCATAAGCTGAGGACTCAAAGCTGTCATCCTAAAAAGGGAGGTTGCTGGCGAGGACGCGGTGTATGCATGTGAAGTATTTTGCGGTTGTTTTCAGGGTGGCGATGTATTATTCTCGTTATTAAGATTTGATCAAGTCGCGTGTGAAGGTGCGACAATGCTAAGGAGGGGAAACGATGAACAAGCATACTTTTGTCTCGGTTTTGATTGTTGTGTTGGCGGTTTCGGTGTTTGGGTGCGCAACGTCGTCGTATAGGGGGCCGTCTGATGAGGAACTGATTACGGGTCTTCTTGGTGAATGGAAGAGTGCGTTGATTGCTCAGGACATTGATGCCACTTTGGAGTCTTACTCCGAGGATTATCAAAGCGAGCGTTCGTCGGGCAAGGACGGTATACGTCAAATGTTCAGTCAGGCTTTCAGCAGAGGGTATATGACGAACGCTGAGATCAACGTTGAAGACGCCTCGATTACGGTGGATGGAGACACGGCTGTGGTAACGCCTATTGTGATGAGCAGCGAACGTGGCTCGATGTCGTTCGAGCTGACCTTGAAAAAAGAAGCGTCCGGCTGGCTGATCATCGGCAGCAGGTTTCTCCAAACCTAAATAGACTTTCATCCTGAAAAAGGCGGTTGCAGGGGACGCGCGACCTCCCAATTACGTCCGCACAGCGTTCACCCGCAGGACACGAAAAGCGTGGACTGGCTAGCGGGTATCACGTCGTGTCGTTTGCATTGGAGAAACCGGCGCAGATACCGCTGGCACTCCCAAACGCGCATCCTCGACCTTCTGTAGTTGCGCCAATGCATGCTGCATGTTTTTTCTGGCGGATTCATTGTCCGGCATCAACCGGCACACTTGCTCGTAATGGTGAGCGGCTTCGGTCCAGCGTGCCTGAACGAACAAGACGCGCCCCAATTCATAGTGCGCATCGGCCATGCCGGGTTCCAGTCTCAGGGCATTGCGAAAGTGCTTTTGTGCTTCGTCGAGTTTGTTCATGGCGGATAAAGTGCGGCCGAGATTAAGGTGTACGTCTGCCCAGTCGGGTGCTAGCCGCAGTGCGTATTCGTAAGTGTCTACTGCCTCGTCATAGCGCCGGAGAGTGGCCAGTTCATCACCCAGGTCTTTATAGGCAAGCACGTAATCGGGCCTGACTTGCAGCGCTTTGTAATAATAGACGAGGGCTACCTTGTTCTGGCCTTTTGCAGAGAGCAAATCGCCGATACGAAGGTATGCGCGCACAAACTCGGGATCAAGCCGAATAACTTGGCGGTATAGTGCCTTGGCCTCGTCGGGCTTTCCGTCCTTTTCAGCTTGCATCGCCATGGCGTACAGAAGCTCTCCGTCGCTGGGATAAAGTTCCATAGCGCGGACCACCTTGCTTTCGGCTTCTTCAAACTTCCCCCCCCATTTAAGTACGTAAGACAGGTTCCAAAGGGCCTTGCAGTGGTTCTGCGGGCGCAGGCTGCCAATGACGGTGTACCGGATGGCCTCTATCAGTTTTGGCCCCCAGGACACGGACGCACTCACTATTCCATCGTCTTCCATGCTCTCCATCAACATCAATGCAAGCTGGCGGTTCGACTCGATTGTCGGGTGTACATGGTCCAGAAAAAGGTCGGCTCCGGGGATGCCGTCTTCCGCGTTATTGTCTGCCCAGGAGACGAAATCGACCAAAAGAGATTCGCGCTCTTTGGCAACTTCGCGTAAGATGGCCGTCATCGCCGGCAAGGCGCGCAATGGACACACATCCTCGTCCACGGCTCGCTCGAACGAGGCTTTCGCTTTTCCATGATCTCCAAGCGCTTGCAGGGTTTTGCCGCGCTGAAAATGCAATCGTGCGTGTCGATCATCAATGCCCGCAGCCGCGTCCAGTGCCGCTAAGGCCTCGTTCCATTGTTTCGCTGACTGTGCTTCGCCCCACTGTTCGACCAATGCCTCCCATTGCCGCAGTTCGTCCTCGTTCAAGCCTTCACTGTTTGTACTCTTGAACGGCGTAGAGTCGCGCAGATTGACAGGCGTAGTAACAAAAAGCACTCGCGCACCGACATCGCGTGCGATATCAGTCATGCGGAGCAGGTTGTATCGATAGTGGTCCAGTACCTGGCCGCGCAGCATGTCGTCGCGTTCATAGGCCCATGGTCCATTTGCAAAGTCGAGCATCGCATCGACCTCGGCAGGCAGATAATCTTTGCCAGCATCCATTTGCGCGCCGCTCTTTCTCAGCGACGTCCCAATCCGTCGCGCCACTGTGTAACTTCGTAGTCTTCGGAGCTTAGTGCCGAAGGCCATCGTGCTTTTTGGCATTTCGATCAGGCGTGGGTATGTTCGCCGTTCGAGAAACTCGTTATGGCCTGAATAAACGATGAACAGGTCCGGCTCATATTGCGACAGTTCCTCCATCAGCACGCTTACCCGGTAACTTGCATAGCTTATTCCGCCGGCGTTTATGACTTCCCACGTACGCGAGGGGTCCGCCTCCGGCAACATCTCCCGCAGCCAACCGCAGAACGATGTTTTGTCGTTATACGGCCGGCCGTAAGTTGTCGATCCGCCCAGGCAGAAAATGCGATAGGTGTCTTTGGCTTTCTTCTTGGGGAACTGCTGGCTATTGAAATGTTTCTGCTTATTCTTTGCGGTAGTCAAACGATCCGTAGGCTGGCCGTCCTCATCCATCTCTTGGACAAATAGCGGCAGACGCCCGGAAAAGCCAACGTAGGGATCCTCGTCATAGAGCACAGAGCGCACGCCGCAAAACGCCAGTGTAACTTCAAGGACAGCGATGAGTGCGGCAACAATCGCTGCTATGATCACCCCTTGTTTGATTCGGGTCATGCCACGTCACTCCGGTCGAGCCATGCTTATCAGGCTTTCCAGACCTCCTCGCCAAATTTCCAACCTCTGCGGACGGGCTCTTTCACGTAAGCATTCATCTTGCGGCTGTTTGTTATGCGCATATTTTCAGCGTCGTACTCGACAGTCTTGTTGAAACGTTGCGCCATAACTCCGAGCAGCGTCATTTCCGTCAGCTCTGTCGAGTAGTCGAAGTTCGAGCCGGGCATTGGTCCTTCGCCTTTGATTGCCGCCACCCACTCGGCTTGCGGGCCGCCCTTGACTCGCGCTATTGTTTTTTCAGGGGGATTCTTGCGGAATTCCTTCCACTCGTCTTCGGGCATCAACAGCCTTGGACTGTCGGGACGTCCGCCCGTCATCAGCGAACATTTGTCACCCACCATGATCATTCCGCTACCGCCGAGTTCTTCCAGACCCCACTCGGGTCGGTTCTCTGGTTTCACGTAACCGTCGTGCCACTTCAGCGTGACTGGCGGTTTATCTCCACGCGCCGGGAATTCAAGATTAATGATCGATTTGTCAGGCACGAAGCCTTTTCCGACGCCTTCGTATAGTTCGGGTTTCACTACATTCGGCATGCCAAGATCCAGAGCCCAGAAAGGTCCGTCGAGCGTGTGGCATGCCCAGTCGCCAAGTTCGCCGTTACCAAAGTCGTACCAACTGCGCCACGTGAGGGGAACGTAACAGTTGTTGAAAGGCCGCTTTTTCGCGGGACCAAGCCACAGATCCCAATCAAGTCCTTCAGGAACCGCTTCGCGCTTGGGAGGATAACTATCCGGTTTAACGAAGTATTTGCCCTCGAAATTAGGTCCGGAAAACCATGCAATCACCTCGGTGACATTTCCCAGAACGCCAGCTTCGTACCACTCCTTGATAAGCCGGATGCCTTCGGTGGCGTGGCCCTGGTTGCCCATCTGCGTGATGACATTGTAATAGTGGGCAGCCTTTTTCAAAGTCCTGAGTTGCCAAATGTTATGCGCCAGGGGTTTTTCGACGTACACGTGCTTGCCGCACTGCATAGCGGCCATTGCCGCCGCAAAGTGTACGTGATCAGGCGTGGAGACAATCACTGCGTCAATTTCCTTGTCCATCTTATCCATCATAACGCGGAAATCTTTGAATCGTTTGGCATTAGGATGCTCCTCAAAGCCTTCCGCTGCACGGTTATCGTCCACATCGCAAAGTGCAACAATGTTCTCGTCAGAACACGCCTTCCAACTCGATTTGCCACGCCCGCCTACGCCGATAGAGGCAATGTTGACCTTGGAATTGGCTGAAGCGCCCGACTGCCCTACACTGAAACGGGGCAGCACGAACGAGCCCACGCCTACCGCTGCGGTTGTCTTGATGAAATTCCTACGTGAAATATTGCGCATTATGTTGTTCCTCTCTGTAAAAATCCCTGGGTATAAGTTGGGAAGCCGTTGCCTCTGCTCCTTCGACAAGTATGACATTTTTCAACAATTAGTTCCATATAGATTATCGGCGAGACAGTAACTCCTTGACACTCTTGCATCGCATATGCATTCTATGAATGTTCATACAAGGAGGAAATGCTATCATGAAAGTAACTGTTTCGGATATGAGACGGAATCCTAAAAAGATCTTGGACGCTATTGAGCGAAACGAGACGGTAACGCTCTCCCACCGAGGTAAACCCGTGGCGCGGATTGAACCTATTGAAAACTCTGAGAGGCGTAGCGCGGCGGAACATCCCTCCTTCGGCATGTGGGCGGACCGATCCGACATGACCGATCCTTCAGCATACGTTCGCGAACTGCGAAAAGGTTGGGGCTCAATATAAGGAGGAGTCTTATGAAACTCTATATAGCGCTGACAACATGCCTGCTCCTCCTCTTTCAACTCACATCACCTGTTGAGGCAGAGCGAAAGCCAAACTTTATCATTATCTTCACCGACGATCAGGGCTATCAGGACGTGGGCTGCTTTGGGTCGCCGGAGATCAAAACGCCCCGGCTTGATCGGATGGCGAGTGAAGGACGCAAGTTCACCAGTTTCTATGCGCAAACCGTCTGTGGACCGTCCCGGGCAGCGTTGATGACCGGTTGCTACCCGCTCAGGACGGCAAAAAAACGCAAGCCTGTCGACATCCATCCCTATTTGCATCCCGAGGAAATAACGATTGCGGAGGTACTCAAAACGCAGGGCTACGCAACCGCCGTCTTCGGGAAATGGGATCTCGCCGGACATTCCCAGAGACCCTTTGATGACACGAAAAAGCGAGGATATGATCTGGACCTACTGCCGCTGCATCAGGGCTTTGATTACTATTTCGGTACGCCTGGCAGCAATGACGCCGTGGTGAATCTCATTCGTAATAACGAGATGATCGAAGAGAAGGCCGATATGGGCCTGCTCACAAAACGCTATACGGATGAAGCCATAGGCTTTATAAGGAACCACAAGGACGAGCCCTTCTTCGTCTACCTCGCCCACACAATGCCCCATACACTTCTGGGCGTCTCAGAGGACTTCAAGGACAAGTCCGAACGCGGCCTATATGGCGACGTTATCGAAGAAATCGATTTTAACGTCGGCAGAATTCTCGATACGGTGAACGAACTAAAGCTGCAAGATAACACCTACGTCCTGTTCTTCAGCGACAATGGCCCTTGGTTCAAAAAAGGCGATCATGGCGGATCCGCCTTGCCCCTGCGAGGAGCAAAAACCTCCACATGGGAAGGTGGCCTGCGCGTACCTTGCATCATGTGGGCGCCAGGCCGAATACCCGCCGGAACTACTTGCGATGAAATCGCAGCCACTATGGACATGATGCCTACCTTGGCGAAACTGGCCGGAACTACAGCGCCAAAGGATCGCATCATTGACGGCCACGATATTACAAACCTCATGCACGGCGTTGAGGGCGCAAAAAGCCAAAAGAAGGCCTACTACTATTATCAACACACGCACTTGCAAGCTGTGCGCGCAGGGCAATGGAAGCTGTATCTGCCGCGTCCCGCTGAACCCGCCTGGGGCCCAAAATGGGCCGGCCACATTGACCCCAAGGACGTATTCGATATCGATGAACCACTGCTCTATAATCTTCAAGCCGACATTGGCGAGCAAACCAACGTCGCCGACAAGCATCCGGAAATCGTCAAGCGCCTGCTCAAGCTTGCCAAAAAAGCGCAGAAAGACATTGGCGATTACAACATCAGAGGCCAGGGTATACGGAACTACGAGGCCTTCGATCCACGTCCAAATGTCGGAGAGTGGAAATAGAAAAACAAACCGCACATGGCGAAGCTATGGAATCCATGCCCTTTGCAGGTTTAGATTGCATAGTTCTCAAAAAAACTATAGGAGAAGCAAAGCATGGCTAAGTTAGGGCGC
>SDBV01006718.1_pt1 | contig 15850 bp, 11 predicted proteins | sample 2277081 | NCBI WGS metagenome assembly SDBV01 (sample SAMN10402039, study PRJNA504765) | marine sediment metagenome | isolation source: marine sediment core GS10_PC15, 223 cmbsf | place: Arctic Ocean: Southern Knipovich Ridge | collected 2010
TTTAACATATATTTATATTTATATATTTTATTTTTAATTCCTTTTTTATTTTTTTCAGGAAAATCTTTTGTAATTAGGCCAACTTGCTCGTTGTTCTAATCTTCTTGATACTTGTTGACCAGGGCCAACTCCATATATCCCACCCTGCATATTTCTCCATACTGTATTTTGTCCTGCTAAATTTCCATGCTCTACAAGCAGAGCATTAGGTAATTTACTTACTTGTTTTTCTATAGCAATATAGGCTGCTCCGGCAACACTATCCACGATATCATCTGTCTTTGTCCCATCTCCTTCTTTCCTTGGAAGAATTTTAAAACCGTTAGGAGTAAATTTTCTTTGTAATGATATCATTTCATTACGCAGTAAATTATGAGATGGAATTAATATTCTTCTACTATTAACAAGATTTTCTAATTCTCTATAAATCTTCATTTTATATATTCCAGTATATCTAGTTTCTTTTTGTGATATTCCTGCTCTTCTTATTTTTACAATACTTTCTTGTGATTGAAATGCATCATATGTTAATAATCCTATGTTAAATCTTTTTTTTAATCCAACAATATATTTCGTTACTTCTTCTACATCTATAGGCCCTTTAACTGGTTCCCAATATTTTATATGATCTACTATTATCATAAATTCTGATTTCATCGTCTCTTTATTTAAATAAAATTCTCTATGAAGAACAACAAGAGCATAATTATGACTAGATGTGGCTGGATCTAAATGAACAAAATAAACATTTCCTGGCCTTCCTATTTCTACTAATTCTCTAGAATGTCCTTTAAAACAACTATTTACTTGTTCTTCTGAGAAAAAACTTTCTAAACCAGTTCCACTAAATTCTGCCCCATATTCCATATTAAATTCTGTGTTTGACATCATAGTAGCTTCTTTTCTTAAAGATTCTCTTGTATGTGTAGGATTAACTTCCCAAGTCGGCAATCTCATTGCTAATCTACTAGGAACATCTTTAGCGTCCCTAAACATTTCATAAAATTTTCCTTCTTCTGCTTTTGGAGAAGAAATACTTATAATTTTTCCATCATATATTCTTTTTTCAACAATTCTTTGTCCGTTTTCATCTAACATAATATTATTATTTTTATCTTTTTTATAAAATCTTCTAACATAAGTTTTTGTCATAGGAGTCAAAGCTGTATAGATTCTATCCCCGGAAGAAGAACCTCCTGTTGATTTATAAGAAGCAACTTCGTCTAAGATAAGAACCATAGATCCTTTTCCTAATAAGGTGTCTGAATTACTATGCCCAACAACAATTCCTATTGACCCCTTTTTTAAAGGCAATCCTTTTTGTTTAAATTCTATATTGTCTTTTTTATCTTTCGGAGTTAATAAATAAATTGATCCAGCAGAAATACCATCTTTAATATATTTATCTTTAAAATAATTACTATGTAATAACTTTTCTTTTATTTCCATAAAAGCAACTGATGCTTGGTCTTTAGAGTTAGCAACTGTAAGTATATTAATAGGATTAGCAGAAGATAACTCATATATAGAGTAAGGATCTCCTCCTTCGCATTCCAATAATTTCATTGCTTCATAAAGAGCTATAAGGCTACAAACAAAATCTTTTGAAGATCTTCTGCCCCATACTAATACTAATTCTTTAAATAAATCTTTTTTATAATATTTACCTAATAAATCCCCTTTCTCATTGTTATCTAACCCTAAATTTTTACATATTTCTATCTCTTTTTTTGTTAATTCTAAATTTTCATTTCCTTCTGAACCTCTATAAAAAGCTTTTAATGTTATTTTTTGTATTATATATAAATTAATTGGATTAGTAAGATGAGTAGGAAGGCCTAACCATTCCTTACTTTCAACAAAAGTAATAATATCTGGTATTTCTCTTTTAGCATTTATTATATCAATATCACTAGAAATATCATCTATTAAATCAGAAATTAATTGTTTTTTCTTTTTTTTTGCCATAATTAAAACACCTTTAAGAAATTGGACATAAATCTTCTTCTGAAATTATTAAATCATTATCTATTGGATATCCTACTAAATTAGAAATTTCTGCAAAAGTAGGAAGAACTGTCAAATTATTTTCTCTTAAAAAAGAACTAACAGAATCATATTTATCAGTAATATATTTTTGTAATTTTTGAACAAAATTTAATATTTCACTACTATAATTATTATGTTGTGTATTTGTTTCTGCATATGTCCTGTCAATTTCATTATATAACCATAATTTATCTATATTTTCATCATCAATTTCAGAATTATCTAAATCATTTCTCATTTGAAGTATTTTTGAAGATATATCAGAGCCTCTATCTTGAGACTCATTAATTAAATCGGCAACCATTTTATAAAACATTATAAATTCTATTGAGAATAATAAACTACCTTCTCCAATATAGATTATTCTGATATAAAATTTTCCTGCTTTTCTATATATTTTTTGATTTGCCCATGTAAAAATATTTTTATTTATTTTAGAATTATTATCCCATACAAATAATCCGTTCTCATTTTTAATAATAAAATTAATTCCATCTATAACGATAGTTGCTGTATTAGAATCAACAGATATAAATCTAAAATATATATTTTCAGATACATTTACAATTTCTCCATTATTTATATCTGTATACAAAGATGGACTCTGCTGATATTCAAAAGGTCCTATATCAACAATTTCTCCACTTCCTCCATCCAAAACTCTTTCTCCCCCAGAATAATCTAAAGACGAAGATAAATAAGGATTTGATATATTTGTAAGAAAATTATTTTCGTGTACTTCATATCCATAAAACCCAATGAAATTTGGAATTATATCAGTTCTTTCTCCTTCTATATCTACATCAAAATTTTTGCTCTCTTGACCAAAATTAATAACACTAGTAGAAGAATCTAATATTGAATTTTTTACATATAAATTACCATGGCAATTTACTAAAGGTTGTGGTCCAAAATATAGATTTCCATAACTATCAGCAGGACTTTCATCTTCTGGTATATTATCTAAAACTGTAAATATAGTTTCCCCATTACTAACCTCACTATTCGAAATAGTATATATTCCATCTTTATTAGTACTACCATAAATACGAATAACATTACCTGGTTCATTTACAGAAGTAAAAATTGGAGGAATATCAAAAATATTAACCGAAGTTAAATCACTACCAATAATAAATTTATTATTTGAAAAATCTATTGATTCAACAGCATATTTATATACCGTTCCTTGCCAATCAAAACTGCATGTAGATCTATCTTGTTCATCTTCAATATATACATTTTCTATTGTAACATCACCATATGCCCCCCCTCCAGTAAGCCATGCATCAAAAAAAATAGGAGCTTTCTCTATATCACTTATTTGGGCATTTTTTATTTTTGAATTTTTTAAGACTATATTTTTATTCTCAGCAAATAAAGTTCCTCCAAATCCATAGTCTCCACAATTTTCTACCGTAAATTTATCAAGAATAATATTCACTTCATTAGTAAATTCTTCTGTTATTCTTATTTCTAAATATCCATCGACAATAGATGGATTCATATCATTTATCTCCCCACCTATATTTATTGTTGTTATATTTTCTCCTATGTCATAAGAAACTGATTCTACTTTATAAAGACCATTATTATTCTGACTGCCATGAACTTCTATAAACCTCCCCTCCCCCAATGTTACTTCTTCAGAATAATCATCTTCTATTCTAAACCAATATTTTCCATTATTATTATTAATTCCTTTTTCTATAATTGCTTTCCAATCTGCTCTTTCTCCCGTTCCATATATAGTCCCTATCGATATACCTATAAAATCTTCATAAGAACTTCCATCTATATAAAAATTAATTAAAACTATATTTACATCTGGCATAATAACGCTAGGATTATCTGGGTCAATAGACCCTTGTGGAATTCTAAAATGAATGCCTTTACTAGTACAATTTTCTATCCATACATTGTTTATGTTTATATTTGCTAATCTTTGAGTATTTGGATATATATTTGATTCAAAATCTATTCCTGCTCTTGGAGATTCCCCATTTGCATTTTTTAAAAACCATCTATTCCCGATTAATCTATCTGCAGAAACAACACTAACGCAATTTCTTCTGCTTTTTTCTACAACAAAATCATATATTTCTATATTACTACTATAACTTCTCTCAGCAGATACCCCTACATATAATCCGTCTGCTCCAGATTCTGCAACTCTTATACTTTGTATAATTATATTATCACTACCATGAATAGCAATAGCATGAGTTTGAGGATTAGAACCCATCGCTTCATAATATTCATATGTCATATTAAAAACTGCTAAATTACCTATTACTCTTATATAATTACAATTTTTTATCTCAAAAAATTTATTACTAGAGCTAAAAGCAGAATCATGTCCTGCCCCCGATCCGTCATTAAAAATAACATTTTCTTCAAATACAATATCAACATAATTTTTATAAGAAATAGTTGATGGATTAATTGTATGTGTACCAGATTTTATATAAAGAACACTACGCCCATTCTCACTTACCCCAGAAGATATTTGAGTTAAAGCATAATCAAAAGTTTGTAATGGACTATTTTCAGAACCACTATTATTATCATCCCCATTTGTATAATCAACCCATAATTCTTGAGAAGAAGAATCTATTAATAATTCTAATTGTCTTTTAGATATTTTATTAGATAAAACACCATTGTCTATTTGAAAAGAAGAATCAGCAGGATAAAACCCTAAATCACTATAATTATCTGGATTTGTATTGCTATTAGAAAAATTAGGATTTTCGTTTATAGATCCTAACTCTAAATTCCTATCCCCCATATAATCTATATATTCACTATAATTTGTAAAATTTAATTCATTTATATAAAAATTATTTGAACCATAATATATATTATTGCTGATCTTATAATTAAAACTATCTCCTAATAATTCTAATATTAAATTATTAGAATTTAATATTTTCACAACATTATTAACAAGTTCTAAATATTCTGTGCTTTGATCATCTGTTCTTATTTTTATCCCTTTATACCCTATAAAAATATTATTATAAATATAAGCATTATAAGGAGCATATAAATCAAAAATACAATCATCTGTAGCAGAATCCGTATCATTTACAAAAATATTATTATAAATACTATTATAACTACCAGATATTATGGATTGTCCTTTAACAAAATTATTTTTTATAATATTGTATTTTGGTTTTCTATTAGAAATATTTGTTGTGTCTAAAGCATCTTTGTCTAAACAATATAATTCTATTCCATATGATTTTTCCAATGTATTCCCACTTATCTCACTATTATCTCCCACTGAATATATACAATTAACTAAATTATTTATCTCTAAAAAATAAGATGGATCCTTTTCACTATATTTTAATCTTGCCCCACAATATTTAATAGTATTATTATATATATATACTCCATCTTTTAAATTATTTATTCCATGAAAAGCCGTTCTTTCTATAATATTATTTAAAATTCTAGAATAAAAATATGCCTGAACATCTACCATGCTTGGATTATTATCAATGACAGAGACCCCTTGATATGAATATCTTATAGTCAAACCATTTATTTCAATATTTTGAGAAGATACTTCTATAACATCAGTGGAATCTACTATATAAATAATATTTTTATTGGGATTTTGATTCTCTATCAAGAATAAAGTTATATTTATATTATCTCCATCTTCTTCTGAGAAAAAAAGATCATATTCTACATCAGAAGGACTCTCTCCTACAATAGTATTTAGCCCTGTATTTGTTAATTCTTCTAAAGAGTTTACCCTAACAATCCCTCTATCATCCTTTTTTATTAAAGATGGACTATATGTATTAAGATCATCATTAACAAAAAATAAATAATTATTTTTACTTAAAGTAATAGTCCATTTATTATCCCCAATACTTGCCCATCCAGAAGAAATTATTCTAGGAATAATAACTGGAGTTTCTCCATTATATGCTTTTACAATTAAATAATTTTTATTTTCTTTCCCTTTTGTTAATGACATAGATTCATTATATTCTCCTCCTCTAATAAATATAGTATCTCCATCAGTAGCAATATCTATTCCTTTATTAATAGTTAGAAAGGGAGATAATAAAGATCCTTCATTACTATTATTTCCGTTATTTGCTACATAATAATTTGTCATTATTTTCTCTTAAGTATAAATTATATCTGAAAATTGCCTTGTTGAATATTGTTCATTTGTCTCAATATTATATTGAGTAATAGTATAATAATATGTTTCTCCTCTTATTAAATATTCTCCTGTTTTGCTTTCGTATCTAATTCTTCTTCCTATATAACTCGAAGACACTCCACTAGAAAACACAGAAACAAAATTATCTCTTTCTTTTTCATATGTCCAATTAGTTAAATCAGAACTATCTATTTCAGATAATGCCCTTACTGTATAACAAATATCAGAGTAAACATTTAATTTAAATCCATAATTAATAAAATTATTAATATCATCATCTTGTATTGTAAATTCAAATTGCCACCAGCCCTGATCTAATAAATTAATTCCTAAAATTATTGTATCGCTAGAAATTTCTGCTAATAATCTACTAACTTTATAATTCTGTCTATCCAAATAATCGTTTATTGTTTCTATTCCTACAAATCTTTTTTGAGGATACATAAATAATTTATCCGTAACTGGTTTTAATTGAGATATTCTTCTTATTTCATTATTAGTATTATACAATTTATTTGATAGAGTTAATAATAATACTTCTGCATCTGTATCTTGAGATGTTAAATCAACTATATCAGTCAATATATTATAATATTCTTGTTCTTTTTTATATAAATGAGCAGCACTTTTCGCTAAGTCTTTTGACATTCTATCCCAACTTTCATTCTCTTCTATCCCATCCTCTTCATCCTCTTTATATATTTTATAATTTTCTTTTACAGAAAACTCTACTTTAACAAGAGGATCTCCAAACAAAGAAATTGTCCAGTCTAAAAATGGTGAAGCAAATAAATAACTTTCTCCAATTGTCGCTCCATTTAATAATCCCTTAAAAAAGCCTTCCGGATCTAATAACCCTTCATTAGTAGGATTAGACATAGCTCCTGCTGTAGAACTATATCCTGCATTCATTGCTAAAAATGGCCATCTGGTCCCATTTATATTTTTAATTGTAAATGCTCCATCATAATCAGCATTATAAAAAAAGATTCTTGCTGCGTTACTATTTTGAAAAAAATCAGAACTAGATCTGCTGCTAAACCAAGACCACACAAAACTATCATCTTCAACATATGGAATGGAAACATCTATATATGGATCTATAAAAGTAGTTGACCAAATATCTAAATTTAAATTTGGTAAAATATTATTATAAAAATCTAAAATTTTATCCCTATATACATCTGCTGTAGGTCCTGCCCTATCAGAATATGGATCTATATAAAAAGTTCCATTAACATAAGTTTGTTTTTTTAGATCTTCAGCATTATCTATATATCCTTTAGCCAATACTAAAGTAGGAGCATCTATCCTAGAACAAACTAACATAATATCAGCATCATCAGCATCAAATCTTTTAAATATATTTCTATTAAATAATTTATTTTTTATTTTTTTTGAATAAGTTTTATTTATCCTTGAAATTCTTGAGGTAGAAGAAATTATATCGATCCCATCATAAAAACCACCTGGGACATTATGTCCTAATATTACTCCCCATATTGTCATACTATTTAATTCTATAGAACTTGCCATAGCCTCTTTTATAGGATTTAATACTTCATTATTAAAATCATTTTCAGAAGATAATATTTCAGTATTTGAACAACCTATTCCAACTAATTGGCCTCTTACCTCCCAATCAACTCCATTAACTTTTCCATTTTCAAAAGAAGTATTAGCAGAAACTATATTCATATTATATTTAGAAGCATAATAAGTAGCTAATTCTAAACTATCAGAATCATTTAGTCTATAAATGAATATAAAATTATTTTTTGTTATTGGCATTTATTATTATCTTAAAAATATCTATATTTATTATTTATTTCGGGAAAAAATATATAAAACCTTTATATTTTTAAAGAAAAAGCCCTGGAAAATAAATTCCAGGGCAAAAGAAAGGAATAAAAAATATATAATTAATAGTTATTCAGAATTTCCAGATATTCCTCCTGTTTCTCCTCTTTCTGTTTTATTTTGATGTATTTCATCTACTTCTTTAATTAAAGGACATAAAACTGGAGTAATAACTATTTGAGCTATTCCTTGATGTTTTTTTATTTTTAATTCTTTATCTAAAATATTAAAAATTTTTATTAATATTTCTCCTTGATAAGAAGAATCTATCACTCCCGCTCCCACTAAAAAATTAGATCTACTTTTAGGCCATACAAAAGCTACAGTATTATCAAGAAAATCAACTGTTATTCCTGTTTTTACAACTTGGTATGAATAAGGATTAATAGAAATATCGTTTAAAGAATAAACATCCATACCTGCATCTGTAAAATGTTTTCTTGTAAAAATTTTTGCTTCTTTATCTATTTTTTTACATTTCAATACTAAATTATTATTTTTTTTCTTCTTTTTTTTCATTATTATTTTTAATAAATCAGTATTCTTTTTTGCTAATTCTTCAACTAATTTAAATTTCTTATTAAATAATTTTGCTTGCTCTAATAAATCTTCCATATTATCCTTCCTCTTTATTTTTTAATATCTCTATTTTATCAATTTTCTTGTTTAATTTTTCTAAATATTCCATTATATTATTAAGACCAACTGCTATTTTTGCTCTTTGATAATTGTGATAATCTATTCTACCATCATCTACAAATATTTTCTTAATATCAATTCTTTTTATTTTTTTCATTTTATTGTTATTTTTTCTCCAAAAGTTTTTTCTAATAATACTTTGTCAGAAATAAATTGTCTGTCATGTAATTGCATTAAAAATTGAATTATAATAAGTTTATTTTCAAACATCCAATATTCTTTTTCCATTTCTCCTGTTTTAAAATTTATATGTAATAATTTTTCTAAATGATCTTTTTTAATAACTTGTTTATCACTTAATTGTAACATTAATTGTCCATTGTCAATATAAAATCGTTCATTATTTAATCCCATTTTTGCTCTCCTAAATTAAATTTTATTTTTTATTTTTTTCGAAAATACTAATTTAACATTTTGAAAATCCACAATTTATACAACTAACACATCCTTCTACCCTTCTTAATTCTCCATTACATTCAGGACATTCCTCCCCATGTACAGCAGAATTTTCCGCTATATATCTTTTCAATACTCTACAAATAGCTTTTGAAAATCCCATTAAATCACCAGTTGTTTTTTCTAATTGATGAACAACAAAATTTACATCACATCCATGTCTTAAATTACTTGATATCAATCTAGTAATAGTCTCATGTTCTTCATCTATAAACTTAGAAATATTAATTCTTATTGTCTCTTTTCTATTTATATCATAAAGATCATATCTTCCTCTTTTCATTTTTTTTATAGAACCTTTATCTATATTTCTTGGAATAACTATTTCTCCTTCTCCAGAAACATTAACCCCAGCAAAAACTTCATATACATCTTTATTTAAAAACGAAACAATAACAAAATATGGTATTTTTTTAACAGAGACATGATGTACATCACAATTTAATACTTCTGGTCTTTTTGGAGCAATAGTTTTAGTGATAGAAGGGCCAGTAGAGTCGATAAGGACTCCAGTTCTAGAATTTTTTCTATATACAGTAATACCTTTTACTCCTTGTTTCCAAGCCTCTTTATAAATTTCTGATACATCTCCTACAGTGGCGTTTTCTGGTAAATTTATTGTACTCGCGATTGAATGATCAATATTTTTATTGGCTACTGCTTGTAATTTTACTCTATTTTTCCAATTTATTTCTTCAGCACAACATCCATACCAAGGAGATTTTGTAATATCTTCTTCTCCTGCTATTCTTTTCCACTCTAAAACTTTAGGATGATATACTTCAAATTCTTGCCATCTATCTCCACTATTATCTATAAAATCTACTCTAGAGTTTTTATCTTCTGAACTAATTTTTTTTCTTCTTTTATAGTTTATTTTAAACAACGGTTCTATTCCAGAAGTGGTTCTAGTCAAAATTGAGACAGACCCTGATGGGCTGATCGTTAACAGACCTATATTCCTCCTTCCATATTTTTTCATATCTTTCCATAATTTTTCATCTTCATCTTTAATCCTTAATAAAAATGGATTATTTTTTTCTAATTCATGATTCCATACTGGAAACGGCCCCAATTCTTTTGCTATATCTACAGAAGATCTATAACAACCTAATTTTAAAACTCTAGTTATTTTATCTATAAATTCTATACTCTCTTTAGAACCATATTTTATATTACAAGCAGCAATAGTATCTCCTATAGCGTTTATTCCTGTTCCTGTTCTCCTCCCATTTAAACAAGTTTTCTTAATCTTTTTCCAAAGATTTAATTCATCTCTTTTTGTTTCAATTGGTTCCGGATCTCTATTTATTTTCTTCATTATATTATCAATACATTCAATTTCTAAATCAATAGTATTATCCATAAATCTTTGAGCTATTTGAGAATATTTATAAAATTTATCAAAATTAAATTTTGCTTCTTTTGTAAAAGGTTTCTCTATAAAACTATATAAATTTAATAATAAAAGTCTACATGAGTCCATTTTTGATAAAATAATTTCTGCGCAAGGATTTACTGAAGTTGACTTAAAACCGAAATCAGAATAACAATCTGGAACACTTTCTTTAATAATATTGTTCCATATAAGAACTCCGGGCTCCGCTGAATTTCTATTATTAAAAACTATTTCATCCCATATTTTTATCGCATCTACCATATTAGATATTTTTATATCTTTTTTTTCACCATCAACTGGAAACCTCTGTTCATATTTTTCTTCTTTTTTAACTGCTTCTAAAAACTCATCTGTTAATTTAACAGAAATATTAGCTCCTGTTATTTTCTTTAAATCTTTTTTCATATTAATAAAATTTAAAATTTCTGGATGATGAACAGAAATAGTTAAAATTAAAGCACCTCTTCTACCTGAATTATGGACATAAAATCCATTAGCATAAAAAAAATGTTCTTCTTCAAGACAAAGATCATAAACATTTTGTTTTTTGCCCTCTTTATAATCTTCAATTTCTTTTATATAATCTTGTAATAAAAAAATATCTTTTTCTATACCTAAATCTTCCAATAATCTTTGACTAGTTGAATAACTAATATATTGATTCTCTGTCATTATATAATTATATTTACAGGCAACTGTATTAAAATCTTTTATCTTATAAATAGTTCTTGTAAAATCTCTTTTTTTACCAAAAAAAGGATAAGTATTAATTTTTATACTTTCTATCATAAGTTTTCTAAAAACTTTTTGACTTTCATTTCCATTTATTGTTAAATTATAAATATCATTCCATCCATATTTTTTCCTATCCGTTTTATGGAGTTTAGAAATTATTCCATACGATGATAAAATATTTTGTATTATTAATAAAAAATCTTTATCAATCGATGAAAATTTATAACATTTCTTACTTTTTAAAACACATCCATCAGCATCTAAATATCCTGATAAAAAAGAAAATATATTTTCAGTATTAGCCCCTAAGAAAATTTTAGGGAAAATTAATTCTCCAGCTTTTTGTTTTAATATTTGATTTTCTTTTAAAAATTCTAATACTATTCTGGAAAAAATAGTAATAACTTCATAATTACTATTTTTTGGTTTTTGTATTTTTGGAAAATAATTAAAAACTTTATTTATATAATTAGTTAATTTCTTTTTAATGTCTTTCCAATCATTTGAAGATGCTAATCTCAACCCATTCATAATTTTGCTTTTAGAATGTTTATAAACATTGCCATCTCCATAACTATACCCTAATATATAAGATATTTCTTTATTTAATTTATTAGGTAATGTAATTTTAATGTTTAATCGATTAGAATTATTATATGAATCTCTTTTATAAGTTAAAGGTAATAACTTTGTTTCTTTTCTTATATCCCATCCTTCTCCTATTATTTGAGTTATCAAATCTCCAATTTCCATTTTTTTCACTATTTTTTCGCCATCAACAGTATGAAAAACATGATTTTCACTACAAATAATTTCTCTACCAAATTTCGTTTTTACTTTTTTACATTTTTTCTTATTTTTTATAATTTTATTGACTTTTACCCATTTCTCTTTAGTCCATACTTTTTCTCCCTCTTTTATTTCTTTTATTTCTTTTAATCCGTTTTTTGTTAAAATAAGAGTTTTTTCGTATAAACATTGACCAACTTCTCTAATAGTATTAGAAAATCTTTCGCAAAAAGGAACTATCCCTGTAGAACTCATAGAAGCATTTTGAGTAATAGAACCAATGGGTCTTAAATTTGAAATATCAAAACCAACTCCTCCTCTTCTACGACTAACATTAACTATTTCTTCATCTGTTTTACATATAGATGGATACGAATCTAATGGAGATGAAATTACAAAACATGAACTAAGACTTGTGTATCTATATTTATTCCCTATTCCGCTTAATAATCCTCCCTGTGGAACTATATACTTAAAATCTTTAATATAATCATATATTTCTTCATAACTCATTGGTTTTTTAAATTTCTTTTTTTCTATCCTTGCTATCTCCGTAGCAATTCTTTCGAACATCTTTACCGGAGTATCTTCCAATATATTCTGTTCCCTATCTCTCAACGCATATTTATCTACAAATACTTTTGCTGCTAATTCATCCCCATCAAAGTATTTTTTACTTGCCTCAAACGCCTCTTCATATGTATAAATAGTATTTTTCTTTTCATCCATATTTTTTATCTTTCTCCTATAATATTATCTAATAATATAATATTAATATTCACTTTTCAAACTATTTTTTCCCTAATAATCTTTTTACTAATTCTTCTCTTGAAGATTTTTTATCTTCTACCATTTTCACTACTTCTTTTAAACTTACTTTTTCTGGAAATACACTATTTTTTGAGCAATTTATTATTGTCCTGCCATATGAGTTTTGTTTCATAAATTTTAATCCTTTTTTACAATATGGTAGAGTATGTCTTCTATGCATTGAGTTTTTGCCATAAAAATCTGTTCTTCCTTCTTTGTCGTTTTTACAATCCATCCCTACTAGAATAATTGGATTACAACCTAACGCCCAAACAAATTGATATGTAATAGTACCACTACTTCCTCTTCCATATAATTTTTTAATATTATGAGTTAATTGAGGTCCTCTTCCTTCTAATTTGAAATTATAAAAACCTCCTCTTGTTTCAGAACCTATCCTACAATATTTTATTGCTTTTGTTTTCATAACTTTTTTATGTTCTTGCATCCATAGAGCTAAATCTTGCCATATTAAAATAGTGGGATCGTATTTAAAAAATATCCTGTTTATTCCTACTGTAAAATAATTATCTAGAATACTTAAATCTGTTTTTCTTATTGAAGGACCGTTTCCCAGCATAAAACAAGGAACATCTTTCATTCTCATATACCATTCTTTTGGGCTATGAGATTCTTTTTTACCTTTATTTCCCATATTATTTATATATTATTATTTTTCCGAAAATTTTAATTACTGTTTTTTAAAATTTTATTTACTTCATTTATGAATTCTCTATTATCGTCAATTATCTTAATTTTAATATCGTGTTTATGAATATTACAAACTTCACAGACAATTCTAGCTACACTTCTTGGATCTAAATCTCCTGGTTCTATTCCTATTCCACAAATAGTGACTGAATTCATATAATCATCTATTACCTGTTTAAAAACTTTTCTTATTACTTTTTCTACAATATTAAGAGATGTATAATCACTTGGCAAACGTTTTATTACACAATGATAAACTTGTATAACTCCTCTTCTTTTAAATTTTCCTGGATCTGTTGTAAATATATCTCCTATTTTAATTTCATTTTCAGAAATTATTTTTTTTACTTGTTTTTTTGTTATTTTCCATTCAAATTTTATAATTCTATTAAGTAATCCTCTACTCATTATACCTTTTGTATTTGCTTCGATAATAAGAGCTTCTGATTTAGGGTATAAAATATCACCTAATATTACTTTTATATTTACGTCTTTCATTTTTTTTCTGCCGAAAAAATAATAACTATTTAATAATAATATCGAAAAAATACTTGACAAACATTAAAAATATGGTAAAATAAAAATTATGAATAAAAAATATGACAAAAATAATAATTTAATATACCAAACAGACTCTTCAAATGGAGAATATTGGTATAAATATAATGAAAATAATAATTTAATTTATCTTAAAACTTCTTCTGGTTATGAATGCTAGAAAGAATATAATAAAAACAAAAAATATTTAGAACTTTGGAAATATCCTAACAAAAGTGAAAACTATTATAAAATAGACAATAAAAGAAAAAAAATAGAAATTACAAAACAAGAATTTGAAAATATAAAAATAAAAGAATATAACTCAAGAACAAAATGTTCTAGATTTGAGTTGATGGATATATAATTAAATATGAGCAATAAAACAATAAAAAAATATGATAAAAATAATAATTTAATATATTTTAAAGATCTTTATGGTTTTGAAAATTGGTGGAAATATGATAAAAATAATAATAAAATTTATTTTGAAAATTCTAAAGATTATAAAAAATGGTGGAAATATAATAAAAACAATAGAATAATACATTATAAAGATTCTGGAGGTAATGAATCTTGGTATAAATATGATAAAAATAAGAAAATAACGATTACAGAACAAAAATATAATAACATAGAATTCAGAAAAAAAGAAAAAGAATATTTAAGTAGAAAAAAGTGCTCTAGGTTTGAAATAATGGACATTTAACTAAATTTTTCATTTTTTTTAAATTTTTTTGTGTCTTTTGCAAATTTCAACATACAATAAGGACTATAATGCGATTATACTATTATGTGACTCTATTAGTAGAGTACTCTATTTTTTAGAGTACTCTATTTTTTAACGTATATTATTATAATAAATTATAATAATATACGTGCTCAAAATTAACCATATTTTAATACAAAAGATCTCTGTTATTACAACTTTGGATAATTTTCTGTATATCTTCTCCAAAATATTTTGGATTTCTTAATATCTTATCTTGTAATCTAGGAAGTAACTCTTTATGTATTTGGCTAATTCTAGACTCTGACATACCTAATATCTCTGCTATATTCTCCATAGTTATATTTTTATAGTAATAATAATATAAAATTCTTTGTTCCATTTTTGAAAATCCTTTTCCTACTAATTTATTAAAAAATTCTTTTCTAATAATTATACTATCAGAAGAACTGATACTATTATCTTTTAAAGAAGAATTACTATCTTGTTTATAATCTTCTTGAATATTAGAATGACAAATATCAGAACCTTCTATACTATGAAAAGAAACAGGATTAAAATATTTGTTATTTCTGTTATATTCTCTATCTTCTATATTTAATTTTTTAAGTATTTCATAATCAAAAACTTTTCTACATCTTTCTGATTCTAGAATATCTCTTGTTCTTTCTATATTTTTATGATTTATTCTAGCACTTCTTGGTATTATATCTTCTTTTCTAATTCCATCTAACATACTTCCTCTAATTCTTATAGAAGCATATGTTTCAAATTTAAATTCTCTTTTAATATCAAATCTATTAATAGATATATATAGTCCATCTACTCCAAAACTACTTAATTCATCAGTAGTTAATTTATAATTTATTTTATTAGATAA